>Ga0114931_10003521_pt1 | contig 19792 bp, 17 predicted proteins | sample 2SBtaG_FD_89579 | JGI IMG/M metagenome (GOLD analysis project Ga0114931, IMG submission 89579) | Deep subsurface microbial communities from Kolumbo volcano to uncover new lineages of life (NeLLi) - 2SBTROV14_V59a metaG | ecosystem: Environmental > Aquatic > Marine > Volcanic | place: Kolumbo...
GAGCGTCGGAGCGTATAAAACCCGTCGAAAAGTGTGATTCGCTCGGTGCCTGTCCCCTTTTGTCGTCGGACCAACTGAGGGGCCGCTGAAAAGGGGGACAGGCACCATGACGTAACATTTCCCCGCAATTTTACACACCAACGGCACGGAGCCAGTCCCCCTTTTCAGCTAGCGTTTTCACATTGAGTAAATTATAAATCTAACCATTCCAAACGGCCTTTGTTAGAACGGTAGCCGGATTGGCAAGAACCCAGATTGGCAACGTTGGAATTCTTGCGAATCCCACGACACCGATTCCGACAACGTTCCAGAACCTGAAAACTGGCCGCGCTCGGCACGAGTGCGGCCAATTTACTAGAGGCGATCCAGAAAATGACAACCTTGGTTCGAACCCACTGGAAGCTCCTTTGCCTGACAGGTTTGCTGCTCGCCAGTTTTCAGCAGGTCGCTACCGCCCAACTGCGGATCGTTACCTACAACACGGCCAATGGCAGCTTCGATGGTAACGACATCTTCCCGCGCAGCGGGATGGATGTCGTGCTGGAGGCCATCGGCACTGAACTGACCGGCGGCATTGCCAGGCCGATCGACGCACTGATCCTGCAGGAACAGGCCAACCCGGCCACCTCGACTCAGGCATTCGTGGATCTGCTCAATGGCATCTATGGGGCGGGAACCTATGCCCGCAGCACGGTGTTCAGCGGGCCAACTTTTGATGCGCTCCATCAGGCCTTGGTTTACAACACCCAGAGCCTCAGCCTGATCGGCGAGACGGTCTTCGGGCAAACGGGCACTGGCAAGGCGGCCCGCCAGACGGCCCGGTTCCAACTGCGGCCGGTCGGCTACGACAGTTTGGCCGATTTCTATGTTTACGACGACCACTACAAGTCGAGCACCGGAGCGACCAACGAGTCCCGACGGAATTTCGAAGCGCAGACGGTGCGGGCAGACGCCGACGCCCTCGGCCAAGGCGCGCACGCCATCTACGCCGGCGATTACAACATCCAGAGCAGCTCCGAGGCGATGTACCAGACCTTACTCGCGGCTGGCAATGGCCAGGCTTTCGACCCGCTCAGCGCGCCGGGCAGCTGGCATAATAACAGTAGTTTCGCCAACCTCCACAGCCAGAGCCCGCATGACGGAAGTAGTGGCCTGGTCACCGGTGGCCTGGACGACCGGTTCGATTTCCAACTGCTGACCGGGGAGTTGCTCGACAACGAAGGCCTGAGCTATATTTCCGGTTCGTACCACGCGTTTGGCAACAACGGCACGACTTACAATCAGGCCGTGAACTCTCCCGGTAATACCTATCCACTCAACAGCGGCCAACTCAACGCCCTGGCGCATGTGAGTGACCACTTGCCTCTGGTCGCCGACTACCAATTGCCGGCGATCATGGACGTGCAACTGGCCGCGCTGCCACCCGTGATCGGTCAGGGCGCCTTGGTGAACCTCGATGTGCTGGTGGAAAATGTCGCCCAGGTTGTGGCCGCCAATGGGGCCGACGAACTGGATTACGCGTTGAGCGTCAGCGGCGACCTGATCGGCAATGCCACCGGCACCGACTTCGCCCTGGGGGGCGGCAACACACACCAGGTGACGCTCGACACCTCGACGATGGGAGCCCACAGCGGCACGATTACCGTCTCCAGCAGCAGCCAGGCCGTTCAAAATGGGCTCTTTAGTTTTCCGGTAAGCTTTACCGTGGGCGCGGGGGGCGGAGGGCCAACCTTTGGAGTCGTTGCCAAGGACACATTCGACACGAGCTTAAATCGCACCAGTTTCAGTCAATCTCCGCCGCCAGGCGCCTTTGCCAGCCTCGCGGATGGATTCCAGACCTATCAAGTGGGCGTCAGCAGGACGATCCCCTTCGCCCTGGTGGACGATTCGGCCGCTGTTTATCCGGCCGACACCCAGGGAATTGTCGACAGCCGTTCGAAAACCGATGCCTGGTTTGGAGTCGCCGATGTGGTCAATGGCGACAATCCGGCTGGCCAGGGCAGCGCTACCTGGGAATTTGACATTACCGGCGCCAGCGGGCTGCAGGTATCGATCGACATGGGAGCCATGGGCGACTTCGATTCGGCCGCCGACACGTTTGACTGGACGTATTCGATCGACCGCAGGGCGGCCCAACCGCTGTTTACCTCTGCGGTCGACATGGGCGGCTCGGCAACTTACACATTGGCCGATGGTGATTCGTTCACGCTTGGCGATCCGTTGCGAATGACAACCACCGGCGGCCAAACGATTGAACTTACCAATAACTTCCAGACGATCACCTCGTTGCTTGCGGGCACCGGCAGTCGTCTCGTACTCGAACTGACCGCCATCACGGACGATAACAATGGCTCGACGGCCCGCGCCTATGCCTTCGACAACATCCTCATCGAGGGCTTCACCGGCGGCAGTTTCCTGACGGCCGACTTCAACGAAGATGGCAACGTCGACGCCGCCGATCTGACCCAATGGCAGGGCGACTTCGGCAGCGGCACTGGCTCCGATGCCGACGGTGACGGCGATTCCGATGGGGCCGATTTTTTGCTCTGGCAGCAACAGTTCGGAACGGTCCTCGCTGCACCGCAAACCGTTTCCGTACCGGAACCGGCGACGCTGCCACTCATGGGCCTGGCACTGCTGACTCTGTCGCTGCCGCCCTGCCGCGTGAAAAGGGGCCCGGTAATACTTTAGAGCTCTAACAAAACCGAGCGTCGGCCGAAGCCAGGTGGGTTTTGATAGAGCGGCTTAGGGCCGACTCAAAAATAACTTCCCCTTTTTCTCACATAATCCTGAAGTTATTTTTGAACTGGTCCTAAACGCTAATCCCCCGACCCGGGCGGGTCGTATTCGAAGTCCTTCCACTTCATCACCCGGCGGAACGGTTCGATGCGGAGCCTGACCTCGCCGTTCTGGAACAGGCGCACCGTGCCGTTGGACTCGCTGATCGCGATCGCGATCGCGATCGCGATCGCGCTGGTGGCCCAGCTGATGGCGGCGGCGGCCCAGTGGCGGGCGCCCAGACCCTTACTCAGGGTAATGTCGACCGCCGGGGCGGAGACGCGGCAACCACGGTTTCGTCCCACTCACAATGACACCGTTCCGGAAATAACAGCCTCAGGATGCATTGCTGTTATTTCGGTGAAGCGGGTGAAGTCCCGCACGTTGAAGGTGAGCAGGTGAGTCAAGCCATGTCGAATCATGGCGGCGACAAGGCGAGCGTCATGGGCGGGTTTTCCTTTCACGTCGTACTTAGTTACGAGTTCCTGCCACCTCGACAAAATTGCTCGTTCGTCTAGCAAACGCATAAATAGAGGAGGGGAAAATTGTTCGAGCTCAGTTCGTGCCTCGTCGCTGGTCATACTCAAGCCATTGACCGCAAGGGGACGAGTTGCGACGACCCAAAACTCGTAGAGGTTCTGCGGAACGAGAGAAAGAATATGTCCATCGATTCGCAAGAGCCGAAGAGAATCGACGGCTTTTGCATGCTGCGAATCTTCGGAGTTGACCCACCGAGTGAGGATATTCGTATCGAGAAGAATATTCACCGGCCACGGCCACCGTAGATGCTTTCACGTGAGTCGTCCATTCGCGGGTTGCCGCCCTTTCGAGATTGTGTAATTCGATCAAATACCTCAACCCACTTATCGGGCGGAAGGATGTCACTCTCGCCAGAAGACCCGTTTGTTGACTTCTCCCGAAGGAGACGAATTGCCTCAGTGAGTGCCTCTTCTTGGCTCTTGAAGTGGCCAGAAGAAACGACCTTATTAAGAAGCTCTTCGTTTTTTGGGGAAATGGTGAATGCCATGGATAAGCATTTCTAACATAAATCCAGTACTTCCAAATTGCCACCTGGTCCTACGAGGACTCAGGGCGTTAAGCCGCCCGGAAACCGGCCATTTGTCTGCTAGCACGCCCGTCGGGTCGGCTTCATCGGCCATTCTTGAAACTACCGAAATGATACCACATTTTCTGTCCGCCGGAAAGGAATCGGAGAGTCCGTGCACTGGGGAGTATTAGCAGACCGCTAATCCCCCGCCCCGGGCGGGTCGTACTCGAAGTCCTTCCACTTCATCGCCCGGCGGAACGGTTCGATGCGGAGCATCACTTCGCCGTTCTGGAACAGACGCACCGTGCCGTTGGACTCGCTGACCGTGATCGCGATCGCGCTGGTGGACCGGCTGATGGCGGCGGCGGCCCAGTGGCGGGCGCCCAGGCCCTTGCTCAGGGTAATGTCGACCGCCGGGGCGGAAACATGCTGGCAGGCGGCCACCACCGTGCCGTCCGACGACACGACAAAGGCTCCGTCGAGCTGGGCAATTTCCTTCAGCGACTCGCGAACCCGGGTTCCTTCCAGCTTGCGCTCGCTGGTGTTGTAACCGCGCACCGGATCAAAACCCATCGAATGGCAATGCTTCATCACTTTGCGGTGATCGCCGACGACAAACAGCGTCCCCACCGGTTTTCCTTCGCGGCCTTCCCGGCCGATGTCCACCGCCAGATCGACGGCCGTTTTGAGCGTATCGAGTGGGACACGCGTTTCCAGTTGGCGCAAGTCGTGCACCGTGAGCCGGCCCAGATGTTCATCCAGACGGATGACGCTCAGCGAATCGATGGTTCCCGCTTCAAAACCACTGTAGAGGGCCACCACCGAGGCCCCCGGAGCGAGCAAGTCGTCGGCCACGCTCTCCAGCAGCGCCTGGGTCAACCGTTCGTAGACCGGGCTGTCGGGGATGTTCAGCGCCACCGTATCGAACCCGGCCGCCCTGGCTCCGTCGAGGGTTTCCGCCCGATCCGAAACTAACAGGACCGCATGCTTCCCCGTGGCTTTTCGGAGTCGCTGCCAATCCAACGATCCTTCTAGTAAAAACAACAGCGCATCCGCTTCGTCAACCCGGGCTAAACGCGTGGCGATTTCGCAAAAAGCTTGAAGTTGGTCCGTAAACTTGATCTGAGGCGCCATCGAGGTTGCTTATCCCGCCTTGCAACGAACTGCGAATGCTAACACTCCATGAGTGTAAACGAGCAGGCGAGGGAGATCAATGGACCCTACTTCCGGAGATGCGACTTCTTGCCAGCCACCAGGTTGCTTTTCCACGGTTCTTGATTGCCATAGACTTTGCGATCGTACAGCACCAAGGCATGAACCGCATGGCCCAGAGGTCCCGCTTCCCAATCGCGATAACGATTGGTCTCCATAATATCGGCCAGGTAATTGGCCGCCCGGGTGGTCTGCGGGTGGTGCAGTTCCTTGTCCGTGGCCGCGTAAAGAAGCCATTCCAGAATATGGCCCGTGGTTTTCAGACGCCGGTCCACATCTTCCTTGTCTCCCCGGCCGCGAAACCACTCGGTGCTGAAGCTGCCATCGGAATTCTGCAACCGGTAGGCATAACGCTGGTAATTCTGCACAAATTTCTTGGCCCGCAAGTATTCGCCATCGACCGGCTGCCGCCGCTTGATGCGCGTTTTGTAAGCCAAGGTCAGCCCCGTGAGACGATGCGTACCGCCACAGGCGGCCCCCCGCACCGGTTGCCTGATTTCCTCGTGGATCAGCCTGGGAATATCCCATTCCATGCCCTGGTCGTTCAGCCACTGGGCATCTGAGTCGAGATAGTGCATCAAGCCGATAAGCTTGAAGGTCAACTCGGTGCGCGGGTAGCAAGTTTGCTTTTCCATCTCAATCAAATCGGCAATGGTAAACCGTTCCCCTTCGATTTGAATGGGATACTCCTTTTTAACACTCGCCTGAGCGAGCATGGCCAACAATTGGCCGTGATGGCCTTGCATGGCCGGCCCCACCTTCACCCGCATCTGGCCTGCGTCGTTGACATACATCAGGGTCCGTTGCCGGCAAGGTTGATTGAAACACAGCCAGCCCACGGCCGTGATCGGCTCGCCCCCGGGCCCTCCCTGCAACACCTGGCTATGTACTTCAAAGGCCAGCATGGCGTGCAAGACCTCCCACGGGCTGCGATCTCGAGTGTTCATCGGGCGCTGGTAATAATGGGCCAGCACGCGGCGAATTTTTGGCCGTAATTGCCGCTCCCGACTCGACAGGTGGGTCTGCTTGCGCTGAGGCGAAAGCTTGGTTCGCGGAAGTGATTGAGAATCTGTGGAATGCGACGTCACACGAGAATTTTTGTTATTCCTCGCCAGCCCGGGTACGATCACCGGTCGTGGTCTGGCCGTCCGGGAAGACACGCTGCGAGGAGACCCGGCGGAGACCGGTCTTCGGCCATGATGGCGTTGGGAATTCAGCCCGGACTGGTCGCCAGGCCCATGGAAACTGGAATCAGCGCCCTTGCGCGCCCCTCGGCCTGGTCGCTGGCTGGCTGACTTCTCTTTCGCCGGCTGACTTTCCGAGGCTGGCGAAAGCCGAACCCGATCGTGCCCTTCCTTCGAGGCGACCCATCTTGGTGATTTCTTCTCTGTTGGCTGCTTGTGTCGAAGGGGATTACCGCTTAGCAGGTTTGCGAAATTCGATTCGAACGCCAGATCTTGAGGCTCAATGACAGGCCCCAAGGTGGAAACCGGTTCAAATCCCCGCGGCTGTGCCACCGCGCCATCTGCCAGCAGTACCTGACAAATTGCCAGCAATGCGAGCAGGCCCACAAGGGACCATCTTCTCTCGGTGAGCATCCCTGGTTGCATCGTGTCCCCCCTAAATAGTATCCTATCAGCCTCCACAGACCGGCGCAGCGCACACCCGGGTGTACTGTTGAAACCATCGGTACGTTCATTCAAATGGAAACCGTGCGCACCTGCTAGCACTCTCTCATCAACTGGAAGAAAGTACGGTCCGCTGCGATTGATATCGGGAAGTCAGCGACAGAAGTTCAACCCGATGGAACAGTTTTCACAAACCGGCAGAGAGCGGGCACACGCTCAGTCTGTGCCAACCACCAATTCCAGCCGCTGACAATCGGGCAGCGAATCGAGAAACAGGCTGCCGTAGGACCTGGTCACCACCCGCGGATCAAGAATCACCACCCGGCCTCGATCGCGGCTGCTGCGAATAAGCCGGCCGAACCCTTGCTTCAGTTTCAACACCGCCTCGGGCAACTGGTAGTCGCGGAACGGTTGGCCGCCGGCCGCCCGAATGGCTTCCAACCGGGCTTCCAGCAAGGGCCGGTTGGGAACTCCGAAAGGGAGTTTGGCGATAATCACCTGCTGGAGGGCATCGCCCGGCACGTCCACGCCCTGCCAGAAGCTATCAGCCCCCAGGAGTACGGCCCGTGGATTCTTCTTGAACTGCTCCAGCATTCGCGTGCGCGGCAGACCATCGGTCTGGCTGAGTAAATCCAGATTGCAAGTGGCCAGCCAGGGGGCCAGTCCGGTCTGCAGGCGGCGCATCATGTCGAAACTGGTCAACAACACGAAGGCATGGCCATCGGTTTCTCGAACCAACCGTTTGATCTGCTCCACACAAGCCTGTTCGTAGGCGGCCCGCTGCGAACCGGGGTCGGGCATGCCACGAAGAACGACCAACTGGGCTTGGGCCCGATAGTCGAACGGGCTGTCCAGACGCAAGCTCTCGCACTGCAGGAGGCCGACCCGACGCTGAAAAAAATCGAACCGGGCCTGCTTGCCTACGGCCAGGGTCGCACTGGTCATCACCACGGTCGGAACCTGGTGGTACAACTGCTCGCGAAGGACCGAGCCCACGTCCAGCGGAGCCGCGGTAAGCTTCATCCGAGGTTGGCCGCGCCGGCTGCTGAACGACTCGACCCAATGGACGGCCGACTCCAAGTGCTGCGTGTGCCACTGGGCCAACTCGCCGGCCAGGCTGGCAAGCCGGTCATGGGCGGCAATAAAATCCTGCCTGTCGGTTTCTTCCGGCAAATTTTTTCCGACCTGCTTCAGGGCACGAGCCAACGCGTGCAGTTCGGGACTGAGTCGATTGGCAATGGCCAGCGGCTCGGCCACGCGGCCATTGGCGGGCGACGACGAATCGCGCCAGTGCCACAAATCGGCAAAATATTCGTCCGCCGCCACCCGGCAACGCTCCACCTGTTGCTGACCCTTGAGCAATTGGTGGTGCACCAACAGGCCCTTATTGGTCCGATCGTTGTAGAGCCGATTGAGGATGTATTCAATCTGACCACTGGTCACGGTGATGCCCAAATGGTCGGCAGCGGTCGCTTCGAGCGTATGCGCTTCGTCGAATACGACCACCTCGTAATCGGGCAGCAGGCTCACTCCATATCGGCGCAAGGCAAGATCGCTGAAGAACAGGGCATGATTCACCACCAGCACCTGACCATTTTGCACCCGGCGACGGTCCTGATAATAGAAACAACGGCCATGGCTGGGGCAGCGGCGGCCCATGCAGTTGCCGTGATCGCTGGCCACCTCATCCCACACCTGAGGCAATGGCCGATAAGGCAAATCGCTCAGCGAACCATCCCGCGTCTCGTGGCTCCATGCTTCGAGATTGGCAAGTTGGCGAACCGATTCCTGTTCGTCAAACAGGCTGCCGCTCCGCTGCCGGGCCGACTGCAAACGACGCAAGCTGAGATAATTGCGCCGCCCCTTCACCAGCACCGCGGAAAACTCCCGCGGAATGACGCTGTTAAGCAGCGGCAGATCCTTTTGCAGCAACTGTTCCTGCAAACTGATGGTATGAGTGGAAATGACCACCCGCGGCGGCCGGCCGGCCCGCCCACTCCCAGCCGGCATTCCCCCGCCGGGCTGCCCCTTGCCGACCGGCGCCGTGGCCGCCAGGATCGCCGGCACAAGATAAGAAAAACTCTTACCTACCCCGGTCCCCGCTTCGACCACCAAATGGTGCGGCCCGGCAATCGCCTTGGCCACGGCAGCAGCCATCGCCAACTGCTGGGGACGCTGCTCGTAGTGGTCCAGCCGCCGAGCAATCGAGCCGCCCGGCCCCAAAATGTCGTCGATGGTGAGGTTGGTAGAGTCCAGCTTCTCAACTCACGATCCGGCCTGCCTCGGGACTACTGGCGGTGGCGTACCGCTTTTTGGGAATCCGGCCCGACAACCAGGCCAGACGACCCGCCTGCATGGCATGACGCATGGCTCTGGCCATTCCGAGCGGGTCGCCCGCAAGGGCAATCCCCGTGTTCAAGAGTACCCCATCCACCCCCAGTTCCATCGCAATGGCAACGTCGCTCGCCGTGCCAACTCCCGCGTCGACAATCACTGGGTAATCCGGATCGTCCTCTTTCAAGTACTCCAAGCAAATCCGGAGGTTGTTGGGATTCAGGATCCCCTGGCCCGAGCCAATCGGACTGCCCGCGGGCATCACGCTGGTGGCCCCGGCCTGCTTGAGCCGCCGGGCTACGACTGGATCGTCGGTCGAGTAGCAGAGCACCTGAAAACCGTCCGCCACGAGTTGCTCGGTCGCTTCAATCGTCGCAACCGGATCGGGCAGCAAAGTTCTACTGTCGGAGAGCACTTCCAGCTTGACCCAGTCGGCTCCGGGATTTTCCAGCCCGGACAGAATTTCCCGGCCCAGGCGGGCCACGCGGACCGCCTCAGACGCACTGAAACAGCCGGCCGTATTCGGCAGTAGTGTGTAGCGTGAAGTGTCGATTGCGTCGAGCAGGTTGTTGCCCTCGGCGTCGATCAGCCGTTCGCGGCGGACGGCTACCGTAATGCAATCGGTACCCGAGGCCTCCAGGGCCGCACCCATCTGCTGGCAACTGGCATACTTGCCGGTTCCCACAATCAAGCGGCTGGAGAGCCGCTGACGGCCCACCCGGAGGCAATCCTGAGTAGCCGCACTGGTCGTCTCCACGGTTGCCGTCCCTTCTGTTGCCATCGTAATGCCCTTTGTGATTAGCGCCCCGCACGTAATAACTTCAGTACGCACATCTGTTCCCATTCATGGCGAAGGGGTCAGGTCCAAGTTTTCGGTTTGTACGTCGATGGGCTGGTGAACGCGTATTGACCGAAAATTGGACCAGACCGGGCCCTTCTGCTGGCTGCCCTCCCCATTCTGCATTCCGCATTCCGCATTTCGCCTGTCCCCTACCCGCCGCCCACAAGCGTGACGATTTCCAGCCGGTCCCCCTCGGCCAACACTCGGCTGGCATGCGTGCTGCGTGGCACCAACTGCAAGTTGCACTCCACCGCCAAATGGCGATTGTCGAGTCCCATGGTGTCCAACAATTGGGCCACCGTCATCGGCGCATCCAGCTGGTGGGGCTTGCCGTTCACTTGAATGCTGATGGAGTCTCTGGACATGAGATGGAACCACACTACTCTGGAACAAGCCGGTCATTGATCACGCACAAAGGTGGTGCGCATCTGGGCTCCATCCAGCAAAACAAAGGTGCCTTTCTGCATTTTTCCGGCCGCATACAATGACGAGCTCCACTCAATCGCATACGCATTGACCTGACCGGTTGTCGCCTCGGCAATATAAATGACACTTTTACCGATTTGTGTCGGACCGCGCCCGCGCGGCACCTCCACCGCTCCGGTGACCATCAAAAATTTGGGGTTCTTGCTGCCGGAGAGTTTAAAGTCGTTCTGAATATTGTACTGAAAAAAACCGCTGAACTTGGCTGTCCGTTGATTGAGCACCACCGCCCGCAAGTCGCCGGTAAGGTAGTCCAGGAAGTAAAGCCCCTCTACGCCATTGCCGATCAGGCCCGTGGCGATGGAAAAATTATCCTGGCCCTGCGTGGCCGTGGCATCAACCCGTACGTTTTGCCAGGGACCGCCGTACCACAAACTCGTTAAGACCAGGCCCGCAAAGAGGCCCAAAACCAACAGGGCCGAATGATTACAAAACCGCTGTACCATGACGCTCCTCCTGGGGATAACTACCGCGCTGGTTCAAAACGAACGAGCATGTATCGTACCGTGTGGAAGGGCGGAGGGGAAAGGGGGGAGGGAATGCGGAATGCGGAATGCGGAATGTGGAATGTGGAATACGGGATGCGGGATGCGGAATGTGGAATGTGGAATGTGGAATGTGGGAGATAGCAAGCCCCCAATTTCATCCAGACCCCGCCCGCCTGTTGGCTGCCTCCACCCCGACAGCTCAGTCGCGGCCGGAGAAGCGCGAGATGTAGTACAGGAGTGTCAGCACCGCCTGCAACGTACCAGCCACGTAGGTCCAAGCGGCCGCGTTCAGCACACGGTTGACGTAAACCATGTCTCCTTCGGGCACAATCCCGTAGTCGACTAGCAACCGCTTGGCCCGGGCACTGGCGTCGAACTCCACCGGCAAATTGATAATCTGGAAGGCGACAACGCAGGCGAAGGCAACGATGCCCAGCATAACCAGTGGCTGGATGGACAGCAGCAGCCCCCCCATCAGCATCCACATACTCGCATTGCCGCCGAAGGTTGCCGCGGGCACCGCGATATTCCGGAGCACCAGGGGCGCATAGTGCCTGGCATCCTGGATGGCGTGGCCCGACTCATGCGCGGCAATCCCCACCGCGGCGGTCGTGTGAGCCGAATAAACATCCTGGCTGAGCCGCAGCACTTTGGCCCGCGGGTCGTAGTGATCGGAAAGCTGGCCAGGAATTGGCTCAATCGCCACCCCCTCGAGCCCAGCCGCATCGAGTATGTGACGCGCCGCGCCGGCTCCGCTCAGGTGGGCGGGGACTTTCTGCGCCGCGGCAAAGGCCGATTTCACGCGCATTTGAGCCCAAAACGCCAACAACAGGGCGGGAGCGATGTAGAGAAAATACTTGGGGTCAAAAAACATGGCCAAAATCCTTAAAATTTTATCCGGCAAACGGTCACCCACTCACATGAAGGGAGCAAGCCTATGATGGGAATTCTCACCAGCGGGTACGTACTAACCAACGGAAACAAGCCCTGTTATACTGGTAGAGTGCGCAGGGTCCAGCCCAGCTGTTGCTACGTAGCATCCCTGCTGCCGGTTCATCCAGCAAATGGCTCTCGGGAGGGGGATGCCGCCAGGAAACCAGGATCATTCAGCAAAATTTTTGCCTGTCGCAATGCATTCGCCGGGAACACCCCCTGCTGTGATGGGTCACCTTACACCAAGCAAAAATCCAATGAAAGTCTGTAAACCGCCTAATCCGGCCTCCATGCGTGGGCAAGCCGCCTCCGTATCCGTCGTCGATGGCCCAAGATCCCGGCCGGCCCGCCTCCATGGTGCGCTGCTTGCCGGTTTGGCATGGGCAGGCATCCCCTTGCTGGCGGGCCCCATGCTGACCGGATGCGACCAGGCCTTACCCACAACACTGCCTGCCCCACGCTCGCACGAGGTCTCGGCCTTCAAGAAGACCACTTCGAAGCCCGCCCTATCTGCGCGTGTTGGAGCCCAGCAGCCCGCGATTCTCCCCTCGGGCGCACCGCTCCGAACAAGGATCGATGACCAACTTGCATTCATCCAACAGCAGCGCACGTTAAGCCTGGAAAAAAATGCCGCCTGGCAAATCATGCACGGAGTGCTGGCCTTCGGCCGAGATTTTCAAGTCCTCCACGGCGACCAGCCCGTCCGGGCGCTCGACTGGGTGCTGGATGGCCGGCCGATGAACGGCTGGACCCTGCACAAGGGCGATGCGGGCCTGCGGGCGGAATTGGAGCCGGGCAAACAGGGCCAGGGGCATGAGGATCAGTGGCTGGCGGTGGTTTCGCTCAGTGGCATCCCGGTCACACACCCGTTGCGGGTCAACGGCCACACCTACAAAATTTATGATGTCCTCACCCAGGCCATGCACGACACGTACGAGGGTAAAGAGTGTAGCTGGACCCTGATCGGTCTGGCCCAATACCTGAAACCGATTGACCAATCGTGGGTCGCGGCCGATGGCTCGCGCTGGAGCGTGGAACGGATACTCACGATGGAAGGAGGCCCTGTCCAGGACGACGATTACGGCCGGCAACTGGTCAACGAGGGCGCCTGTGGAGGCACGCACCGGCTCATCGGCATGGCCATGGCGCTGGATCACTATCGACAACAGTATCCTGACCGGCAGCTTACCGGAGGCTGGCAAGCGGCCGCCATGCGCATTGACTGGGCTGTCGAAGCGGCCCGTAAAAACCAATCGCCCGATGGGGCATTTTCGATCCGCTACTTCGAACGGCCTGCCCGCTCGCGTAGCGTTGGCGAGAATCTCGGCGCCACCGGACATACGCTGGAATTTCTGGCCACGGCGCTCGACCGCCAGCAGCTTTCCCAGCCGTGGATCCGCCGCGCGGCCGGGTACCTCTGCCAACTGCTCGAAGAGACCCAGACGCTCAACCTGGAATGCGGCGCGTTGTATCACGCCGCCCATGGCCTGGTCCTCTATCGCCAGCACTGCTTTGGGACGCGTAAGGCGAGCGGCAGATGAGAATTTACCTAAATACGAGCACGACGCGCAAGCGAGTGTGTGTATGAAACCCACTTGCTTGCGCTGCGTGCTGGTAAATTCCTATCCGCCGCTCGCCTAAACCGAAAGATTGAGACCGCCACCGATGGGTCTAGGCCATCACCGGCGCGCCTGCCCGCCAGCGGCTGCCTTCGCGCTCGACCCGCCGATAGAGTGTGTCGCGTTCGATCGGCTCCCGGCCAGCCTCCTCAATCAGTCGACGGATTTCCTCCACGCTGAGCATCTCGGGCGTTTCGGCCCCTGCATCGTGATAAATCAGTTCGTGCCGTACCGTGCCGTCCAGATCGTCCGCCCCGTAGGCCAGCGCCACCTGGGCCGTCCCCAAACCAAGCATGATCCAGTAGGCTTTCACATGGGGGATGTTGTCCAGCAGCAGGCGGCTTAAGGCCATGACGCGCAGGTCCGCCGGTCCGGACGCCTTGGTGATCCGCGCGAGGCCCCTGTTCTCTGGGTGGAATGCCAATGGGATGAATGTCTGCAAGCCGCCCGTTTCATCCTGCAGTTCACGCAACCGCAGCAGGTGATCGACGCGGTGGTAGGCCTGTTCAAGATGGCCATAGAGCATGGTCCCGTTGGTGCGCAGTCCCAACTGGTGGGCCGTACGGTGAATTTCCAGCCAGCGGCCCGCGTCCGCCTTGTGTTCGCAGATCTGGTTGCGGATTTCCGGGTGAAAAATCTCAGCGCCGCCTCCCGGCATGCTCCCCAGGCCCGCATCGATCATCTCCTCCAGGATGGCGCGGACCGGTTTCTTGGCCAGGCGAGCAAACCAATCAATCTCCACCGGAGTCCACGCTTTCAAATGCAAGCTGGGATACGCTTGGTGCAACAGGCGAATGAGGTTCAGGTACCACGCATAGGGCTGTTGATGGTGCAAGCCGCCAACAATGTGCATCTCAGTACTGCCAACCTGCATGGCTTCCTGGCCACGGGCCAGGATTTGATCATCGCTCATCAGGTAACCGCGCGCTTCGCGCAGGTCGGCCCGAAACGCACAAAACGTGCAGCGGTAAACACAGATGTTGGTGGGATTCAAATGTGTGTTGATGTTGTAATACGCAGCGTTGCCATGCAATCGTTCACGCACCAGATTGGCCAGCTCCCCCACCTCGGGTAGCGGCGCGTCGGGCCCTGCGAGGAGCAGACCATCCTCGAGCGTAAGCCGCGCGCCTGCCTCGACTTTGTCACGGATCGGTTTGAGCAGCGGGGTGGTGGTGCGGAGCATGGGATGGGCCAAAAGGGGGGATCGGGGTGGGTAAGGAATCACATGTAGTTCCAACCGCTTGCTATTATATCACCTTGAAGCCCACCACAAGTCCAGACTTCCCACGGCCAGCAGGCCCAGACTGATAATTGCATTGACATGAAAAAAGGCCACATTCACGCGTTCCAGATCATCGGGCCGGATCAGGGCGTGTTCGTAAACGAGCAGCCCCGCCACCCCCGCCACCCCCACCCCATAGATCCAGCCCAGCGGCGGATAAACCAGCGGCAGCAGGGCCAACAGCAGTACGGTCACCCCATGGCAGGTGGCCGCCAGCCGCAGGGCGCCTGGCACGCCCAGCCGTACGGGCACGCTGTGGAGCCCCATCTGGCGGTCGAACTGGACATCCTGGCAGGCATACAGGATGTCAAACCCGGCGACCCAGACCAGCACCGCCCCGGCCAGAACCAGCGCCGGCAGCAGGTCGGCAGGCCGGACGAACACCATTTCGCCTCGAATGGCAATCCAGGCCGCTACCGGTGACAGGGCCAGGGCGGCGCCCAACCAAAAGTGAGCCAGGGCGGTAAACCGTTTGGCATAACTATACCCCAATAGAAAAGCCAACACGGGAAAAGCCAGCAGCAAGGGCAATGGGTTGGGCAGGAACAGCAATGTCGCAGCGACAAACGCCAGGCCGCACAGGGCCGCAAACAGCCAGACAGCCGGCACGGAAAGGATCCCGGCCGGCAGGTGCCGCCCCGCCGTGCGGGGATTGCCGGCATCGATCTGCCGATCGGCCAACCGGTTAAAGGCCATTGCCGCGCTGCGGGCGCTGACCATGCATAGCAGGATTCCCAGCAATTCTTGCCAGCGCCAGGGATTCGCCCCAGGCGCGGCCCACGCCATCAGCGCGGCCAGCAACGCGAAAGGCAACGCGAAAAACGTATGGCTAAAACGTACCAGCGTCAGCAAATGGCCCAAAGTATTGAACATCTTAGTTCCAAGAATGGCCGATGGAGCCGACCCGGGCAACTCACCAGCAGTTAAAAACGTCGGTCCCGGGCGGCTTATCGCCCTGGGTCCTCATAAGGCTAAGTGACAAATTCGCTGAGTACGAAATACGAAGGGAAGGGAAGGGAAGCCAAAATACCCAACTTGAAATGGGGAAGTTATTTTTGAGTCGTCCCTAACCCCACAGCCACCTCCACCACCAGGTCTTGACCCACAGTTTGTTCGGTTCCGTGGCGGGAGGACCGATACGCATCTGGCGGTCTTCGATGATGTCCCAGGTAAATCGGAGGCCTTGGTTGGAATGCCCCGCCGCAGGACCGTACTTTTTCCACAGCATTTTTTTCTCTTCCGCCACTTTCCTGTTATGCTCCAGATCTCTTTCCAGCGTATGGCTGCTGGTCAGCTCGAGGTCTCTGACGTAAAGGCGGTGTGCCGATGGTAAATACATGAACCGGGTACCATGATATCTCTGCCAACGCCAGAACATGGCGTCGTCAAACCCGTAGTGTCCGGAAAAATCCTCGTCGTATCCGAACAACTTCATAAAGTGGGCCCGGGAGAGGACAAAAGTGTTGGGATGAGGACCTATGGGTTCTCCACTCACTGTTGTGCGTTTCAGTTTGTAAATCGTCCGCCGTGGATCTTTCATTGCAAGGATGTATGCCAAGGTATCTTCTCTCAGATCGTGATCCAGATCTGAAACAAACACCTTGTCGGAACGGGCGTAAGTCAGCCCTAGATTGCGCGCCCCGGGTTGGTTCCAGGGAATATTTTCCCTGATTCTGAGCAGTAGAATATTCAGATCGATATCCGCGGGGATTTCCACTTTTTCAATGGAAGCGTCGTCGACCAGAACAAATTGGATCTTTTGCAAAATCGCGGGCGAATAGGACGCGTATTTTCTCAGTAAATCCACGAGAACGGCTTCGTTTTTCCCGTCAAAATAGAAATGCGTTACATAAGTAAGCTGAGTCATCCCCCCCCTTTCGAAATCCGAATTCCGCCCCCCCTTCACTCTTCTCCCCAGCGCCGCATCAGGCAATTGTCGATGCCCAGTTGGTCGCAGATTCGGCCGACCATAAAATCGACCAGATCGCGCAGCGTGGTCACGCCATGGTACCAGCCCGGCGCGGCGGGCATCACGGTCCCTCCGGCCAGGGTGATTTTCCTCATGTTATCGATGTGCGGCAGCGACAAGGGGGTTTCGCGCGGCACCAGGATCAGAGGTCGGCGCTCCTTAAGGTGCACTTCCGCCGCTCGCTGGATCAGATTGCCTGCAGCGGCATGGGCGACCGCGCTGAGGGTCGTGCCGGAACAGGGGCAGAGGACCATGCCCATGGTACGAAACGAACCGCTGGCGATCGGGGCGTTGAAATCCCGATAATGATGGTAAACCAGGCGGCCCAGGCGGCCCCCTTCGGTAGACAGAACATTGCTATCGGCCGTGCCTATCCCCGCACTGGCCTGCAACAAGCGTATCTTACTGTCTGCCGCCTCGGTAACATTCTCCAGCATCAAATCCGCGGCCTGGAAGTCTTCCAGATCGACATGCAAATCCATCTCTTGATGGACAACCTGCGCGCCACTGGGCGAAATGGACAGATGCACATCATGTCCGGTGGCCAGCAGTACCTCGACGAGGCGGACCGAATAGACCGCCCCGCTGGCGCCGGTAATCGCCACACAAATATTTTTCTCCACCGCATTATTTTCCGGGGACGCCATGACGTTTCCTTGGTAAATCGATTTTTAGCCGGGCAAGCTTTCTAGGGGAAAGGTTTCGTACCCACATACAGCGTGGCAATCCCCAGAGTCAGCCGCCGATACCAGACTCCGGTGAGACCCGCCAGGCGAAATCGCTCGGCCAGTTGTTCGCCCTGTGGAAACTGGCCGACGCTTTGGGGCAAATAGTGGTAGGCGGCACGCTGGTTACGGGCCAGCAATTGTCCAATGCGAGGCAGCAGGTGGCGGAAATACCAGCCGTACAGCGTTTTGAACGGCTGCCAATGGGGCGAAGAGAACTCGAGCACGGCCACCTGGCCACCTGGCGCGCAAACGCGCGCCATCTCGGCCAGCCCCCGATCGGTATCGCTGAGATTGCGCAAACCAAAAGCCACGCTAACAATCTGAAACTGGTCCCCGGGCATCGGCAAGTGCTGGGTGTCCGCCTCGACAAACGAAATGCTATCCGCCACGCCCACCTGCTGCGCCTTGCGGCGACCGATAGCGAGCATCTCAGGGCAAAAATCGGCTGCCACAATCCGGGCCTCGCCCCCGGTGGCCCGCTGGAAGGCCAACGCTAGATCCCCCGTCCCCGTGCAGACATCGAGAATCTGATCCTGTTTCCTCGGTCCCACCAGCCGCACCGTACGCCAACGCCAGTAACGGTCGACGTTCAGCGAGAGCAGATGATTGAGAAAATCATACCGACCGGCAATCTCGGCAAACATATGCCGCACGCGTTCGGGAGACTTGTCGACGGCTGTCGAACCGGGCCCCTTCGAACGAGACCCTATCTTCTCGACAGTCGGCGGATCGGCGGTAGGGTTCATGGAGGACCGGGCTGGAAAGGGCTGAAAGCAATCAGGCGACCGGTCAACAACCGTCCGGTCTTCGGTATAACAATCAATCTGCGTGCAGGCCACACGTTTCTTCAGCTCGTGGGCCATAATAACTTCATCGACCGTTTCAAGCAATCCAGGCCCAAGCCTGGTGTGGACCTGTAACGCGGTGTCAACGATTTGCCTTGGTCGATTGCCGAACACGGATGAGAAAAGGGCATTCCTGTCGCTCAGCTTCGTGGGTGCCCCCCCTTGTGCTCGAACAGGCGGCAGCAATTGTGTACTACCGGCACCAGACTTCGGTGCCGGGTGTCCCATTGCATAACAATGCATCCGAGCTCCAAGCTCGCGTGAGCGCTCGTCGTCGGGACGTAAGCCTGCACAGCCGTAGTGTCCGGGGCGCTCGCGCGATGGATATCTTCACGACGGTCGTGCAAACTTCAAAGAAACTTGGCGTCTTTGCGTACGCATACCTGCGCGACCGGATCAGTCGTCGCTTCGAGATGCCGTCGCTCGCCGACTCCATCGAAGATGTGGCCAAAATAGCCGCAAATGGGCTTGCTATCGGTTGAGAGGTACAAAACAGATATCATGTAGGGATGTTCACCGCTAATCGTCATCGGTCGACTCTCTGAACTGAAACGCGAATAGCTTCATGGACCGCATGACGAATCGTAGTCGGATCGGTGTGTGCGCTAGCCTGGACATGTCCGATAGGCCGCGCCAAGTGATGGTTTTGGTGAACGAATTACCGCGGATCGTATCGCAATCGTTGATCCCGTATCCGTCGATCGGTGTGCCGTCGGGTGACTGGATCTCGACCTGCAGCCATCCTCCCGCGCTGCCGTCCAGGCTCAGTTCCAGTCGTCCGCCCTCGAAGGCAAGTACTGGCGTGGTGAACTCGCCCCCCCGATATCCAGCATCGACCGAGACAAACCCATCCCGCCGGAGCCGTGCTCGAAAGATGCCTGATTTCGTCGGCAGCTTCTGCTTGCCATTGTGGAATCGATTGGTAGCCGAAAAATAGGTCCAGATCTCGTTCTCGACGACGATCGGCCAGGGAAAAGCGAAGAGCATGCCTGCATGGGCCGAATCATCTGGACCCAGGCGCAGAAACGGCTCCCGGTTGGCGGGGGCGGGCTGCCACCAGTGGATCAAATCCCGGCTGGTAGCCAAGCCGACATCGATCGTGGCGGGAGACTGGTCGCTTTCCCAGTGATAATAATTGGTCGGCAACAAGATGTAGGCGTTCGGAACTCCGGGAACTTTCATGCCTCCCGGTGCGTAGAGATCGACCGGCGGAAGCCAATCTGCCTTGCCACCGGGGATCTTGAACTGTTCGTCGGCCCGAAAAATGTCCTCCGCCATCGTCCAGTTTTCGAAATCGTCCGAGGTCATGAGTCCTACCCAGCAGGTTCGGTCTCGCGGCGGTGGGCCCATCCGTTTCTTGCGCACAAACCCGATATATTTTTCCAGGTCGGCATCCCAGAAACAGATGTTCTGGCTGTCAGAAGCCTGGCCTCGACTCAGCGGGTACCCTCGATCGGGGCCAAGTCTTTTCCAGCGCAATCCATCTGGTGAGACCGAAGCATAGGTTCCTCGTTTGATGCCATGAGCGGCTTGCTCCTTGCTCGGGTAGAATTTGTACCACGACTTGTAGCGTTCAGCTTCAGCAGCATGCTCGTCACGAAAGA
>Ga0114931_10003522_pt1 | contig 19789 bp, 18 predicted proteins | sample 2SBtaG_FD_89579 | JGI IMG/M metagenome (GOLD analysis project Ga0114931, IMG submission 89579) | Deep subsurface microbial communities from Kolumbo volcano to uncover new lineages of life (NeLLi) - 2SBTROV14_V59a metaG | ecosystem: Environmental > Aquatic > Marine > Volcanic | place: Kolumbo...
CTCGCGGATCTCGCCAATTACACTGTCTGGGATTAGACCCATTTGCCCCAATCGCTGCGCCGCATGCCCCACGCGCGGCAGCTAAATAAGTATGGCCCCACTTTGGGCAGTGTCAACTCGCGCAAAACTGGCTCAGCGCGGGCCGTCGCCTCGCCTTGCGAGCCCACCGAACCGCCGACTACCTGTCCCCTGCCATTCATGCCGAAAAGTTGCTCCGGCCGCCCCTTGCGCCGATTCTGCCATCATGCGGCGGTACTCTGACACCAATGATGGCGGCCGGACCGGCCGGGGACGGCGGGCGCGGGATCGACTGCTGCGCGGCGAGCCTCCCCAGGCGAGCGCCAGCTCGAGCGAGCTGTCCAATTTGCTCTATTTCGTGGGGGACGACCTGCGCGAGGCGGCGATGGCCGTAGGTGGCATCGAGGCATTTTTGGTCGCGGTCGAGGAGCTTCTGGCCGACCCGGCGGTGTCCGCCGCGGCGGTGGGCGAGCTGGACAGCTACGCCCAGGTGAACGAGCGCATCGAGCGTCTGGGCGACAGCATGGACTCGCTGTGCCGCTCGCTGTACCGGCTCCGGCGAGCGCTGGACCGGCAACCCGACGCCGCCGATCAAACGCCGGCGGCGAGCAGTACGGCGTAGATCAAGATGCCGATGGTGGCCAGAATGCAGGCCCCGAGCACGATCTGAATGTTCTTGGTCGTGCGCTCGGTGTGCTCGGCGCCGTGGTCGGGGGCGCCGATGTCGTGCCGGTGCTTCTTGGACGGATCTTGTGCTTCCGCGTGGCCCATGGTGCCGAACATGCCCCAGCCGTGGCCGTAGATCAAGGCTCAGCGCTGTGCCGCCTCGATGAGCCGCTTGAACGCGCCGGTGACGCGTTTTTGCAGCCGGTTCAGCCGGGCGCTGGTGTCGTCGTCGACCGCGGCGGCCGAGGCGCTCTGGGCGTAGACCAGGCAGGCGACGTCGTCGAACAGCTCGATGGGCACGCTCACGACCGCCTCGGGCGCGCCCTTGCCGAGCACCGCCCACAGCCGCTGGTCCAGCAGGGTGTGATCGGCAACCGGCGCGCTGATATTCAGCTGTCGCGACGCCACGGGGCCTGTCGCCAGCGATGGCTCGCCCAGCGGGAGGGCAACCTGCTCCCACGGCGGCGGTTCGCCGTCGGCCACGAACCCCTTCCACGCGATGGCCAGTTGGTCGCGGACGACGAAGAACACCGCCGCGTCGAACACGCCGTCGAACGCGTGGGCGAGACAAGCGATGGTGAGCTCGGCGACTTTGTCGCGGTCGTGGGCGCGGCGGATCGCTTTGATGGCGTCGTCGAACGACTGGGGGTCGGGGTCGTGCATGCGCTCGCCGACCACGGGTGCCCGGCTCACCCGGCGCAACGCGATGCGCGCCAGGTGGCGCCGCGAACGTTCGTGCGGTTCCGCTTCGTCGAGGTCGATTTCGATTTCGATTTCGGCGCTGTCTTCGCCGGCTGCGTCGATGTCCGACAGGGTCTGGACGAACTGGCGCCGCTGGCGGCCGATACGCTCGTCCTCGGGCAGCTCGGCCAGCACTTCGGGCGGCGGCTGGGTGCCGCGCCGCGCTCGCTTGAACCGGTTGGGCCGGGGAATGTTGTAGACGTGGTCCAGCTGGTAATAGATGCGCAGCTGGCAGGCGATGCACAGCACTGCTTGGGCACCGAGCGCTTCGCTGAGCCGGTCGATTTGCTCGGGCGACAGGGGATCCATGACCGCGACCACCACCTGGGCGTGGCCGACCCCGGACACGTAGCCGATGGGGACGGCCTTGAGCAGGGCGGCCAGGGCCGGGGGCAGCAGCTTTTGCACCTCCGGGTTGCAACGATTGAAGTGCACCTGCAGCGCCGGCGGCAGCTGATGCTGGATCGCCAGCGCCTCGGCCAGGTCGTCTAGATCGAGCTCGTACAGCTCGATCAAGTTGGTGCCGAGTCGACCGCCGTGAATGACCTGGGAGCGGAGCCCCAGCTCGAGTTGCTCGGCGGTGATGACACCGTTGCCGACCAGAATCTCACCAATGCGCATTCCAGGCGTTCCCCGTCACCAGTGTACGCTGTGACGGGGGCGCCTGTCACATCGCAGCCGGGTTCAGGCGATGGTGACGTCGTCGCAAAGATAGACGTCCTGGATCGCATTGAGCAGCTTGACGCCCTCGGCCATGGGCTTCTGGAACGCTTTGCGGCCGCTGATCAGGCCCATGCCGCCGGCGCGCTTGTTGACCACCGCCGTGAGTACTACGTCGTGGAAGTCGTTGTCGCCCGAGGCGCCGCCGCTGTTGATCAGCCCGGCGCGGCCCATGTAGCAGTTGGCCACCTGGTAGCGGGTGAGGTCGATGGGGTGGTCAGTCGTGAGATCGGTGTAGACCTTTTCGTTGGTCTTGCCGAAGCCCTTGAGCGCCGGGTCGCGGTAGCCGCCGTTGTGGGTCGGCGCTTTCTGTTTGATGATGTCGGCCTGCAGGGTGACGCCCAGGTGGTTGGCCTGGCCGGTCATGTCCGCGGACGTGTGCTGGTCGGCCGTCTCGGTTTTGAACGCCGGGTTGCGCAGGTAGCACCACAGCACGGTGAACATGCCGAGCTGGTGGGCCTCGTAGAAGGCTTCGGAGACTTCTTGCAGCTGGCGCCGCGACTCGTGCGAGCCCCAGTACACGGTGGCGCCGATGCCGGCCGCACCCATGTCGAACGCCTGCTGCACGCTGCCGAACGGCGTCTGGTCGTAGAAGTTGGGGTAGCTGAGAATCTCGTTGTGGTTGAACTTGGCGATGAACGGAATCCTGTGGGCGTACTTGCGCGACAGCATGCCGAGCACGCCAAAGGTCGACGCCACCGCATTGCAGCCGCCCTCGACGGCGAGCTCGAGGATGCCTTCGGGATCGAACATGCGCGGGGCGGGCGCGAACGACGCCGCTGCCGAGTGCTCGATGCCCTGGTCGACGGGCAAGATCGACAAGTAGCCGGTGTTGGCCAAACGGCCCGTGTTGTACATGCGTTGTAGGTTTGCCAACACCCTGGGGGAACGATCGCTGGGGACGAAGATGTCGTCGACGAACGTAGGTCCGGGCAGGTGCAGCGCGTCGGCCGAGATGGTCTCGCACTTGTGCTCGAGCACGCCTGCGTCTTCACCGAGAGTTTCGCGAATTTGATTGATATCCATGGTCATGAGCTCTCTGCTGCGTTGGGTCGTCTTCGCTGGGTTTGTACCACGATGGCGCAGTAGCAGGGCGTGCGGAACATTAAATGCGAAGCCGTGAGGAACCCCGTTGTAACTGAGCCAATTTCTGGCTAATACTCCCGCCACCTGAGGAGGAGGAACTGATGAATCGCATCGTTGGGATTAGTTTGCTTTGCGTCGCGCTCGGCGCCTGCGGCGGGGATGACGGAGGCGGTGGTACGCCGGACGCTATGTTGCCCAATTCGGGCTTTGTTCCGCCTACTGAGACCATGAAGGCCTACAAAGAGATCAACGACGCGTGGGTCCTGCAAGGGGACGCCAACTTCGCGTGTCTCAATACGCCCAGTGACTTGACCCCGAGCACGATGGACGTGGTCCTGTCCGGTACGCTGGAGGATTTCCAGAGCGGCAACGCAGTGCCCGACGGCACCATGGCGTTCTTCTCCGGCTCCGATTTCGACAACCCGTTCGCCACCGTGATGTCCGACGCGGCCGATGGAACCTACTCGGTGACCATTCCCACCGGGACGGCCAAGTACGGTGTCAAGATCACGGCGCCCGACACCCTGGATACTTACCAGCTCGACTACGAAGTCGACAACAACCCCACTCAGATGGAGAACCACGACTCGGTGTCGCTGCTGACCGCCAACGCCCTGCCGGCGTTCATCGGCGTGACCCGCACGCCCAGCCTCGGCATTCTCGCCGGTTCGATTCGCGATTGCGACGGCAACGAGGTCGGCGGCGCGGTGGCCACGGTGAGCTCGACCAGCGGCACCGCCAACCATCTGGACGGCGCGGCGACCTACTACTTCTCGGCGGGCGCCAGCCAATCACTGCCCGTGCGTCACAGCCAGCAGAAGTTCACCAACACCGACAGCCTGTACGTCATCATCGAGCTGCCGCCGACCCCCGAAGCGTACCTGCAAGTGTGGGGCTATCTGCCCAGCCAGAACCCGGACACCGACGAGATGACGCTGATCGCCGAGGTCCCGGCGCCGGTGCTCGCCGATACGGTCATCACCGGTAGCCTCGAGCCGATTCGCACCAGCAACTAGCGCCAACCCGCATCACCCGTTGGGGGGAACATGACACGCACCATCCGGTTAGCGTCTCTGATCGTTGCAGCCGCCGGCGTGCTCGGCGCCACCGCGGGCCCGGCCCGGGCGGATTTGCTCGAGCTCAAGTGGTCGAGCGAAGGCTACTACCGCGCGCGGACGGTGTATTTGTCCAATCTGGCGCCGATGCCGCGGACGACGGGCACCTATCCGCCCACCGGTGAGACGTTCGTGATTCCCGAGATCCGCAACACGTCGTACATGACCCACCGGCTGCGGCTGGTGCCCAGCCTGGCGCTCGGCAAGATCGCCAAGTTCACCATGCAGATCGACGGCTTCGACAACGTGCTGTGGGGGGACAACAACGGCGTGGCGTCGGCACCCCTGTTTGCCCTCGACACCTCCAACCAGGGGTTCCTCGGCGGCGGCGAAGTGCCCTCCATTCAGCTCAAGCGGGCCTGGGTCGACTTCATGGTGCCCATCGGCTCCATGAGTGTCGGCCGTATGCCATCGCACTGGGGGTTGGGCATCCTGGCCAACGGTGGTGGTACCCACAACCTCGATCCGCTGCCGCCGCCCACGCCCAAGGGCGAGCCGCCGCGCAAGTCCCTCGACGGCTTCTTCAACCAGGACTTCGGCGACAAGTACTTCGGCACCACGGCCGATCGCATCTTGTTCCTCACCAAGCCCGGCGCGATTTACAAGACCATCACCCAGGGCGCGGCCAAGGTGAACGCCGACGACCACGCGTTCATCATCGGCTACGGCTACTCGAAGCTGTCCGAGGCGCCGCTACTGCGCGCCGAGGGGTTCGAGCGCCAGTTCCGGCCGTTCGAACAGCAGGGTTTCATTTCCCGCGGTCGCAACGACGACGTGGACGAGCACGTGTTCATCGCCATATGGAACGACCCGGAGTGGAACAAGACGCGTATCACCGACGAGCTGCGGCTCGGCGCCTACGTCGTCAATCGCCGCTCGCGCGAGGGCTCGACCCAGCCGTCGGATCTGGATCCGAACGAAAACTGCGGCGAGTTCGAAGGCCAGATCATTCCGTGTGTGGACACGGGCTCGAGCGTGTGGATCGCCGACCTGTGGTGGCGGCTGCGTCTCGGCCCCTGGTACACCGAGGGCGAGATGGTAAAGATCTTCGGCAAGACCTTCGGCGGCGTGCCGTTTCCGACCAAGAACCGCAAAAAGAAGGCGGACATCTTCGGCGGCGTCGCGCGTGCGGGCTACATGACGCCCAGGTGGGATGCCGTGCTCGAAGTCGGCCACGCCAGCGGCGACGACGAGCTCGAGGACGAGTCGTTCAAGCAGCGCGCCCTCAACCCGGACTACAACGTCGGCTTGATCCTGTTCGAGGAGACGCTGCGCGAGCTGTCGGCCCGGACTTTCGGCCCGCCGTTCTTCTCCTCCGAGAATCCCGAGGGCGCCACGGGCTTGATGAGCAAGGGCGGGGTGATCAACGCCAACTACATTTATCCCAAGGGTCGTTACCTGCTGCCGTTCGGTGGCTTCGAGGTGGTGGGGGCGCTGTTGTTTGCCTGGGTCGACACCCTGGCCAAGACCGGCACGGCGCTGTTCTATGCCGACGAGAATCCGAACAGCAACTATCTGGGTACCGAGATCGACATGTCTTTGCGCACGAGCTTTGCCCAGGGCCACATGCTGTTTGCGATTCAGGGCGGAGTGCTGTTCTTCGGCGACGTGCTCAAATCCCGCCTGCCCGACGCCGACAGCTCGTACACCATCCAGACCCGACTCGCGTTCGTGTGGTAGCAGCCGGCGGGCACGGCCGGCTTGGCCTGCTATGATTGTCCCGCCCCGCCGTGACTGCTGACCAGCGCGCCACCCTCAAGCTCGTTTTTGCCACCTACGCGGTCGTGTTCGTCGCGGTCGCGGTGTTGGTGCGAATCAACGTGACCCTGGCGCTGGTGGGCAACGTCGGCAGCGCCGGCGTCGCCATCCTGCTTTTGTACACGCCGGTGTTCGTGGCCTGGCGCTTTCGCAAGGGCGAGGATCTTGCCGACTACGGCTTTCACGCCGACCCGGTCGGCAAGGGGCTCGGCTACGCGGCCGGCGCCATCGTGGTGGCTTTCCCGATCTTTCTCGTCGGCTTCGTGTCGTTCTTTCAACTGATCTGTCACACCCAGCTGCGCGAGATCGCGCCCGGAGGTATGTGCGGTCGCTTTCTCGGTTGGTCGCACGCGAAAGGTCCGACCATCGACCGCCACCTGCTTTCGTTCGCGTTCGTCCAACTGATCGTAGTGGCGTTGCCCGAAGAGCTGTTTTTCCGTGGGTTCTTGCACCACTTACTGGAAACGGTGTTCCCGCCGAAGCGGCGTTTCCTCGGTGGCGGCATCGGTATAGCGATGGTGATCTCTGCCGCATGTTTCGCCTTGATTCATGTGCCGCGGTTCGGCGACCCTCGTAGCCTCGCGACTTTTTTTCCCGGCTTGTTGTTCGCATGGCTGCGTAGTGCTACAGGTTCCATTCTCGCGGGGACGGTGGTGCACGCTTCCAGCAACGTGTTCATCCGGGTGCTCAACCAGATGTTTCTTCGGTGATGTCAATGCAAACCAGTGTGGCTCGGGCGCTCGGCGCCGACGACGTGTCCAAGCACGAGCCAGTCGTGCGCGCCAACGGCAAGCGCACCGCCGCCTTCTTCGATATGGACCACACGTTGCTCCAGCTCGACACGGGGGTGAGCTGGATGCAGTTTCTGCGTCGCCGGCGCGAGCTGTCGCTGTACCGACTGGCCGAGACGCTGACGTGGAGCCTGCAGTACAAGCTGGCGATCCTGGACATCGAGGCGCTGGCGTCCAAATTGTCGACGCGCATCCGCGGCGACTCGGAGCTGGCGCTGATTCGTAAGCACCGCGTGTGGTTCGAGGCCATCGCGCGGCCGGCCATTGCGCCCAAGGGCATCGACGCCATCGCGGGGCACCGCAAGCGCGGCGACATGATCGTGTTGTGTACCGGCGCCACCCAGTTTCCCGCCAACGACCTGGCCCGCGCGCTGGACATCGAGCACGTGCTCAGCAGCCGCCTGGAGGTGGTCGACGGCACGTTCACCGGCCGGGTCGCGACCTACTGCTTTGGTAAGCACAAGCTGGCGCGCACCGAGGAGTTCGCCGAGGCCAACAACGTCGATTTGGATTGCAGCTCGTTTTACTCCGACAGCTACAACGATCTGCCGCTGATGAATCGCGTCGGCACGGCCGTGGCCATCAACCCGGACGCGCGCCTGCGCCGTCACGCCGCGCGCCGCGGCTGGAGGATCGAGCGCTGGAGGTAGCGAGCTTGCCGGGGGTGGCTCGGCTGATCGAGCTCGCCCTGGAAGAAGATTTGGGCCGCGGCGATGTGACCACCGCGGCGGTCGTGGGCGACACGGGCCGTGTGGTGTCCGGCGTGATCGTGGCGCGCGAAGCCATGGTCGTGTACGGCATCTCGGTGGCGCTGGAGGTGTTTTCCCGGGTGAGCGCCGACATCCGCGCCGAGCCTCGGGTGGCCGACGGCGAGCGCGTGGTCGGCGGCACCGAGGTCATCGGAGTGCGCGGACCGTCGGCGGCGATCCTGGAAGCCGAGCGCACGGTGCTCAATTTCATGCAGCGCCTGTCGGGGGTCGCGACGCTGTCCCGGCGTTACGCCGACGCGGTATCGGGGACCGGCGCGCGCGTGGTCGACACCCGCAAGACGACCCCGGGCTACCGGGCGCTGCAAAAAGCGGCAGTGCTGGCCGGTGGCAGCGGCAACCATCGCTTCGACCTCGGCTCGGGCGTGCTGATCAAAGACAACCACATCGTCGCGTGCGGCTCGGTCACCGAAGCGGTGACCCGCGCCAAACAAAGCGCACCGCACCCGCTGCGCATCGAGTGTGAAGTCGAAACGGACGCCCAGCTCACCGAAGCTCTGGACGCTGGCGCCGACGTGGTGCTCTTGGACAACATGACGCCCGACCAGGTCGCTGCGGCGGTGAAGCGAGCGCACGAGCGCAACGTGCTGGTGGAAGTGTCGGGTGGGATCACGCTCGACACCATTCGCGCCTACGCCGACGCGGGCGCGGATTTCATCTCGGTGGGCGCGCTGACGCACTCGGCGCAGGCGATGGACCTGGCGCTGGACTTCGCGGCGTAGACGGCCGAGACCGAGACCTGTGCCTCGGCTACACTCCCCGCCTATGTCCTTTGCTCCCTTTGCCACCTGGCTAGGCGCTGACCGCGTCAGCTTTTCGACCTGCGGCTCCACCAATGACGAGGCGGCCCAGCTGGCTCGCGAGGGTGCCGCTCATGGGACCGTTGTCATCGCCGACACCCAGACATCCGGTCGGGGGCGTGGCAGCCACGACTGGTACTCGCCGCCCGGCAGTAACCTTTATATGTCGATCATCTTGCGCCCCACCGTGGTTGCGGCCGAGTGTCCACCGCTCACCCTCGCCGCCGGTCTGGGCGTCTACGACAGTGTCGCCGCGCGCGATGTCACCGCCGCGCTCAAGTGGCCCAACGACGTCTACGTCGCCCGGCGCAAGCTCGCCGGCATACTTACCGAGATGACCAGTCGCGGCAGCGCCGTGGACTATGTGGTGGTAGGAATAGGCGTGAACCTGAACCAGAGCGAGTTCCCGCCACCGCTCGATGCAACAGCCACATCGCTGCGCATGCACACCTGCGCCGCCGTCGATCGCGACAGCTTCACCGAAGACTTACTCGGTGCGCTGGAGCAGTGGTTCGAGCGTTTGGAGCGCGGTGGTCTCGCGGCAATTCGCGATCGCTGGAACGAACGTGCGCTCGCGGGCCGGGTGCGTGTCACCTCGGCCGGCGAAATCATCGAAGGCCACGCCGATGGTCTCGACGACGCCGGTGGCCTGCGCGTCATCGATGCCGCGGGTAGAGCGCGCGTGGTGATCGCCGGAGAGGTGGAGCTGCTTGACTAAGCAAGGCAGTGTCGTCCTTTCCCTGGCGCTGCTGGGTCTCATTGTCATCGTCGTCGTCGTCGTTTTGACCCGGATCAAGCCACCCGCAAAATCCAGGACCACGCTGTCGGCACCACCGCCCAAGCACGCCGCGACACGACCGCGCGTGCTCGCGCCGGAGCGGTCGAGACCGTCTCTGTCCGACGACCACGGCGACTATGTCGACGACACCGGCGCCATGGGCAAGGCGGCCGGTCACCTGGCGCCACCGCCACCGGCTCCGGGAACCACGCGCCGCCGTCACCTGCCGCGCGCGACGCTGGTCGACATTCGCGGCAAGTTGCACACCGTCATCGCTCGCTGCGTTGCCGATGCGACGCCGACCTGGAACACGGCGCCCAAACGAAGCCACGTCGTGTTGAACGTCGCGGTGCACTCCGGCCAGCTGTTCGTGCGCAGCGCTCGCGCCTCACTGTCGGCCACCGACGATGCCGGCGCGGCGGCGTGCATCCAGAAAGGCGCGGCGCAGCTGCGGATTTCTGTCAAAGGTGCCGGCGACCTCGACAGTCATACGATCAGGCTGACCCTTGGAGTTCGCGGATAAAATCGCTGAGGTAAGACAGTGTGAGCAGCGGTCGCGGGCAGCGCTGAGTCCCATGTAGTATCACCATCCTGTTCGCCATCGTCCGATCCTATATGTTTGAAACGATTGAAAAACCTACGAGAACCGGGCAAGACTCCGCCGCTCCGCGTCGTCGACAAAGATGTGCTTTGGCCCTGTTGCTCAGGTCTTTTTTCGATATATTGGCGCGCCCCATGAACCGACCTTTGCCCGATTCCAGACGTGCCTGGCAGCGGTTTCTCCTCGTAGTTTCGCTAGGTTGCTTCGTCGTTACTGCGCTTGGCTGCACCGAGCTCAAGTCGCGGCGCAAGCTGCAGGAAGCCAACAAGCTGTTCAAGCAGGGCAAGTTTGCCTTCTGTCCAGACGGCGCGACCCCGTGCCTGACTTCTCGCGACTGCTGGTACAAGGCCGACGACGGCTCGTGGATGACGATGTCCGAGACCCAGGGCGAAGGCGTCAAGGGCAAGCAGACCGGCGTGTGTAAGTCCAAGATGCTCGGTCTGTACGAGGAGGCGATGAAGCTGACGCCAAAGCTCGAGGTCGGGCGCTACAACACGATCATCGCCTATCACAAGATGTTCCGGCCCGGGAACAAAGACCCGGAGAACCTGTATTACGGCAACAAAGCGGTGGATCACCTCGAGGCGTACCTCAAGGACCACCCGCACAAAGAAATGTTCGTCAAGCTGCGCACCCGCTTGCTGATGGACCTGAACAAGTACGACCGCGCGCTCCAGTACTGGCTCGAGAAGTACAAAGAGGACCCGGCGCACGTCGAGGTGATCCACAAAATCGCCAGCATCAACCTGCAGGCAAAACGCTGGGACGAGGGCATCAAGTGGCTCGAGAAAGAGGTCGCTGCCGCCAAAGAGGTCTCGCGTAAGGTCCTGGTGTTGACCGACATCGGCGAGCGCTGCTTCTCGCGACTGCACAAGAAACGCGAGCTCCGCCACCTCGCGCGGCTCGAGTTCGCCGACCTCGGCCTGTACGCCGTGAAACGCATCCTGGCGCTGGACGACATCGGTCTGGGCGCCCGCTCGCGTGCGCACAACCTGGCGTATCGCCTCTACCAACAACGATCGGTGGCGCACGGAGCGTCTTGGGCTCAAACTGCTGATCTGGCCCCGTACTACCGTCACTTCCACGAGTTCACTCGGCTCAACAAGCTGGTCATGGCCGCGGCCAAGGCCAAGCGCGAGCGCGAAGAGCGCGAAAAGAAGCAGCAAGGTGACGACGACGGCGAGGGCGGGTAAGGAGCAGTAGCGAATGTTCGACAACTACGTAACAGCGAAAACGAGCAAAGCCCGAAAATGGGCGGCGATCGTCATCTCGGTGTCGGTGTTCGCGCACGCCGTCGTGCTGATCGCGCTGATCATCCGCGGCTACTGGCAGGTGCAGCGGCACGATCCGCCCAAGGAGTCTGCGCTCAAGATCTCGGTGATGGCCAAGGCGCCACCGCCGCCGCCGCCCAAAAAAGGCGTGCGCCACCACAGGGCTCACAAGAAAACAATTCCGACCAAGAAGATGAAGATCGTCAAAGCGTCGGATGTGCAGCCGACGAAGAAGACGAAGATCGTTTCGAGCCCCGAAAAAGACGATTCCGATCAGCCCGAAGGCGATCCGTTAGGCGTCGAGGGCGGCGTCACCGGCGGCGTGCCGGGCGGCGTGGTCGGTGGTGTGCTCGGCTCGTCCGGCACCGGACCACCGCCTCCTCCGCCGCCGCCAGCGCCCAAAAAGCCGCGCATCGTGCTCCAGCACGTCCTGGAACAGCGGCGCATCTCGGGTGAAAAACGCATCGTTCCGTCCGAGCCGACCAAGCTCCAGATCCGCCGCGACGACAAGTCCCAAATCATCGCGAGCATGAAGATGTGTCTGTCCAGATCGGGTAACGTGCAGCGCATCACCACGATGAAGAGCTCGGGCTATCCCAGCTACGACGCCAAGATTCGTTCCAAGATGCGCCAGTGGCGTTACAAGCCGTTCATGGTGAACGGCAAGCCGGTGCCGGTGTGCACGTCGGTTACGTTCATCTACCGGCAGAAGAACAACTGACGACGGACACTCACAACTTCTCGCCAGAACCGCAATTACGCAAACAGGCGTTGATCCTCCGGCAAAAATCTCCTACGCACAGGGCGACAAAACAGCGCTCAGCGACGACTACCTAAGCTAGCCACCAGCAAAAGGAACGCAGCAATGCAGGGTTTCAGTATCACCGAAATGTGGGGGTCCATGAGTTGGCCCGTAAAGGCCAACACCATATTCCTGGCCATCCTGTCCGTCTACAGCGTCTACACGATCGTAGAGCGCTGGCTGGTTTTCCGTGCGGGAGCGCGCCAATCCTACAGTTACGTGCTTGCTCTCCGCGACTACCTCGGCAAACGCCGGGTGGACGAAGCCCTGAAAGCCGCGCAGGTTCACGCCAAGAGTCCCGTCGCAAAAGTCGTTGCATCGGGATTGACCGCCTACAAGCAAGGGCGCGAAGCGCTCGAAAACGAAGGTCCCGAGGACGTCGGCGAATTCGATTTGGTCGATTCGGTCAACCGCAGTCTCGAGCGCGTCAAAGAGCGTGAGACCTCCGGCCTGCGCAAAGGTCTCGGTGGCCTGGCCACGGTGGCATCCATTTCCCCGTTCATCGGTCTGTTCGGCACGGTGCTCGGCATCATCTCGGCGTTCCGCCTGCTCGAAAAGGGTGGTGGTATCGCCGAGGTCGGCCCCGGTATCGCTGAGGCGTTGATCTCGACCGCGTTCGGTCTGATGGTCGCGATTCCCGCCGCGATGTTCTTCAACTACTACACCGGTCGTGTCGAGAACATGGTCGTGGATATGAACGACGTGTCGTCAGAATTCATCGACTACGTGCTCAAAGAGGGGCGCGTGTAGTAATGGCTGGCGGTCCACACAAACGCCGCCGCGGCTTGGTCCACAAAGCACCGGCCAAGCTCGACGAGGTTCGCAGCGAGATCAACGTTACGCCGCTCGTCGATGTCTGCCTGTGCCTGCTGATCATCTTCATGGTGGTTACGCCGCTGCTGATGCGCGGCAAAGAGGTTCAGCTGCCCAAGACCCAGTATCACAGCGAGGAAAAGGACATGAAGCAGCCGGTCGTCGCCATCGACGAAAAAGGCAAGCTGTGGTGCGACCAGACCCGCGTCGCCAGTCTGTCCATCCTCAAGAAGTGTGTGCGGGAAATGTGGAAGAAAGCGGACGCCAAAGCCCAGGGCAAGGTGTTCGTCAAGGCCCACGAGCTGTTGCCGTACGGCAAGGTCTACCCCCTGATCATGGCGGTCAATGAGCTGGGGGTCACACGGATCGACCTGGCCACAGTAGCGGCCGAGTAGGAGCACCCGATGGGCATTAAAGCAGGAGGAAGCGGCGGCTCGATGTCGGAGATCAACGTTACCCCGTTGGTCGACGTCGTTTTGGTGCTGCTCATCATCTTCCTCGTAACCATGCCGGTGATGATGCGGCAGGTGCAGGTGCAGGTGCCGCGCAAGGTGGCCGCTGACGAGTTCGTGTCCAGCAACGCGGTGTCGATAACCGTACGCCTCAACGAGAACCAGGAATACGAGTTCAAGAAGAACGGCGAGACGATCCCGGGCATCGACAACCTCAACGCGGTGGTCGCCAAGCTGCACGAGATCCTCGATCCGTTGCAGACAGAGAAGATCGTGTTCGTGGACTTCGCCGACAACATCCAGTTCAAGCTGGCCATGCGGGTCGTGGACGCCATCAAGGGCGTGGGCAAGCTGGTCCCGGGCCACGAAAAAGAGAGGGAACGCGACGTCAAGGTCGCGATCAAGACCCGCGACAAAGAAGCGGGCGGCAACTGAGCCGCCTCCTCGTGGCCTTCTCCACCACTGTTGGCTGACGCGTCGGGACCTCACCGAGGCGGACGCGCGCCATAGAATTTTGCACACGTGCGCAAAGCCGCGCGTCGCGGCGTGCGCTATGGCACGCCGAGTTGCGTCATAACGAGGCGCGATCCGTCCATCTGAGACGGGCCCCAGCTGATCTTGAGTACTAAGCGCTGCGGCCCATGGTTATCACGACCGAAATGCGCCGATAGGGGGACTTCTCGCTTGTTACAAACGGTGAGCCTCGGACCCGTTCCGCGATTTTCATGACGGTGGTACGTAAGTGGGGAATGAACTGTTGTGCCGATCTGTTGCAAAGAGTTTCCTTGGGCGGGGGCTTGCGCTTGACAAGAATCTCCCTCGCTTGTAAAAGCGCCCGGCGTTACGCCCATTTGCCGTCGTTTTTCGGCACTGGGGCACTCCCTAAGGAGCGACAAGACTATGCGTAAGTTAGGAATCGGGGTTGTAATTGCTGTTGCCCTCGCGGCATGCAGCGATAAGTCGACGAGCACCGAGCTGCACCCGGAGGGGCCGCCGATGATCCGCCAGGTGTTCGCGCTCGAATTGGTGACGGATGGAACGATTTCGCGTCAGGCAACTCAGCTGGCGTTCGGAAGTCATCCTGACATTTCTGCCGAAGACGATGATGGTCAGGTGACCAACGCCATCGCCCTCGGCGGTCAGCGCATCCGCATAGTGTTCGACGAGCTGCTGCGCGGCAACGCGATCGAGGAGATCGCGTGCGCCGACGGTTCGTTCAGCCGCGTGCCCGTCGGCACCACGCCGGACGACATCGAGAAGTGCGCCGGCCCGGTCGATTCGATCCAGAACACCTGCACCGCGGTGTGTGTGGATCCGTCGTCGGGCCCCATCGGCGTCCTCGACGAGGACGAAGACGGCGCCGCGGACGACTTCCGGATGATCTCCGGCCAGATTCGTCTGATGTGCGACGACATCGAGATGGCGCTCAATCTTCAGGAGAGCTTCTACCAGCCTTCGGGCAATCAGCAGATCACCGCTGGCCCGCTGGGCATCAACAGCCTCGGCCCGGCCGTGGTTCTCGTGCCCGACGCCGGGTTGCGCACCAGCGCCAACTGTCGGTTCGAGTTCGCCAACGACATCACCGACAAGGACGGCAACCAGATTTGCGCGCCGCCTGACGGCGACATCAAGCAGACCTGCAGCCCCGGCGACGTCAGCCTGGTCAGTTTTCAGGTCGAGCCGCTGCGCGTGAAGGGCCAGGACCCGCCCGCGGACGCCACCAACGTATCGCTCACCCCAACGGTGTTGTTGCAGTTCAACGCCAACATCGACCCGGCGACGACGACGGCGATCACCCTCGCGGACGACAACTCCCAGGCCGTATCCGCGACCATCGCGGTTTCGTCCTCGGATGGCACACTCGTGACTCTGGTTCCGGACACCGCGCTCGCCCCGAACACCACGTATACGGTTACGGCCGACACGACCTTGACCGACACGTTCGGCGGAGCGCTGCCGTCTGTCTATATGTTCAGCTTCACCACGGCGAACGCGACGCCGCCCGCCGATGCAGCACTGCCCGACGCTCAGGTCATTGACGCGATGTAGAATGAGATTGTGATGACGAGGCACAACATGAAACGTTTACTGCTAACAACCGCTCTGTCATTCGTCGGTCTGCTTCTGGTGGCTCCCACGGCGATGGCGCAAACCGCGACCACCGGCGCCGTTCAGGGTGTCGTCCGCGACCAGGCCGGCAAGCCGCTCGGCGGCGTGACCGTCATCGTCACCTCGCCGTCGCTCCAGGGTGAGCAGGGCGCGGTCACCGACGAGTCGGGGTCGTACAAGATCACCAACCTGCCGCCGGGCACCTACATGGCGAAGTTCTACTTCGACAAGGCCGAGACCCGTCGCACCAACATCATCGTGTCGATCAACAGGACGACGCCGGCGATGGCCAAGCTCGACCTGACCAAGACCAAAGGCGAGGTCATCGAGATCACCGCCAAGGCGCCGTCCATCGACCCGACGTCCACCACCCAGGGCGTGACGCTCGGTCAGGACTACACCAAGAACATCCCGATTCCGGGTCGTACCTTCGAGTCGGCTCTGGGCGCCGCTCCGGGTTCGTCGGGCGATGACCTGGGCGTGTCGTTCTCCGGTTCGACGTCGCTGGAAAACTCCTACGTGGTGGACGGTGTCAACACGACGGGCCTCACCTACGGCACCGTCGGTTCGCCGCTGATCACCGACTTCATCCAGGAGATCGAGATCATCACCGGCGGTTACAACGCCGAGTACGGTCGCGCCACGGGTGGTGTGGTCAACGTGGTCACCAAGTCGGGCTCCAACGAGTTCCACGGCCAGGTGTTCACGTACATCACGCCGGGCTTTGCCATCGCCGAGCGCGAGCGCACGCCCACCGAGGCCAGCTCGATCGATACCCAGGTCAACACCGCCTACAACATGGACTTCGGTTTCGACCTCGGCGGTCCGATCATCAAAGACAAAGTGTGGTTCTACGTCGGCTTCGCGCCGCGCCTGTTCCGCACCGACGTGGACAAGATCACCAAGCGCCGCACCGACTGCCGCGAAACCCTGCCCGACGGCAGCCTGTCTAAATGTATCGCGGGTAGCGGCCCGGACAGCCTGGGGGACGGCGTCCCGGACGAGGACCCGGAGACGGGTTTCCTGATCTACGAGGAGCTCGATCGCCAGCGCCTCCACGCCGACCAGACCACCTACCAGTTCGTGTCGAAGCTCAACTTCGCGCTGTCGCCCGAGCATCAGGGCCAGATCAGCTTGATCGGTACGCCGTCCTCCGGTGAGACCGTGGGCGTTCGCGGCGATCCCGCTGCCAACACGTTCGACTACTCGCAGCTGACCACGGACCTTTCGGCCAAGTGGACCAGCAAGTTCAACAACAACAAGACCGAGGTCGAGGCCGTACTGGGCTGGCACCGCAGCAGCTTCCAGGCCGACTCGATCGACAACACCCGCAACAGCACCGTCCGCCAGAACCTGTACTACGGCAACCTGGGTACCTGGTCGATGCTGGGCTTCGAGTCCGACAAGACCCGGGCCGGCTGCACCGACTCGGGCGCGGCGGGCGACCCGTACCCGTTCATCGAGAACTGCCCGGACGTGGGTGCTGGTTACTCCATCGGTGGTCCCGGTAGCATCTCCGACACCAAAGAGCAGCGTCTCAGCGCGCGTCTCGGCGTCACCCAGCGCGTCAAAGCGCTCGGCAACCACGAGATCAAGGGCGGTGTGGACATCGAGGACAACTACCTCGACGACCTGCGCGACATCTCCGGCGGCGTCTACTACAACGTGCTGATGAACAACTCGGTCGCCAGCTACAACCAGACCTACTCGTTGCGCTGGGTGCGCCTGGCGCCGTCGGACTACGACCCGACCGTGTACGACCAAGTCTGCCGCGATAACAATTCGGACCGCGACCTGCCGTGTAAGTACCTCGGTCCCAACAACGTGGCCGGCAACACGACCAACTGGTCGGCGTATTTGCGCGACAGCTGGCAGATCCGGCCGAACGTGACGTTCAACTACGGCCTGCGCTACGAAGAGCAGCGCATGCGCTTTGCCAAGCACCTGCAGAACACCGAGGACCCGTTCACGGGCAACCACCTCGGCAAGAACGCGATGACCATGCGGAACATGTGGGCGCCGCGTCTGGGTCTCATGTACGACTGGACCAAAGAAGGTCGGTCGAAGATCTACGGTCACTGGGGCCGGTTTTTCGAGTCCATCCCGATGGACATCAACAACCGCTCGTTCGGTGGTGAGACCCTCTACCAGCAGGTGTACGACTCCTCGACCCAGTGTGGTCCCGCCGACGCGGGCGTCGGTGGCCCGACGGGCCCCGGTTGTGACGCGCAGGGCGAGCGTCCCGCGTACGACCAGACCGTGTTCGGCTCGGGTACCCTGGTGGCGCCGGGCGTCAAGCCGCAGTACCTGGACGAGTACATCCTCGGCGTCGAGTACGAGGTCATGGAAGACCTGAAGCTGGGCATCTCGTTCCAGAATCGCAAACTCGGCCGCGTGCTCGAAGACGTGTCGGTGGACAACGCCGCCACCTACATCCTGGCCAACCCGGGTGAGTTCGATCCGGACGAAGAGCGAAAGCTCCAGAACAAGATCGACGCCACGACGGATCCGGACGAGAAGGCGCGCCTCAAGGGCCAGCTGGATCAGTACCGCAAGATCCGCATCTTCGACAAACCCCGTCGCGACTACAACGCGGTGCAGCTGACGGCCACCAAGCGGTTCTCCAAGAGCTTCTTCGTCCAGGCGTCCTACACGTACTCGCGTACCGAGGGTAACTACGGTGGTCTGTACTCGGCCGACAACGGTCAGGTGGATCCGAATATCACCTCGCAGTACGACCTGATCGAGCTGCTGGCCAACCGCGACGGCCCGCTGCCCCAGGATCGGCCGCACTACTTCAAGGTCGACGCCTACTACAAGTTCGACTTCAAGAAGGCCGGCATCATCACCACCGGTATGCGCCTGCGCGCCCTGTCGGGTGTGCCGCGTGACGCGCTGGCGCGTCACTACCTGTACGGCATCGGCGAGTCGTTCCTGCTGCCGCGCGGCGGTATGGGCCGGACGAGCTTCGAGAAGGGGCTCGACCTGCAGCTGACCTATGGCCGCAAGCTGGGCAAGGGGATGCAGTTCGAGGTGTTCACCCGCCTGTACAACGTGTTCAACAGCCAGGGCACCTTCCGGGTCTCGGAGAACTATACCTTCGACCCGTCCAACCCGGTCGTCGGCGGTGACTACGAGGACCTGGTGTTCGCCAAGCGGCTCAGCAGCTCGGGCGGTGAGACTCCGGATCCGGTGCGCCGCAACCGCAACTTCGGCAACGTCACGGTGCGCTACGCGCCGTTCAGCGCCACCTTCGGCGCCCGCCTGACCTTCTAGGTCACGCCACCCACCACGAGGGCCAGGTCACTCGACCTGGCCTTTTTTCTTTTCGGCTGGTAAACCCGGCAGCGGTGGCGGACCTCACCAGCAATCTCAACCCGGAGCAGGCAAGGGCGGTCGAGCACGGTGACGGCCCTCTCATGGTGCTGGCAGGGGCGGGAACCGGTAAGACCCGGGTGCTGGTGCACCGCGTGGCCCGGCTGGTGCTGGGCGGGATTTCGCCCAAGCACGTGCTGGCGGTCACGTTCACCAACAAAGCCGCCAACGAGATGCGCGAGCGCTTGCGCGAGTTGCTGGGCATCGGCGCCGAGCGCATGTGGATCGGCACGTTCCACTCCACGTGTGCGCGCCTGTTGCGCCGCCACGGCGAGATCGTCGGGCTGAGCCGCGACTTCACCATCTTCGACCAGGACGACCAGCAGCGGCTGCTCAAGGCCCTGCTCAAGGAGCATGGCTTCGAGGACGCGATGACACCGCGCACCGTGGGCGGGCGCATCGACCGGGCCAAGAACCGCGGAGAGGACCCGGCGGCGCCCGCGGGCGCCTACGGCGACGACATCATGCGCAAGCTGTACCCGCTGTACTCCGAGCGGCTGGCGCGCGAGTCGGCAGTGGACTTCAACGATCTGCTGCTCAAGGTCATCGAGCTGGGCGATCACCCCGAGTTCGGCCCCGAGCTGTCCGACAAGTTCCGCTACGTGTGCGTCGACGAGTTTCAGGACACCAACCTGGTGCAGTACCGCCTGGTGCGCCAGTTTGTCCGCAACAGCCGCAATCTGACCGTGGTCGGGGACGACGACCAGTCGATCTACAGCTGGCGCGGCGCCGAGCCGCGCAACTTGCTCGACTTCGACCGCGACTTCCCGGACGCCAAGGTAATCAAGCTGGAGCAGAACTACCGCAGCACCAGCACGATCCTGAGCTCGGCCAACGCGGTCATCGCGCGCAACCTCGATCGCCGGGGCAAGAACCTGTGGACCGATCGCGACGACGGCGACCCGGTGCTGTGGGAAGAGACCGACGACGAGCGCGCCGAAGCCGACTTCATCGCCCGGGCCGTCAGCGGGCTGTGCGACGAGGAGGGCCGGTCGTGGGGGGACATCGCGGTGCTCTACCGCACCCACGCCCAGTCGCGGGTGCTCGAGGAGCAGCTGCGCCGCCACCGCATCGACTACCGCATCGTCGGCGGCGTGTCGTTCTTCCAGCGCCGAGAGATCAAAGA
>Ga0114931_10003523_pt1 | contig 19788 bp, 16 predicted proteins | sample 2SBtaG_FD_89579 | JGI IMG/M metagenome (GOLD analysis project Ga0114931, IMG submission 89579) | Deep subsurface microbial communities from Kolumbo volcano to uncover new lineages of life (NeLLi) - 2SBTROV14_V59a metaG | ecosystem: Environmental > Aquatic > Marine > Volcanic | place: Kolumbo...
GAGATTTTCTGGGGCGAGAAGGGCAAGGGCGCCTTTGTCAACGGCCACAGATTGCGCGTCGCGGCGCGTGGGAATTTGAGCGGATCGCTGATCGCCACCGGCATCCCGTTCAAGGGGCAGGAAGGCCATGAGCGGACGATGAGAGAACTCCTGGCCCTGACCCCCCGTGTCGCGGGCATACGCCGCTTCGGCGCAGCCTCGCTCGATCTGGCCTATGTGGCGGCAGGGCGCTTTGACGGGTTTTGGGAACACGGGCTGCACCCGTGGGACATCGCCGCCGGCATTGTTCTGGTGCGTGAAGCGGGCGGCATGGTGGGCGATATGACGGGCCGCCAGCCGTTTCATTTTGCGCTGGACTCCATTCTGGTGGCCAATGAGGCGCTATTTGCGCCGCTCTCCGCGGTGCTGACCGGCAAGGCGGGCTGACAATTTCCTCTTCTCCCCACGGCCCACGTCTCCCGTCCCCAATCGGGACTCGCGCCCTTTGGCTCCATGTCATAGAATTCACACGAAAAAGGGGCACGGCTTTTGCACGACTGCCCGGTGACCAGAGGCAGAGCTGAACGCCCGGCCCTAGGCGTGATCATTTGTTGTTAGCGTTAACGAGGTGACCCATGGCATCCAGACGTCGCGACCCCCTCCTCATCCGCCAGCCGGGCCGCTATCTTTTGCGCGTGCTGGGCTTTCTGATCGGCGTCGGACTGATCGTGTGGCTCATCAAAGACCCGCTGCTCAGCGCTATCATGACCAACCCGCCCCTTAATCTGGGCATCATCACGATTTTGGGACTCGGCATCCTTTACACCCTAGGACAAATCATCGGTCTGCGGCCGGAAATCAAATGGCTCAACAAATACCGCGTGTCTGATTTTGACGGCTCCCCCCGCACGCCGGTTCTGCTGGCGCCCATGGCGCGGCTGTTGGGTGAGCGGGGTTCGGGGCTTGGAATCGGTCCGGCCACATTGCGCACAATTCTCGATTCCATCGGTTCCCGGCTCGATGAATCGCGTGATATTTCGCGCTACATGGTCGGCCTTCTGATTTTCCTCGGGCTTTTAGGAACCTTCTGGGGCCTGCTGCAAACGGTGCAATCGGTGGGCGATACCATTCACTCGCTTTCCGTCGGCATCGCGCCGCTTGAGGAAAGCTTTGAGGCCTTGCGCACGGGGCTCCAAGCGCCGCTGGGCGGCATGGGCACGGCGTTCTCCTCCTCGCTCATCGGTCTGGCCGGCTCATTGATCCTGGGCTTTCTCGATCTACAGATGGCGCAAGCGCAAAATCGTTTTTACAATGATATTGAAGAATGGCTTTCGGCCGGCACGCAAGTGGGCGAGGATGTTTCCTTCGATTTTTCCGCGACACCCCCTCTGACCGGCGCGGCGGAAAAAATGCTTCCCGCACTGGGCGCCAATCTGAGCGCCATTACGGATCACCTCAGCCAGCTCAACGAGCACATGCGCACACAGGCCGAAATGATGAAAAAAATGGCCGAGATTCAGTCCGTTCTGGGAACAACGCTCGAACATGTCAGCCAGGAAGCGGCGCTGGCCGAGAGCGGCCCCTATACGGAAGCCATTTACGGTCATTTGCGCAATCTCGACACGACCGTGCAACAACTGGCGCAAGCGAGCGCTGGGGAGCGCACCGACGCCATGAACGCCTTGCGCCTGGAAATCGCGACCCTCACCCGGGTCATTCAAAGCGCCACCGAGGCTTAAGATGCCGGGACAGCAATAACATGCGTTCGGGAAGATCATCCTTGCGCTCCAGACAGGCGGGGCCCGATCACTGGCCAGGCTTTGTGGATGCGCTGTCCTCCCTGCTGCTGGTGATCATCTTTCTGCTGGCCGTGTTCATGCTGGCGCAGTTTTTCTTAGGCCAGGCGATCACCGGCCGCGACGAGGCCTTGCGGCGGCTGAACGCGCAGATCGCTGAACTGGGCGATCTTCTGGCGCTGGAAAAACGGTCGAATGTTAATCTGCGCGAAAACCTTAATCAGCTACAAGCCACGCTCAGCCAAACCACCAAGGAGCTGGCCGATGCCAAAGCGCGGGCCAGCGACGCGGAGAACCGTCTGGGCACGGCGGGAATATCTCTTGAGGATGAAAGAAAAATTTCATCGGCGGCACAAAACCAGGCGCTGCTCCTGAACAAGCAGGTGGCGGCGCTGCGCCAGCAGATGGCCGCCATTCAGGCCGCCCTGGACGCCTCAGAAGCGCGCGACACCGAATCGCAAGCGGTCATCGCCGATCTTGGCAAACGCCTGAATGCGGCGCTGGCGCAAAAGGTGCAGGAATTGGCGCGCTATCGTTCTGAATTTTTTGGCCGCCTTCGCGAGGTGCTGAGCAACCGCTCGGGCGTGGAAGTGGTGGGGGATCGATTCGTTTTTCAGTCTGAAATTCTGTTCGATTCCGGCTCCGCCGACCTCAACGCGTCAGGCCGCCAGGAATTGCGCAAACTCGCCGCCGCGCTGCTCCAGATCGCCGCGCAAATCCCGCCTGAAATCAATTGGGTATTGCGCGTGGACGGCCACACCGACGCGCAACCGATCCACACGGAGCAATTCCCGTCGAACTGGGAGCTGTCCGCCGCGCGCGCCATCTCGGTGGTCAATTTCCTGCAGGCGCAACACGTGCCGGGGGACCGCTTGGTGGCGGCGGGCTTTGGCGAATATCAGCCGCTCGATCCACGCCGCACTCCGGAGGCCTTTCGCCGCAACCGGCGCATCGAGCTGAAACTCACAGAAAAGTAAAGCGTCTCCATTCTCCGGCTTCCCCCGCGCCCCAATCCTTACGTTTTGATTTGGCCGTTCAGCGCCTGTTTGATCAGCGCGATGGTCTCCGGCACGCCGTAAATCGCCACGAAAGAGCCAAAGCGCGGGCCTTGGGTCTGCCCCAGCAACACCTCATAGAGCGCCGTGAACCAGGCGCGCAGCGGCTCAAAGCCCTGGTCCTTGCCGACCGCGTAAACTTCAGCCTGAATGGCCTGCGCGCCGGTCTCTGCCTTTTGGACCAACCCATCCAGCCGCACGATGAGTTCTTCCAGGCCGACGCGTTCCTTTTGCGTCGGCGCCCGGAATTTTTTGGCCGGTTTCACGAAGTCATCATAATAATTGATGGCGAACCCGGCCAGCCGATCCAGGATGGGATTTTTTTCCGGCGTGGCGCTGGGCGCGTAACGCTGAATGAAATCCCACAAAATGGTTTTGTCATGGGCGTTGCTGGCGCTCACCAGATTGAGCAGCAGCGAAAAGCTCACCGGCACGTCTTCGCGGGGCGGCGCGCCGTTGTGAATGTGCCAGACAGGATTGCCCAATTGTTCCGCTGTGGTCTGGCCCGGAAATTTATCCAGAAAGGTGATGTATTCATCGACCGCCTTGGGGATGACGTCAAAATAAAGCCGCTTGGCCTTGCGCGGGTTCTGAAACATATAGAGCGAAAGACTTTCCGGTGCGGCGTAGCGCAGCCATTCTTCCACCGTGATGCCATTGCCTTTTGATTTGGAAATCTTATGGCCTTTGTCATCAAGAAACAGCTCGTAAGTAAAACCGGCAGGCGGCGTGCCGCCAAGCGCTTTGCAGATGCGCGATGACAGATGCACCGACTCGATGAGATCCTTACCCGCCATTTCATAGTCAACGCCCAGCGCCGTCCAGCGCATGGCCCAATCCGCCTTCCACTGTAATTTACACGCGCCCCCGGTCACCGGCGTTTCAACTTTTCGTCCATCTTCACGTTGATAGACAAGCGTCCCGGCGTGCGGGTCAATCTCCAGTACCGGCACTTGCAACACGTGGCCGGTTTCCGGGCAGAGGGGCAGAAACGGCGCATAAGTGGCGCGGCGCTCCGGCCCCAAAGTCGGCAGCACGACACTCATCACTTCATCGTAATGGCGCAGCACCGTGAGCAGGGTTTGGTCAAACAGGCCCGAGCGATAGCATGCCGTGGCGCTGAAAAATTCATAGTCAAAGCCAAACTGATCGAGAAAGGCCCGCAGCCGCGCATTGTTGTGGTGGGCAAAACTCTCATGGGTGCCAAACGGATCGGGCACTTGGCTCAGGGGCATCCCTAAGTGCTGCGCCAGCATGTCCTGATTGGGTAGATTGTCCGGCACTTTGCGCAAGCCGTCCATATCGTCGGAAAAAGCGATGAGCCGCGTCGGGCGGTCGGACAGAAGAGAAAACGCATGGCGCACCATGCTGGTGCGCGCCACCTCGCCAAAGGTACCGATATGCGGCAGGCCGGACGGGCCATAGCCGGTTTCAAACAGCACCGGCGCCGCCGCAGGCTTGTGCGCCACATGAGCCACGAGCTGGCGGGCCTGTTCAAACGGCCAGGCTTTATGGGTGGCGATGGATTCACGTGTTTCTGACATAGGATGGGATTTCTCTTGCATTCAGGGGCTTGACCCTTCAAGCGTGTCGCCGGACCCTATGGGCAGGCGCGGTTCAGGTCAACGGACAAAGGCGCGCGCCCAAGAAAGAGATTTGGACGCGGATGCGGAAAAGTATGAGCCAGACGCCCCTCACCCCCCAACCGGCCGCGCCCGCGCAGGCCACAAACCCCGAACGCCGCACTCTGTCCGCTCTGATCGCCCATGCAGGGGGCGGGGTGATGCTGAGCCAAGCGGGTGAGGTTCTGGAACTGAATGCCCCCCGCGCCGCGCGTGCCTTGAGTGAAGCCCGTCTGCTTGTCTGTCATGCCGGATTCACGGCCCGGCGCTTGGGCGCACCGCACCCGGCACGAAGGCCCAGTCTGTTTGACATTATGGAGCTGTGGGCCTTTGTGCGCCCGGCTGAACCGTGCGTGCCGACACCAAAGGGCCTGGCGCTGGCTCTTAACCTGCCGGTCCCGCAAGACAGTATAAGCGCCGCGGCGCTGCTTTTTGAAACCGCCGCGCGCCTGCTCGCAGATCTCAACCTATCTGGTTATCCGTATAAAGACAAATCTGCCGAGACCGCGCGCACCATGGGCCGGGCCGGATGGGCCTGGGCGCCGGATGTTCTGGCAGCTCTGGGCGAGGCGAAAGCATCGTCTTCATCCACGGGCCTTGAGATCTGGAACGCCTTGCCCGAGTGGGAAGACCGCGCGCCGCCGGGGCAGGCGGGCTCTGAACCTGTGAGCGCTGAGGACGCCCGCAAACGACTTGATCAGATTCTTGCCTCAGACACCGGCACGCACAAGATTGAGGTCCGCGCCGAGCAAAGCGATTACGCCGCCGCGTCGACTGCCGCGTTTGCGCCGCGCGACCGGGCCGGGCACCCTTCAATTGTGCTGGCGCAGGCGGGCACCGGCATCGGCAAGACGCTGGGCTATCTCGCGCCTGCCAGTCTGTGGGCGGCACGCAACGGGCCGGGGGTGTGGATTTCCACCTATACCAAAAACCTGCAACGGCAAATCGATCAGGAACTGGACCGCCTTTACCCCAGCGGGCCGGAGAAAGCCGCCCGGACGCTGGTGCCCAAAGGCCGCGAGAATTATCTCTGCTTGCTGAATTTTCAGGAAAAAGCGCAGGGCCGATCGGCCATCGAGATGGGGTTGATCGCGCGGTGGGCGCGCTACAGCCGCGACGGCGATATGGTGGGCGGCGATTTTCCCGCCTGGGCCACACCGCTCTTTCACCCCGAAAGCGCGGGCGCGCCCGTGCCCGCCGGGCTCACCGACCGGCGCGGCGAGTGCATCTTTGCCGCCTGCCCGCATTACCGCAAATGCTTCATAGAAAAGGCCGTGCGCAAAGCCCGCCATACGGAGATCGTGGTCGCCAATCATGCGCTGGTGATGGTGCAGGCAGCGCTTGATGGTCTTCTTGGCCAGGGCGGAAAAGAAGAGGGCGACACGCCCGATGAGTCCCCGCGCGGCGTTCCCGTGCGCTATGTTTTTGACGAAGGGCACCATCTTTTTGACGCCGCCGACAGCGCTTTTTCAAGCAGCCTCAGCGGGGTGGAGGCGGCGGAATTGCGCCGCTGGATCCGGGGCCCCGAAATGCAGGGCCGCCGGGGACGCGATCTGCGGGAACGCTGCGCGGAACTGATCGGCGATCAGGCGCAGAGTCCGCCTCTGCTGGATGAGGTGCAACGCCTGGCGCGGCATCTGCCGGGGCCGGGCTGGCTGGCGCGCCTGGCCGGGGGAATGCCCAAGGGTCAGGCTGAAAGCTTCCTCGCCGCCATTGCCGCCCAAACCCTGGCGCGCCAGGAGGGCCGCGCGCAAACCGCCTATGACCTGGAAAGCGCACCCTGGCCGGCGGGGCCTGATGTGCTGGAGACGGCGGCCGCGCTGGAGCGGCACTTGCAGGAAATGGGCCGGGCCTTGCGCGCACTGGCCGGGGCGCTCGCCGCACGCCTGGAGGACACGGAGGAGAAACTCGATCCCACCACGAGAGCCCGGCTTGAATCGCTGGAGCGCAGCCTGGTGCGCCGCGGCGGGCTGATGATCCCAGCTTGGGTGGACATGCTGAAAACACTCCGTGAAGCCCCCCGGCCCCGTCTTGTCGACTGGTTCGGCATGGCCCGCCGGGACACGCACATGATCGATGTCGGCATGCACCGCCACTGGATTGATCCCACAGAGCCGTTTGCGCGCGAGGTACTGGAGCGGGCGCATGGCGCGCTGATCACTTCGGCGACACTGAAAGACGATGGCCCGCCCCCTGAGAACGCGGCGGATGAAGACGCCCCGGCGCGCGACTGGCAAGCGGCAGAGCTGCGCACCGGCGCCGCGCACCTCGCCCTGCCCGCCCGGCGGCATGTCTTTGACTCGCCCTTTGATTACGCCGCGCGCACCCGCGTCTTTATTGTCTCGGATGTTTCCCGCACCGACCGCACCGGCATCGCGGCGGCCTATCAGCGCCTTTTTGCCGCCAGCGGCGGCGGCGCGCTGGGACTTTTTACCTCCATCGCCCGCATGCGCCATACCTATGAGAAAATTTGCACAACGCTCGAAACACGGGGCCTGCCACTCTATGCCCAGCATATCGACGCCATGGACACGGGCACGCTGGTGGATATTTTTCGGCTGGAGGAAAACGCCTGCCTGTTGGGAACGGACGCGCTGCGCGACGGCATTGACGTGCCCGGCCCTTCCTTGCGCCTTATCGTGTTTGACCGCGTGCCCTGGCCGCGGCCCGATCTGCTTCACAAAGCCCGCCGCGCGCATTTTGGCGGCCGGGCCTATGACGATATGCTGACGCGCCTGCGGCTGGCGCAAGCCTTTGGACGGCTGATGCGCCGGATGGACGATCGCGGCGTTTTCGTCATGCTGGACAGCGCCATGCCGACCCGCCTCACCTCCGCCTTTCCGCCCGGCACGCCTCGAGAGCGCCTGACGCTCACCGAGACCGCCAGGGCCATTGAAAAATTCACCCAGCGCCCTAACATAGAAGCACAATCCTGATTTTCCCCTCACCACAAGGACCCACACCACATGCCTCAAACCATTAGTCACCACGCCGCGCTGATTTACACCATGGTGGTCGTTTCAGCGGCAGACGGGGGCATGAGCGATGCCGAATTGGCGACCATCGGCGTGATTGTCTCCAAATTTCCCATTTTTGATGATTTCGATTCCGCCCGCCTGATCGGAACGGCGGAGGAATGCGGAGAGATCATGGCGGCGGACGGCGGCTTTGAAGCGGTGCTTGGCCTCATTGCCCAAGCAGTTCCCGACAAATTAAAAGAAACCGCCTATGCGGTGGCGGTCGATGTGGCGACCGCCGACAACAGGCTGGGCCAGGAGGAATTGCGCGTGCTGGAATTGCTGCGCCATGCGCTGGGCCTCGATCGGCTTTTCGCCGGCGCCATCGAACGCGCCGCCAGAGCCCGGCACATGACGCTTTAGTGGTGATGCTTGCGATGGGGCACGCCCTTCATTCTTTTCATTCCCCCCTCACCCAGCTTCGGCTAAGTTCGCTTGCGCTCACATAAGCCTGCACATTCCTCTCCCCCTTGGTGGAGAAGGCAGGGTGAGGGGATATATTTTTCACAAAACTTAAAAACCACGCCCCATGAAAACGCTCCTCCTCCTGCGTCACGCCAAAGCCGAAAGCCGTTCCACCGGCAAACGCGGCCAGCACAGCGATAAAGACCGGGTTCTCAGCGCGCGCGGGATCGACGCATGCGCCGCCATGGGCGCGTATATGGTGGCGAAAAACTATGCGCCTGCTGTTATCCTCGCCTCAACCGCCGCGCGCACACTGGAAACGGCAGAGCGCATCGCGCCGCTGCTTGGCGCAGAGCTTAACATTGAAACGCACGATGCCCTCTATCTCGCCAACGCGCAGTCGATCCTGCACCACATCCACGCGTTGGACGATCACTTTTCCTCGGCGCTCTTTGTCGGCCACAATCCGGGCCTGCACGAACTGGCTTGTGGTCTGGCTTCAAACACACCGCTCACTGATCATCTGGCAGAACTTAAAACAAAATTCCCGCCCTGCGCCTTGGCGGTGATCTCGTTCGAGTGCCCAAGCTGGGGATTATGCGAGACGGGCGCGGGCACACTTGTGGATTTCATGTATCCCAAAGCGCTGGGGGGAGATGGGTAGAGCTGTAATTTGCCATTCTGAGTAGTGGTAAAATCAACGCCGCGCGATGACAAAGGGGCTTATGGCAATGGCTAGGGGAAAGCAAAGGGAATGCCCCAAAGAACTCCTTCCTCTCACCATTGCTGGGCGGAGACCCGGCACTCCACAGCACACTTCTGTGTGCTGACTACTATTATGTTCTGATTAAACGGGTTCTGCGCCCATTGAGCAGCGTGTCCTCACCGCCTCCTCAGGGGGCGTTGGATTCATCAAACAGCGAAATGGGCACGGGGTTTTGCGTGTTGATGATCAGCGCTTTGCGACGCATGAATCTTTTCAGCGCCGTCGGGCCCATGCGTGAGCCGCCCATTCCGGAGAATTTGAACGCGCATTTTTCCGCATCGCGAAACACAGTTGTCAGGGATGCGTCTGAGATGCTGATGGCCACGGCATTAATCTTACGGCCGATGTCCAGCGCTTCGTCTGCGCTGGCGCCGATGATGCTGGCGCTGAGGCCAAAGTCGGTGTCATTGGCAAGATCGATGACCTCTTGCCGGGTGTCAAAGCCCATCACCGGCATGAGGGGGCCAAAGGTCTCGGCACGCATGATGTCCATATCGTGCGTGACATTGGTGAGAACCGTCGGTTGGCACCACAGGCCGCCATGATTCTCAATCTCGCCACCGGTGCGGATGACCGCGCCTTTTTTTACCGCATCTTCGATCTGTGCCCGGATGATATCGGCCTGCCGGGCGAAAATAAGAGGCCCGATGGCGCCCTTATGAAGATCGGGCGTGTTGAGCGCCGTCTCGCTGGCGGCTTGCGTCAGGCGCGCGGTAAAGTCTTCAAAAATGGATTTGTGCACGTAAATGCGCTCGATGGACTGGCAGGCCTGACCTGCATTGATCACCGAGCCGCTCAGGGCCGCCGTGACCGCGTTGTCGAGGTCAGCGTCTTTCAAAATAATGAGCGGGTCCTTGCCGCCGAGTTCGAGAAAGACCGGGATAAAATTACGCGCCGCCTGCGCGCCCACTTTGCGCCCCGTGGCCACGCTGCCCGTAAAGCAAACGATGTCGGAGACGTCAATGAGCGCGCTGCCGGTCTCTCCCGCGCCGGTGATGAAGCGCAGCACGTTATTCAGCTCCGGCACCGCTTCAATGGTTTTAACCAGAGGCGCGGCGAAGCGCGGCGTGATTTCGCTGGGCTTGACGATGACGCTGCACCCGGCCAGCAAAGCCGGGATGACGTCGATCACAGAAAGGGTGAGGGGAAAGTTCCATGGGCTGATGACGCCGACAAGCGGGTAGGGCACGTCCTGTGACTGGTAGTGGATGTGCGGCAGGGCTTTTGACCGTCCGTGGACGTCATTTATCATATGCGGCGCCTGGGCGCTCCACTGATCGAGCGAGCCGGCGGTGTTGGAAACTTCAAAGAGCGACAAAAGCCTGCGGCCGGTGTCAGTGGTCAGGGCCGAGCCAATCTCATCCGCGGCGGCCAGAATCTGTTTCCTCCAGGCTTGAAGAACACTGATCCGATGATCCAGTCCTTGGCGCTCCAGTCCGGCTGGTGTTTGCGCAAATGTGCGGCGATTTTGTCGATCTCCTGCGGTCCGGTGACTGGAATTACGGCATCATTTTCCCCGGTTCGCGGGTTGCGCACGGCAAGTTGGTCTGTCATGAAAACGCTCGTTTCGACTTAGTGGGAATCGGCATCGTTCCGCTTTTGCAGATCCAGAAATTCGCTCTCAGATCTGCCATCAATGATAATAAGATGCAAGATAGGTGCGGGGTCTGTGCCAAAAGTTCCGCCGGATGTGGCAGAGCGGCGAAAGAGCTTGTGGAATCGCGTTTTTGCCCTGTTGCACTTCGGGGATAAAGGCGCGGGCTCTTGCGGCGCCCTGTCCTCTTGGCACGGGCGTCTTAATGCGTATAGTGCGCACCGCGTGCACGGGGATTAATTTGAGAAAGACGGGAGTTGAATGCAGCCATGGCTAAAATCGTTGTGACCTCAAGAGAAGGCGCGGTGCGGGAGCTGGACGAGCCGGTGGACGGGCGCTCACTGATGGAAATCATCAGGGATAACGATCTGGAAATTGAGGCGATCTGCGGCGGGTGCTGTTCCTGCGCCACCTGTCATGTGTTTGTCGACGCGGCGTGGCGCAGCAAACTCCCCCCCCGCTCCGAAGAGGAATACGAACTGGTGAGCTCAACCGAAAATTTTGACGAGGAAAGCTCGCGTTTGAGCTGTCAGATTCCCTTCACGGAGGCGTTAAGCGGCATCAAGGTCACCGTCGCGCCGGAAGAATAGGCGCAGGCGCTCCCGCCTCACTTATTATAAGTACATAACAAGCTATTGACGCGCGCGCCCCGCGCGCTATACTTCGATCATGGATCAATCCCTCACCAAGGCCCCTCCGGGCCTCGGCGCTTATTTGAGCGGGCTCATGAGCGAGCAGGCGGTGTTCTCCGTGCGCGCGCCCATCTCCACCACCCACGCCATCACGGCGCTGCAATATGCCCTTCAAGAGAAAAAGCGCGCGCCGGTCATTGTCATCGAAAAGCCTGTGCTACCGACAGGCCGCGGCAGTGCGCTGCCTGTGGTGTGCAACCTCACCGCCAGCCGGCGCTTGACAGCGGCGGCGCTGGGCATCGACGATCACCGGGCGTTTGCCCGCAGCCATGCGGAGGCGTTGAGCGCGCCCCTCGCGCCCCGCAAGGTGCCTCGCGCGGACGCCCCGGTACAGGAGATCATTCTTGAGGGAAAAGAGGCGAATCTTCTGGATCTTCCGGCGCTGACCCAGCATGTCGGCGATCCGGGGCCCTATCTCACCGCCGCCCACGCCACCACCTATGACCCTGACACACTCATCGATAATGTCGCCATTCAGCGCTGCTGGGTGAAGGGGGCGGCGCTGATGTCGTATTTTCCCTATCCTGTCTCGCATAACGCCCGCAACATGCGCAAATTCTGGCAGCGGGGCGAAGACTGCCCCATCGCATTCTGGATCGGTCACCACCCACTGGTGCTGATGGGGGCTCAGGCCAAACTGGGCTATCCGGAAAGTCATCTCGCGGCGGTGGGCGGCCTGCTGGGGGCGCCCCTGCGTGTGGTGCCCAGCGTGACCCATGGTGAGCGCCTCCTCGTGCCGGCGGATGCCGAGATTGTCATTGAGGGCTGGGTGCCCCAAGACACATTTGGGCCGGACGGGCCGTTTGGCGAATATACCGGCACTCTGGGGCCGCAGGTGCTCGCGCCCCTGGTGCGTGTGACCTGCCTCACGCGGCGACAAAACGCGCTCTATCATGATTACGGATCGGGCCTCAATGACATGCTGGTGCCCGACAATATGGCCATGGAAGCCAAGCTCTATGCCATGGTCAAACAGGTCGCGCCCTCCCTCAATACTGTTCATGTGCCGGTCTCCGGGCGGCGGTTTCACGCCTATCTTCAGTTCGGCGCCCCGGCGCCGGGCGAGGCGCGCGCCGGGCTGACGGCGGCGCTGGCCTACCGCCGGGTAAAAACCGCGATTGCGGTGGACACGGACATTGATCTGTTCGATGAGACTGACATGCTGTGGGCGTTGGCGACGCGCGTGCAATGGGATCGCGACAGCTTCGGCGTCAGCGGCTTGTCGGGATCCATGCTGGATCCCAGCCTGCCCAAGGGCGCGCGCACCACGTCTAAATTGGCGATTGACGCCACGTTGCCGCCCCGTCGGGGGCGCGGACCTTCGCCCAGCCTGCCGCGCGCCCGCGTGCCGGCACGGGCTTTAAAAGAGGCGCGCACGCTATTGCAAGGGTTTGAACAGGGGGGGTGGCCGCGAGAATGAGCGAGACAATGCGCGATAGAGGCGGCGCCGTCATGCGTGAAAAGCGCGGCAATACCTATTGGGTGCGCTGCCCCAAATGCGGCGCATGGTTTCATGTGGCGCCTGATTTATTGCACTCAAAAAAGGTGAAGATGCAGTGCCCACCCTGCCATCATGAATTTTTCGCCAATGAAGCTGAGGATCTTGTCGAGCCCTGAAGCAGAGATACGAAACCCCGGGGGAGACAGGCGCTCAGTCCGGGTCTGCTGATGTCACATAAAGGAAAGAACCAATGACCGGAATGATGGAAAAAAAGGACTTTTTTCATGCCCTGGAAGAAGCGCGCGCGCCCGGACATTCAGGCGGCCATCCCTTGAGCCGGGCGTGGGCCCAGGGCGAGCTGACCCGCGCGCAACTGGGGTTCTACGCAACACAACATTTCTATTATATTGATCCTATTCCTCAGCAATTTGCGCACTTTTTTGCCAGACTGCCGGATCTGGACGGGCGCCGGATCATGTTAGAAAACCTGCTGGGCGAAGAGATGCCGGACCAGCCGGAAAAGCGCCACCCGGAACTAATGCTGAAGTTCGGCGTGGCGTGCGGGCTGGAGCGTCAGGCGATGATCGATGCGGAAAAAAATCAGAAAATTCTGGCAGGCGCGCGCGGCATGCGTGCCTGGATCTGGGAAATGGTGGCCTTCCGCTCGCTGGCCGAAGCCTGCGCGGGCATTATGGTGGCGCTTGAGGGGCAATTGCCGACGCTCTATCCCAAATATGTTGACGCCATGGAAAAGATGGGATTTTCAGATGACGATCTGGAATTTTTTCACGTCCACATCGTCGCCGACATCGAACACGCCGGTGCCGGCCTGGAACTGACGCACCGCTATGCCACGACGCCTGAATTGCAACAGCACGCCATCGCCGCCGTGCGCGCCTCGGGCGCCATGCGCTGGCGGATGCTGGACGGCATTTACGATGCCATGCTGATGCAAAAAGCGGCGGAATAGCCATGGACCCCTTGCTGGATGCGGCGGGGCGCGTGGGTTTTGTGGCCGGCGCCGCGGGGGGTATCGGCAGCGCGGTGGTTGAGGTGTTGCGGCGCGCCGGGGCGCGTGTTGCAGGCACGGCGCGCGGTGCCAAACGGCTTCCCGCTGCGGCTGAAAACTTTCTGCCCCTCACCATGGACCCCATATCAGAAGACGCTGTGGCGGCGGCCATGGTGCAGACGGCGCAGGCGTTTGGCAGCATCGATATGGCGGTGAATATGGTGGGCATGGTGCACGCGGGGCCTCTGGCGGTCACGACGCTTGACGACTGGCGGCAAGGACTGGAAGTCAATCTCACTTCGTGTTTTCTCATCGCCAAACACATCTATCCGCATCTAAAAAAAAGCCGCGGTGTTCTGATCCTGTGTTCTTCGACCAACGGACTGAACGGGGGATCGGCGCTGTCGGGCCCGGCCTATGCGGCGGCCAAAGCGGGCATTATCAACCTCAACCGCTATTTGGCAAAGGAATGGGCGGGAGACGGCATCCGCGTCCATTGCGTCGCACCGGGGCCTGTGGCGACGCCCATGCTGGACAGATTGACCCCGGCGCAGCATGACGCGCTGAAAGCCGGCCTGCCGCTCGGCGCTTACACCACGGCGGATCAGGTGGCCCGCGCGGTGGCTTTTTTATGCTCCAGCGCCGCAGATAACATGACCGGAACGCTCACCAATGTCAGCGGCGGCCTGGTGCTGGATTAAGGCGGCGCCGCTTGTGGATAGGCGCGGGAGGAGGATCCTCCTTTTCGTCATGCGCGTATTTGATTCGGGCATCCACAAAATCAGTGTAAAATAATATTTCTGTACAGAATGTACACGATTGTGCTGAATCACCGGGTCAAGCCCGGTGGATGACACAGAGGGGGGGGGGAGTGATAATGACGGGACAGGCTGGCCCTTCACCCGAAGGCAACTTTTTTCAATTCCACAAGTTCATAGGCCGTCATCATGTAGCCGCCCACTTCGGCGCGCAGAAAAAGATAGTCGCCGTCGCTGGTGCACCAGATGTCATAAAGGGGATGCTCCTGGGGCAGACCGGGCGATGAAATGAAGCGGAAGTGCAGCGCGTCGAACGTGCCCGCCTGAACGGTCATTTTTTCCGCTCCGACATATTCGATTCCCATACCGATGGAAAAAAGCAGTGGGCCGGTTGCGCCGCGATGATCGGGTGAGGACAGAAAAAGCGGATCAATGACGTGCGTTCCCGGACCTTTCGAAAGGTCATATTGCTTCAAGTGCCAGGCGTCGCAGGCGATGGCGTGGTTCTGGAAACTCACCAGCGGGGCAGATAAGTCCATGCGTTGCGAGACACGGCCTTCCAGCGCCGTGAAGGTTTCGCATGTCGCGTATGTGGGGTCAAAGCGGAACCAGCCTGAGCCCATGAACCGGTCGTCCACGGAAATGCGCACAAAGCAGTCTTGGGGCATCCAGTCCTGATCGAGGCTGTAGGTGATGTCGCGCATGACGCTGGGCGCATCGTCGATCTGGCAATGGGCGACGCACGTGCGATGGCCGTCTTTGTGCTTGGTGATGATGAAAAACTCGCGGCCACGCTCCTGGTCCATACGCTCGGGCTTTTTGCTGGTATAGGCGATGGTGCCCAGGATGGTTTCATGATCGCGTTGGAGCGTGGTTTGCGGCATGGGTGAACCCTTTTGATGTGGGATGGAAATGCGCTTGCCTGTCCTTAGCCCAAGGTCCGGCAAAGGCGCAAGCCTGCCGAAGTCTCGTGCCATGTTTTGGTTTTCTGGTCCCCTGACTTCCCCCTCACCCTCCTTCCCAACCCTCTCCCCAAAGGGAGAGGGAGTCTTGTTCTGTGTACAAATAATCCCTCGCCCCTTTGGGGAGAGGGAAGGACCCGCGGGCCGTAAGGTCCGTGGGAGGGTGAGGGGGATCGGGAAGAAGGATGCGGGAGACCAAAAGAAAAGGCCGGGATGATATCCATCCCGGCCTTGATGTGAATTTGCGGACCTTGGCTTAGAAAGAGGTGCGGACGGTCACGCCGTATGTTCTTGGCAGATTCGGATAAGCAAACGCGTTGTTCTGCAACACACCGCCAAAGCCAAGCTTGATGTAATTTTCGTTGGTAACGTTCTTGACCCAACCGGTGAGCTCCCAGTCGCCGTCAGGGCTGCGGATGCCGCCGCGCAAATTCACCAGCGTAAAATTCGTTTGCTTGAAACGAAAATCATTGGTGGCGTCGGTGTCCTGCTTGGAGCGATAGGTGATGTCGCCGCGCAGGTAAGCGTTGACCGGACCCACCGGTTGCTCGACAGTGGCGCCGCCGCGCAACGTCCATTCCGGCGCATTGGTGACGTTATTCCCCGACAGATCACAGGTGAGCGTGACGGGATCGGGAATATCTCCGGTTCCGCAGGCGCCCATTTTGAAGCTGGCGAATTTGACCTTCTGATAGGTCGCGTTGCCGTCGAGGGTCAGCCAGTCCGTGGGCTCGGCCAGGGCTTCCAGTTCGATGCCATGGGCCTTGATCTTGCCGGCGTTTTGAATGAGGAAGGCGGTGCCGATGAAGGTATTGTCCTGGAAATTAATATATTCGGCGTAATATCCGGTGACGTTGAGCCGCAACCGGTTCTCGAAAAGCTCGCTTTTAATGCCCGCTTCATAGGAATTCACCGTTTCAGGCTTGAATGTCGTCTGCCGAACCGGCAGGCCAACAGCCATGGCGATGGCCGCCGGCACAACGCGGGCGACATTGGTGCCGCCTGATTTAAAGCCCCGACTGTAGGAAATGTAGGTCTGAATATCAGGTGTCAATTCATAACCGATCTTGGCCGTGCCGGTCACGATACTTTTCTTGACCCCCGCTGATGAGTCCGGAATGGGAGCAACCGCGGCAAAGGAAAAGAAAGAATTAGCGCCTGGGGGAAATGGAGGCGAGGGAAGAGGTATGCCGCCATCGGGAATTTCGGTAAAGACCGAGTTCAGCGTTTTATTCTCTTTGGTGAAACGGATGCCGCCGGTGAAGGTCAGACGGTCCGTGACGTCATACGAACTTTGCGCAAAGACCGCCCAGGCCCGCTGATCCTGTTTGTGGAAATCATTGGAGCCGGTGCCAGCCGGAAATATAGGTGCTCCCCCGGCCAGAAATGTGCTTGATGCATCGCCAAAGCGGAGCGTTTCATTCAAATCCAGATTTTGCGTGAAGTAATAAAAACCCGCCACATAAGACAGTCTGCCGGGATTATTATTGGCGATGCGCACTTCCTCGGTCCAGGCGTTTTGACTCACGTCCCGGCTGTTGACGGGGAGCAGGTTGATGTCGATGAAATCGGCGTCAATGGTGCTGAAGAACTGATAATTCCGGTAGCCGGTGATCGAGGTGACGGTATGGCTGCCCAGATCCCAGTCGATCTGAAGCGACACGCCCCAATCCTGAGAATTGCTGATCGGGTCGGAATTGAGGGCCACCTTGCGGTCAAAAAACCCTACCTTTTTGCTCGTCGGGTCAAGAGGATCGACCCCGGCTGGAATTGTGGCGCCGAGCGAAGCTGCAAGAAGGTCGCTCGTGCCGCCAAAGCGCTCTACCGCAGAACAGCACAACTCATTACTTTCAGAATAATCGCCGATCAGGCGGATGGTGAGATCTTCATTGGGCGTGAACAGCAGATTGCCGCGCAGGCCCCAGCGGTCCTGATCATTGATGTCATTGCCGTTTTTGATATTGGTGATGTAACCGTCGCGCTTGGTGACAAAACCGCTGATCCGCGCCGCCAGCTTGTCTTCGATGACGGGGCCGGTGAAGGCGCCTTTGCCGTTGAAATAACTGTAATTACCGACAGAGACTTCGCCAAAGCCGCCAAACTCAAATTCTGGCGCTTTGGTGAAAATCGACACCGCGCCGGCCGATGTGTTGCGGCCAAAAAGCGTGCCTTGGGGCCCGCGCGCAACCTCGATGCGGTCGACATCCACCATGTCGTTGATGGCGGCGCCGGTGCGCGAGCGGTACACGCCATCAATGAAAATGCCGACGGAAGGCTCAAAACCCACATTGTTGCTGGAAGAGCCGATGCCGCGAATGGAGATCACGGTCTGCGTGGCGGTCTGGCTTTGAGTGAAATAAAGACCCGGCGTGAAATCGGCCAAATCGAAAATATTGACAAATCCGGTGTCATTCAGAAAATCGCCGCTAAACGCCGACACGGCGATAGGCACATCCTGGATATTTTCCGCCCGCTTTTGAACGGTGACAACGATTTCGTTGAGCTCCGCCCGTGCCGGCAGTGCCACCAGAGCGCCCATGCCCAGGGCCGCCAATGAAACCGCCGCCCGGGTGATGATTCTGTTCTTGAACATGTTCACAATTCTCTCCTCACTTTGCCAAGCCTTGTCAGCCAGACACTCAATTCACAGACATAAAAACGTCCATTTTCAGTCACTTGCATGACTTAAGGCCGCGTTCTGTGGGGAGAATGTTGTCGCATGCGCGCGGTCCACTGGACTCTCTCATAAAAACGTCTGGAGACCTGCTGGAGCGCCTGGCGATCTGTTCCCCCTTTTGTCACCTCGACCGCGTCAATAAGGCTAAACTATAACGAATAACATAGGGTTAATGAAGGGTTATGCCCTGAAAAGGCGTGGCATTCTTGCACCATGCACGAAAAATCCCAGTCCCTTCCCCTACGGAATGCACGCTCTGCCGAAAACACTTTATTCTGGTGCGGGGGGCGCTTTAGAAGTTTAAGCGGCTGATTCCGTAACGTCACTTTGCGTCAGGTCAACCTCATGGCCCCAAAGCCGCCCGATATGGGCCAGCACTTTGTCCTTTTGTGCTTGATCAAGGGGCACGCCGTTGTGCTGCGTGTGCTCCAGATACAGTTTGCGGTCGCTGGCCAAGTCCGCCCGGACGATCTGGATGTTGGGCTCCAGAAATCCGATGTCGTAGGATTGCGCCAGTTTTTGCCGCAGCGCCCGGTAGCCGCGCTCATCGTGAATGGCGGCAACTTTATAAACCGGTTCTTCCGCTTCGTCATGCAAGGCAAATAATTTAAAGTCGCGCATGATTTTGGGGCTCATATATTGGAGAATGAAGGATTCATCGCGGAAATTCGCCCAAGCGTGTTTCAATGCCCCGCGCCAGTCGCCGCTTCCTGCAAGATCGGGGAACCATTCCATGTCCTCTTGGTCCGGATCTTCACAGATCCGGCGGATGTCCTGCATCATCGCAAAACCCAGCGCATAAGGGTTGATGCCGCTGTAGCGCGGATCATCAAAGCCCGGCTGAAGGATTACGCTGGTATGGGAATGCAGAAACTCCAGCAGCGCGCCATCGGTAATTTTGCCCTGCTCATGCAATGTGGTCATGATGTAATGATGCACAAAAGTGGCGCAGCCTTCGTTCATGACCTTGGTCTGTTTTTGCGGATAAAAATATTGCGCGATGTTGCGCACGATTCTCAGTAATTCAGCCTGCCACGGATGCAGCACCGGGCTGTGCTTTTCGAGAAAATAGAGCAGGTTCTCTTCCGGCAGTTTCATTGAATCGCCAACATCATACTTTTCATCCTCTTTTGCCGCCTCGCCAGAAGATGGCTCCAAATGCGGCACCGTGCGCCACAGATCGTTAAACGCCGCGCGCTCATGAGAGATGCGTTTGCGCAGCTTTTCCTCCATGGCCCGTTCGGAGCGCCGCGGCGGCCGGTTATAGCGAAACACACCCTGATCCATAATGGCGTGCGCCGAATCAAGAATCAGCTCAACCGCATCATAGCCGTATTCGTCTTCGCATTTGGCGATATAGTGTTTGGCAAATTCGAGATAGTCGAGAATACCTTCGGCATCCGTCCACTGACGAAAAAGATAGTTATTTTTAAAAAAATGATTATGTCCATATGCGGCATGGGCCATGACAAGCGCCTGCATAGTCATGGAATTGTCTTCCATCAGATAGGAAATGCAGGGATTGGCGTTAATCACAATTTCATAGGCGAGGCCGGAAAACCCTTTGCGGTACATCATTTCTTCCCGCGCAAAGAGCTTTCCAAAAGACCAGTGCTGATACATCAGCGGCATGCCGTGCGATGAATAGGCATCGAGCATCTGTTCTGACGAGATGACCTCGATCTGGTTGGGATAAATGTCCAGCCCGAGATCGTCAAACGCGATCTCCGCAATCGCATCCTGTGCTTTTTGCAGGGTTTTAAAATCCCAGTCAGCGCCTTCAAATATCAATGGCATGGGGACGTTATCCTAGGGTGGTGTTTTCAAAATTGGACTGCTTGGCGAACAGTTCCCGGAACACCGGGTAGATATCCGCCGGTTTGGAAATGCGCGTCATGGCAAAATTGGGGCTAATGGTCAGCATCTTGCGGTAGGCGCGCCACAGTTCCGCGCCGCTTTCCTTGTCGGCGAACACTTCCATCTCGCGCTCATCCAGAATTTCAATGTAAGCAAAA
>Ga0114931_10003524_pt1 | contig 19786 bp, 14 predicted proteins | sample 2SBtaG_FD_89579 | JGI IMG/M metagenome (GOLD analysis project Ga0114931, IMG submission 89579) | Deep subsurface microbial communities from Kolumbo volcano to uncover new lineages of life (NeLLi) - 2SBTROV14_V59a metaG | ecosystem: Environmental > Aquatic > Marine > Volcanic | place: Kolumbo...
CTTTCTTCTCCCAGTCTCCGTAGCGGACCGGTTCGGGGCCGTCGCGGCCGCCGAGTTCGGGCGGCAGGGCGGGCTGCGGTCTGGCGCGGCGTTCGGCGGCCTCGCGCAGGGCGCGCTTTGCGGCCTCCGGCAGATCCCGGGGAACTTCTTCGGCGGGAACTTCGGTCTGGTCCTTGCGGGGTGCGTCACTCATCGCGGGGTTCCTTGTTCTGGCGCCTGCAGTGATATACGCCCCTGGATATACGCCCCTGCGCAGAGGACACAAGAGTTTGCGGGAAACACCACCATGACAAGACCGGCATCGCCTTCGGTTGGCTACGCGCCGCGGCGCGCGGCGGTGCGCCTGCTGGACGGCGTTCTGGGAGAGGGGCGTCTTTTGTCGGAGCTGACCGGGCCGAAGGGCGCGCTGGCGGCGCTGGCGGCGGCCGAGCGGGCCCGGGCCCAGCGGCTGGCGCTGGAAACGCTGCGCGGACTGGATCGGGCGGACCGGCTGCTGGGGCCCTATCTGCGCAAGCGCCCACCGCTGACGGTGCACAACGTGTTGCGCCTTTCGGTGGTCGAAATCTGTCAGGACGGCGCCCCCAAACACGGCGTGGTGAATGCCGCGGTCGAGATCGTGCGGCGGGGGCGCAACTCTGGCCATGCAGCCGGGCTGGTCAACGCGGTGCTGCGCAAGATTTCAGCCGACGACTGGACTGCGCTGCCGCCTTCGCGGCTGCCGAAATGGCTGCGTCGGCCGCTGGTGGGCGATTATGGCAAGACCCGCGTCGCGGCGATGGAAGCGGTGCAGGCCGAGGCGCCGCCGCTGGACGTGACGCCGCGGGCCGGGGACGCGGTGGCGCTGGCCGCGCGGCTGGGCGGCGAGGCCTTGCCGACCGGCAGTGTTCGTTTGCGTGACGCCGGGCAGGTGTCGGCCCTGCCGGGCTATGACCAGGGCGCGTGGTGGGTGCAGGACGCAGCGGCGGCGCTGCCGGCGCAGATCCTGGCACCGGCGCCGGGCGAAAGGGTGCTGGATATGTGCGCCGCACCGGGCGGCAAGACCATGCAACTGGCCGCCACCGGGACCCAGGTGACGGCGCTGGATGTGTCGCCCCACCGGATGCAACGGGTCAAGGAGAACCTGACGCGGACCGGGCTGGCGGCCGAGTGCGTGGTTGCCGACGCGCTGGACTGGCAGGCGGCGCCTTATGATGCGATCCTGCTGGACGCGCCCTGCAGTGCGACCGGCACAATCCGGCGCCACCCGGATTTGCCCTATGCCAAGGACGGGTCGGATTTTCCGACGCTTTTCAGCCTGCAGGAACGCATGATCGACCACGCGCTGGAGCTGCTGAAACCCGGTGGCCGGCTGGTGTTCTGCACCTGCAGCCTGCTGCCGGATGAAGGCGAGATCCAGCTTGAGGATGCGCTGGCGCGTCACCCCGATCTTTTGCAACTGGATCAGGCGGCGCTGGCGCGAAACGGGATCGCCGAAAGCTGGCACTCCCCCGGTGGCGGATTGCGTCTGACGCCCGAATTCCGGGCCGAGAGCGGCGGCATGGACGGGTTTTTCGTGGCCGCGCTTCGCAAGGCGTCTTAGCGCGCCGATGGCACCAATTGGGCGGTGACTTTGGCGCGTTGCGCGCATATGCTCGGAGTCGAGCAGACCACCGATTTCACATGTCAGGTAAGACAGACCGTGGCACATTCCGAAAATCTGTCCGAGCGCACCCGGCGCTGGATGAACCATTTGTACGCGCGGCGCAGCACCCGCGTGCGCCCGGCGACCGGGTTCACCTATCAGCCTGAGCCGCGCACCATCGGTCTGTTTGCACGGGGCCGCCAGCTGGTGGCCGGGAATTTCCTGTTCGCCGGCCATCTGGTGGAAGCCCCCGAAACACCGCTCTGGGGCCTGACGATGCCCGACCAGCGATTCGAGGAGGACCTGCACGGGTTCACATGGCTGGACGATCTGGCGGCCGTGGGCGACGCGGCGGCGCGGCAAAGGGCGCAGAGCTGGACCTTCGACTGGATCGCGCGCTTTGGCAATGGCCGCGGGCCGGGATGGACCCCGGATCTGACCGGGCGCCGTCTGATCCGCTGGATCAACCACGCCATTTTCCTGCTGAACGGACAGGAAAGCGCCGCATCCGAAGCCTATTTCCGGTCGCTGGCGCAGCAGACGATTTTCCTCGGCAGAAGCTGGCGCGGGGCACGGCCTGGGCTGGCGCGCTTCGAGGCGCTGACCGGGCTGATCTATGCCGGACTTGCGCTGACCGGGATGGATGCGCATGTGGCTCCGGCAACACGGGCCCTGGCGCGTGAATGTGAGGCTCAGATCGACGCCGAGGGCGGCATCCCGACCCGCAACCCGGAAGAGCTGCTGGAGGTTTTCACCCTGTTGATCTGGGCTGACTCGGCGCTGAGCGGAGCCGGTCGCATGGCGCCGCGCGAACATCTGGAAGCGATCGAACGGATCGCGCCGACCCTGCGGGCCCTGCGCCACAGCGACGGCGGGCTGACGCGCTGCCACGGCGGCGGGCGGGGCCATGAAGGCCGGTTGGATCAGGCGCTGGCGTCCGCCGGGGTGCGGGCCGGCGCGCGCAGCGGGCTGTCGATGGGATTTGCCCGCCTTCATGCCGGGCGCACCAGCGTGATCGTCGATGCGGCCGCGCCGCCCAGCGGGCCTGCGTCCTATGATGCACATGCCTCCACCCTTGCCTTCGAGATGACCTCGGGGCGGCGCCCGGTGGTGGTCAACTGCGGATCGGGGGCCAGTTTTGGCGAGGAGTGGCGGCGCGCCGGACGGGCAACGCCATCCCATTCGGTCCTGTCGGTCGAGAATTATTCCTCGTCGCGTCTGGGCAGCGGCCGGCGGGCCGGGATGCTGGTCGATATTCCGCAGCACGTGCCGATGCAGCAGACCGTGGGACTGGAGGGCGTCAGCCTGCATGCGGGGCATGACGGCTATGCCGCGACCCACGGCCTGACGCATCTGCGCCGGCTTGATCTGTCCGCAGACGGCAGCCGGCTGGTCGGAGAGGACACGCTGGCCACCGACCGGCCGATGGATCGTGCGCAGTTCGACTATGCCATGGAGCGGGCCGGGGAGGAGGGCATTGTCTATCGGGTGCGGTTTCATCTGCACCCGGATGTGGATGTGGCGCTGGACATGGGGGGCAACGCGGTCTCGATGGCGCTGAAGAGTGGCGAAATCTGGGTTTTTCGCCATGATGGCGCGGCCGGGCTGAGGCTTGAATCGAGCGTGTACCTGGAAAATGGCCGCCTTAAGCCGCGTGCGACGAAACAGATCGTTCTAACCGGCCGCATCGTGGAGTATGCGTGCCGTGTCAGCTGGTCCTTTGCCAAGGCGCGGGAATCGCTTGTGGCGATCCGTGATCTGGAGCGGGACGAAATTCTGACGCCAACATAGAGACTTCGGGGACTATTCAAATATGACAAATATCGTGCCGATCCGCCGTGCGCTGCTTTCCGTATCCGACAAGACCGGGCTGGTTGACCTGGCACGTGTGCTGGAGGGACAGGGCATCGAACTGCTTTCGACCGGCGGCACCGCAGAACTGATCCGCGAGGCCGGCCTGAAGGTGATGGACGTGGCCGATCTGACGGGGTTTCCCGAAATGATGGGGGGGCGGGTGAAAACGCTGCACCCGATGGTGCATGGCGGCCTTCTGGCCCTGCGCGACAACGAGGACCATGTGGCCGCGATGGAGGAATATGGCATCTGGCCGATCGACCTGCTGGTGGTCAATCTGTACCCCTTCGAGGAAACCGTCGCCAAGGGTGCCGACTATGACACCTGTGTCGAAAACATCGATATCGGCGGCCCGGCGATGATCCGCGCCGCGGCCAAGAACCATGGTTTTGTGACCACGGTGGTGGATCCCGAGGACTATAGCCGCCTTGTCGGAGAGCTGGAACGCCACGGCGGCGCCACCTGCGCAAAGTTTCGCAACGAGCTGGCGCAGATCGCCTATGGGCGCACCGCAGCCTATGACGCGGCGGTATCCACCTGGATGGCCGACGCCATCGGCAAGCAGACGCCGCGCCGCCGGGCGATCGCCGGCACCCTGGGGCAAAGCCTGCGCTACGGGGAAAATCCGCATCAGGCGGCGGCGTTCTACAAGGATGGCGATCCGCGCCCCGGCGTCGGCACGGCGGTTCAGCATCAGGGCAAGGCGCTGTCCTACAACAACATCAACGACACCGACGCGGCCTTTGAACTGGTGGCCGAGTTCGACCCTGCCGATAGCCCGGTCTGCGCCATCATCAAGCATGCGAACCCCTGTGGCGTGGCGCGCGGCGCAACCATGACCGAGGCCTATCGGGCGGCCTTTGCCACCGATCAGGTTTCGCCCTTTGGCGGCATCATCGCCCTCAATCAGACACTGGACGCGGCGACGGCCGAGGAAATCACCGGGATATTCACCGAAGTGGTGATTGCCCCCGATGTCACCGAGGACGCCAAGGCGATTTTTGCCGCCAGGAAGAACCTGCGTCTGCTGACCCCCGGCGCGCTGCCCGACCCGCGCGCGCCGGGGCGCACCTGGCGCAGGGTTTCGGGTGGTTATCTGGTGCAGGACCGCGACAACGGGCATATTTCGCGCGATGATCTGAAGGTCGTGACCAAACGCGCCCCGACCGAGGCCGAACTGGCCGATCTGATGTTTGCCTGGCGTATCGCCAAACACGTGAAATCCAACGCCATCGTCTATGTGCGCGATGGTGCCACGGTCGGCGTTGGCGCGGGCCAGATGAGCCGTGTGGACAGCACCCGCATCGCCGCCCGCAAGGCGCAGGACATGGCCCAGGCGCTGGGGCTGGACGAGGTGCCGACGGTTGGCTCGGTGGTAGCCTCGGACGCTTTTTTCCCCTTTGCCGACGGGTTGGTGACGGCGGCCGAAGCCGGCGCGACCGCGGTCATTCAGCCCGGCGGGTCGATGCGCGACCAGGAGGTGATAGATGCCGCCGATGCGGCCGGGCTGGCGATGGTGTTTACCGGCATGCGCCATTTCCGGCACTGAGGAGCAGCGGATGAAACTGACTTTCTGGGCGGCCTTCTGGAGCTTAGTTCTGGATCAGGCCACGAAGCTCTGGGTGGTGCGGGGTCTGAACCTGCGCGAGGTTTCGCAGATCGACGTGCTGCCGCCCTATCTCAATTTCCGCATGGCCTGGAACCGGGGGATGAATTTCGGTCTGTTCGCAAACCATGCCGAGCTGACGCGCTGGCTATTGATCGCCATTGCGCTGGGGATCGTTGTCTGGGTGGTCTGGTGGATCCGGCGCGCAGATCAGGGGCAGATGGCGCATCTGTCGGCCGGGCTCTTGATCGGGGGGGCGCTGGGCAATGTGATGGACCGGCTGCTTTATGGCGCGGTTGCGGATTTTCTGAACATGTCGTGCTGTGGTTTTTCGAATCCCTTTTCGTTCAATATCGCCGATATCGCGGTGTTTGCGGGGGCGGTCGGATTGATCTTTTTTTCGCGAGAAAAGAACACCCCGTGACGTCCCTGTCGGGATGCGCTACATAACGGGCGTGAGGTGAAGGAGAGGTCGATGCATATCGCGCGGGGCACATTGGCGATCGCTTTGATGATGGCGCTGACGCTGTCCGCCTGTGGCGGGCGCAAGACGCCTCGATTGATGAATATCGGGGCCAACCGGGGCGCGCCGGACGAGTTCGCGATCCTGCCATCCAAGCCGTTGCAGACCCCCGAGAATTACGCCGCCCTTCCGGAGCCGACGCCCGGTGGCAGCAACCTGACCGATCCGACCCCGAAAGCAGATGCCGTGGCGGCGCTGGGCGGCAATGCCGCGCGCCTGGCACGCAGTGGCGTCGTGCGCGGCGATGCACAGCTTGTGGCGCGGGCGACCCGCTATGGGGTGGCGCAGAACATCCGGCAGACTCTGGACGCCGAGGACCGGGATTTCAGGCGCAGCCACAGGGGCAGGCTGCTGGAGCGCGTTTTCAACGTGAATGTGTATTACAGGGTCTACAAACCCATGTCGCTGGACCAGTATCGCGAATTGCAGCGGTTTCGCCGGATGGGAGTGCGCACGCCGGCCGCGCCGCCCGACCCGGCACTGCAGAAATGATCTCACGATTGCGTGGCCGCCCTTGCGGTCGGGCCGTGAGCGCGTAAGTTGACCCGAGACCTTCAGCGGAGAGTTTGATGCGACTTCTGAACCGGATTTTCGGCCTGTTTGCAATTATTTGGGCCATTGTGCCGGGCGCCGTACTGGCCGATGACGTCAGCGCTTTCACGCTGAAGAACGGTTTGCAGATCGTCGTCATCGAAGACCACAGGGCGCCGGTGGTGGTGCATATGGTGTGGTATCGTGCTGGCGCGGCCGACGAAGACCCCGGCGTGTCGGGCATCGCGCATTTCCTGGAACATCTGATGTTCAAGGCCACGGACAACATGAAATCCGGGCAGCTGTCGGCGACGGTGGCGGCCAATGGTGGATCGGACAATGCCTTTACGACGCAGGATTACACGGCCTATTTCCAACGCGTCGCGGCTGACCGTCTGGACCTGATGATGACGATGGAAGCGGACCGGATGCGGCATCTGAAGCTGACCGAGGACGACATCAGGACCGAACGTCAGGTGATCATCGAAGAGCGCAACATGCGCATTGAAAACGACCCCGGCGCGCTGTTCAGCGAACAGCGCATCGCGGCGCAGTTCCTGAACAGCCCCTACGGCACCCCGGTGATCGGCTGGAAGCATGAGATGGAGGCCCTGTCGCGCGCCGATGCGCTGGCCTTCTACCGCAAGTTCTATGCCCCCAACGACGCGGTTCTGGTGGTGGCCGGAGATGTCGACCCGGCGCGGGTACTGGAGATGGCGAAAAGCCATTACGGGCCTCTGGCCCCGACCCCGGACCTGCCGGAACGCGCCCGCCCGCAAGAGCCGCCGCAAACTGCGGCCCGGCGTCTGACCTTCCGTGACCCGCGCGTCGCGCAGCCCTATGTCATGCGCACCTATCTTGCGCCCGAGCGCAACGCCGGCGATCAGAAGGAGGCCGCGGCGCTGTTCCTTCTGGCGCAGCTTTTCGGGGCCAACAGCGCGACCTCGCTTCTGGGGCAGAAATTGCAGTTCGAGAAAAAGATCGCGGTCTACAGTTCGGCGTTTTACAGCGATGTGTCGCTGGATCCGTCGACCTTCGGGATGGTGGTGGTGCCCCGTGACGGGGTCAGTCTGAAAGAGGCTGAAGCGGCGATGGACGATGTCATCGCCGGTTTTTTGAAGGACGGCATCGACAAGGACGAATTTGCCCGGCTGAAGATGCAGCTTCGGGCCGACGCCATTTATGGCAAGGACGACGTGCAGGCGCTGGCCCGGCGCTATGGCGCGGCGCTGACCTCGGGGCTGACGGTCGCCGACGTTCAGGCCTGGCCCGACATCCTGCAGGCGGTGACTGAAGACGATGTCATGCAGGCCGCGGCGCGGGTCTTTGACCGGCGCCATTCGGTCACCGGCTGGCTCGAGAAACCGCTTTTCCAGGAGGTGACACAATGATCCGTTTTTTCATCGCAGTGCTTGCCTTCGTGACGCTGACCGGCGCGGCGCAGGCCGAAATCAAAATCCGGGAAGTGACCTCGCCCGGTGGCATCACCGCCTGGCTGGTGGAGCAACATTCCATCCCCTTCACGGCGCTGGAGATACGCTTCAAGGGCGGCGCCAGTCTGGACGCGCCGGGAAAGCGTGGTGAGATCAACCTGATGACCGCGCTCCTGGAAGAGGGGGCCGCCGACATGGATTCGCGCGCCTTCTCGGCGGCGCGGGATTCGCTTGCCGCCAGTTACGAGTTCGACGCCTATGACGACGCGGTTTCGATCTCGGCGCGCTTTCTGAGCGAAAACCGCGATCAGGCGGTCGATCTGCTGCGCCTTGCGCTGCAACAGCCGCGATTCGACCCCGACGCCATCGAGCGGGTGCGCGGGCAGGTTTTGTCGAACATCCGTTCGGACCTCAAGGATCCCAACAAGATCGCGGCGCGCGTCTTTGACAGGCTGGCCTTTGGCGAGCACCCTTATGCGAGCTCATATAACGGCACGCCGGAAAGCGTTGCCGCCCTGACGCGCGATGACATGTTCGCCGCCAAGGACAGGGTGATGGCGCGCGACCGGCTGTATGTCAGCGCCGTCGGGGACATTACGCCCGAGGCGCTCGGCGCGCTGCTTGACCGCCTTCTGGGCGGACTGCCGGCGACCGGCGCGCCGATGCCCCACCAAGCGCCCTTCAATCTGACCGGCGGCGTGACGGTGGTTCCCTTCGATACGCCGCAGTCGGTGGTGGTCTTTGGCGAAAAGGGCATCAAGCGCGATGACCCGGACTTTTTCGCCGCCTATGTGATGAACCAGATCCTGGGCGGGTCGGGGTTTCAGTCCCGCCTGATGCGCGAGGTGCGCGAAAAGCGCGGCCTGACCTACGGTGTCTACAGCTATCTGGTGCCCAAGGATTACGCCGAGGTTTTCATGGGCCAGGTCGCGTCCGCCAACGACAAGGTGGGACAGGCCCTTCAGGTGATCCGCGATCAATGGGAACGGCTGGCGCGCGATGGGGTGACCGCCAAGGAACTGGCGGACGCCAAGACCTACATGACCGGGGCCTACCCGCTGCGTTTCGATGGCAACGGGCCGATCGCCAACATCATGGTCGGGATGCAGATGCAGGATTTGCCGATCGACTACATCGCCACCCGCAACGCCAAGGTCGAGGCGGTCACGCTGGAAGATATCCGGCGGGTCGCGTCGCGTCTGGTCAAGCCCGAAGACCTGCGTTTCGTGGTGGTGGGGCAGCCCGAGGACGTGACCGTCCAAAACTGAGACCGCAGGCAAGGCGGTGGTGGCCGAATCGGTCTGGAGCATGCTAGAGGTTGTGGCATGCCAACCGCAAACCCCAACATAGGCCGAAACCGGCCGCGAATCCGGCAACTGGACGGGGCCGCGGTCAACCGCATTGCGGCTGGCGAGGTGGTGGAGCGCCCGGCGTCGGCCGTCAAGGAACTGGTTGAAAACGCACTGGACGCCGGGGCGCGCCGTGTCACCGTGGCCTATGCCGATGGCGGAAAATCCCTGATCCGGGTCAGCGACGACGGCTGCGGCATGGCGCCCGACGATCTGCCGCTGGCCCTGGCGCGACACGCGACCTCCAAGATCGATGGCTCCGATCTGCTGGATATCCAGAGCTTCGGGTTTCGCGGCGAGGCGCTTGCGAGCCTCGGGGCGGTGGGCCGGTTGACCATCACGTCGCGGGATGCGGGCCAGCCGGGCGCCAGCATTTCGGTGTCGGGCAGCGTGATGCAGCCCGTGCGTCCGGCGCCCTTGTCGGCGGGCACGGTGGTGGAACTGCGCGATCTCTTTCATGCGACGCCGGCGCGGCTGAAGTTTCTGCGCTCGGACCGGGCCGAAACACAGGCCATCAACAATGTGATGAAGCGTCTGGCCATGGCGCAGCCTTTCGTCGGGTTCACCCTGCGCGATCTGTCGGGCGGCGGCGAGGGCCGGGTGACGTTCCGCGCCGACCCGGAAAGCGGCGATCTGTTCGAGGCGCTGCATGGCCGGCTTCAGGGTATTCTGGGACGTGATTTCGCCGAGAATGCCCTGCTGATCGATGCCGAGCGCGAGGGGCTGGCGCTGACCGGTTATGCGGCCCTGCCGACCTATTCGCGCGGCTCTGCGGTGGCGCAGTTTCTTTTTGTCAACGGCCGTCCGGTGCGCGACAAGCTGCTGATCGGGGCGCTGCGCGGTGCCTATGCGGATTTTCTGTCGCGGGACCGCCATCCAGCAGCGGTTCTGTTTCTGGAATGTGATCCGCACCGGGTTGATGTCAACGTGCATCCGGCCAAGGCCGAAGTGCGGTTTCGCGAGCCGGGGCTTGCCCGCGGTCTGATCGTTTCGGCCCTGCGCCACGCGCTGGCGCAAGCCGGGCATCGGGCCTCGACGACGGTGGCGGGGGCGACCCTGGGCGCCTTTCGCCCGGAACCGGACGGGCTGGCGCGCGTCTACCAGATGGACCGGCCATCTGCCGGCGCCCTGTCGGTCGGTCGGTCAGCCCAGGGGCCGGTGCCGCAAACGCCGGGTTTTGCCGAGGCGGCGGCGCCCTCCGCCCGCTTTGAGGAGGCGCCGCAGGGGACGGAGGAGGCCGTTGGCCTGCCGCTTGGGGCGGCGCGCGCCCAGCTTCATGAGAATTACATCGTCGCCCAGACGGCGGACGGCATGGTGATCGTCGATCAGCACGCCGCCCACGAACGTCTGGTTTACGAGAAACTGAAGCGCCAGATGGCGCAGAACGGAGTCGCCACGCAAGCGTTGCTGATCCCCGAGATCGTCGATCTTTCCGAGGCTGATGCGGTGCAGATCCTGGCCCGTGCCGACGAGTTGGCGCAGTTCGGCCTGGGGATCGAGCCCTTCGGGGCCGGCGCGGTCGCGGTGCGCGAAACCCCGGCGATTCTGGGGCAGGTGAATGCCGCGGCGCTGGTGCATGACATTCTGGACGAGCTTGCCGATCTGGGCGAGAGCCAGACGCTGCGCGAACGGGTCGAGGCCATCCTGAGCCGGGTGGCCTGTCACGGGTCGGTCCGCTCGGGTCGCCGGATGCGGGCCGAGGAAATGAATGCCCTGCTGCGGGAGATGGAAGCGACCCCGCATTCCGGTCAGTGCAACCATGGGCGGCCGACCTATGTGGAACTGAAACTGTCTGATATCGAGAGGCTGTTTGGGCGCACATGATCCGGATCGGCGAGACGAGTTACGCGTTTGATGACGTGCGGGTGCTGGCCGCGGGGGCGGCGGTGCTGCTGCTGGTCCTGCTGTTCTGGTTGCTGATCGCGGCGCTGCGCGCGGCCGGGCGGTCGGCGCGGATGACCGAGCCGCTGGCGCAGCAGATGGGCTATCTGGGACAGCACGTGCAGAATCTGGCCGACGGCCAGACACGGCTGTCAGGCGGGTTGGAAACATTGTCGCAGACCCAATCTGCGGCCCAGAGCCAGATCCTGCAACAGATGGAGCAGCGACTGGCCGAGGTGCAGCAGAAGATGGGCGAGAGCCTGCACGGAAGCAGTGTGCGCACCACCCGCAGTCTGACGGAGTTGCAGGAGCGGCTGGTCGCCATCGACAAGGCGCAGGGCAATATCGAGAAGCTTTCGGGCGATGTGCTGAGCCTGCAGGACATTATGTCCAACAAGCAGACACGCGGGGCGTTCGGGGAAATCCAGCTCAATGACATCGTGTCCAAGGCGCTGCCCGCCGACAGCTATCGGTTGCAGGCGACGCTGAGCAACGGCAAGCGTGCCGACTGTCTGATCGATCTGCCCAACCCACCGGGGCCGATCGTTATCGACAGCAAATTCCCGCTCGAAGCCTATGAGGCGCTGCGCCGGGCCAAGACCGAGTGGGAGAAGAACGAAGCCGCCAAGGCGTTCCGGGTTTCCGTGAAAACGCACATCAAGGCGATTTCCGAACGCTACATTCTGGAAGGGGAGACGGCGGACGGGGCGCTGATGTTTCTGCCCTCCGAAGCCGTCTATGCCGAATTGCATGCCAATTTCCCGGAACTGGTGCGCGACGGGTTTGCGGCACGGGTCTGGATCGTGTCACCGACCACCTGCATGGCGACACTGAACACCATGCGCGCCATTCTGAAGGATGCGCGGATGCGCGAACAGGCAGGTGCCATCCGCAAGACCCTGCGCCTGTTGCACCGTGATGTGGAAATGGTGGTCGAGCGGGTCGGCAAGCTCAACACCCATTTCGGGCAGGCGCGGTCCGATCTGGAGGGCATCGGAACCGCCGCCGAGCGGGCCGGAAAACGCGCCGCCCGGCTCGACAATTTCGACTTTGAGGAGCTTTCGCCCCCACAAGACGGCACGCCGCCCGAACTGCTGGCAAACGGCCGGGCCGATCCGCCAAGAGAGGTTTGAGGCCGCCAACGAGGAAGATTCCGGCGGGGAAGCTTCGAAGAAAACAGCGATGGCAAAGCGCCGGTCTCTTCAGGCGAGGCGGTCCACCAGCGCAAGACGCTGGGCCAGGTGTTCGATTTCACCGAGCCAGCGCACCACCAGTTTCGTGTCGTGGGGGGCGGCGGATACACCGACCGGAATTTCGCGATTGACGACAGCCTCGACCGCCAGCGACACCGGCACCGAAACCAGCCGCGCCATCGCGGTGCCGCGCGCATCCCCCCAGGCATCCAGCGTGTAGGTCTTGTCATAGACCGGGGTGCCATCGCGCGTGGCGGTCAGGCCGACGAACAGCACGACGCGGTCGGGCTCTCCTTCGCCGTAAGCGTGGTCGTTCCAGAACTGGTCGGACATGGCCTTCATCCGGGCTTCGCCGCTGTCGCCTTCGAGCGTCTCGATTTCGGCAAAGACGTCCGCCCAGGCGTCGGCCCAGCCGTTCAGGCGCAGGGTGCCGCGCACGAAATCCTTGACCTTCCAGTCCTTGTCGAACCGGTAGTCCTCCATGAAGGGCAGGCTGTCGCGGTTGGGGTAGACCTCAAATGTTTCGGGTATTGGCAGCGGCGCCGTGTAGCTGCTGATCGAGTCCCAGGGGCGGGCGACATTCAGCGGGCTGAAGTCGCGCAGCGAGCGGGACGGCGAGCGCAGCGCCTTGAGCACGCCCAGCGGTGACCAGCTGAATTTGTAGCGAAACGGGTTGGGGTGTTTTGGAATGCCGCCGCAATAGGAAATAAACGACAGGACGTTGGCCGGGTCGTAGGCGGCAGAGGCGCGGTAGTCGGCGACCAGCCAGTGCGCCATCACGTGATCGATCCCCGGATCAAGCCCGACTTCGTTCACGAGGGCAACGCCGGCGTCGCGCGCGGCACCGCCAAGGGCGCGCATCTGCGGGGAAATGTAGCTGGAGGAGACGAAATGCGCGCCGTGGCTGATACAGATCTCGGCGAGCGGCACGTGCCACTCTCCCGGCAGCATCGAAACCACCACATCGCCGCCCTTGAGTTCGGCGGCGAGCGCTTCGGGGGAAAAGGCGCTGATCCGGTCGGTCAGATCGCCCACTGCCTGCGCCGCCTTTTGCGGGGTGCGGTTCCAGATTGTTACCTCGTGACCGGCCTCGATCAGACGCCGCAGGCCGGGGATTGCCGAAAGACCGGTGCCGCACCAGTGAATTGTCATGGCTTATCCTTTGAGATGGTCGTGGAAAATTGCCCTTGCGCGCCCCCAGACGCCTGTTTCGATGTCATCGAGCATCAAGAGGGAAGGGAGCAGTTGGGCAGCGTAGTCGCGCGAGGATTCGACCGGCAGCATCGAGGGCAGGTTGTCGATGGCGGTGACGTCGAGCGGCGGAGCGTCATGGAGGCGCCGGGCCGGTTGGTCCCAGGTTGTGGCTTGCTCGTAGACCCTGATCGGGGAAAAGGCGCTGTCGGGGTCACAGGCGATGTCGCCGATCACCGTCAGGCGGCGTGGCGCGGTCGGGGTGGAGGCGGGCACGAACACCGGCGTGCCGGGCCGGGCGAGGATGCAGTTGAAGAACAATTCGTGCTCGAGAACCTCGGGGAAGGGGCCGCCGCCGGCGGTTTCGGCCATGTCCCAGCCGGTGACCGGCACGCCCATCGCCGCGCAAAGATCCGCGACCCCGGTTCCAACCCGTCCCAGGGCACCGATCACCAGCGCCGTGGGGCGGCTGTTGCAGGTGGCCAGATCACCCGTGAGGTCAGCCAGAAGCGCGTCCTTGCCAGAATAGACCCCGACCGGGCCGCAGAGGCCGCCGGCCTGTTGCGCAGCCCAGCATTTCAGCGCGACGGCGGCGCCGGCAAAGCCCGCCCAATAGCCGAAAGCGGCGACCCGGCGGCCATTTTCATCAAGCAGGTATTCGAGATCATAGAGGCTGCCGCCGCCGGCCCGGAACCGTTGCAGCAGGCGCCGGCCCGCCGGCTGACCCTTGTAGGCGTGGCCGAACATGATGTGCCGGTGCGTCAGGGGGCTGCCGTCGTCGGGCAGTTCCTTGAGGCCGAAGATGACGGCGTCCGGCGGGGCGTCGGGCCAGCTGTTTTCGGGCGCGATGTGGCAGCCGGCATCTCGGTAGTCGCCGATCGGCAGGGCGCGCACCGAGCTTTGCTCGATGGTGACGCGCAGGCCTTTGGCGATCAGCGCCCGTGCCCCGTCGGCCGTCAGCCCGACGCGTTCCTCGTTTGGCCGCTGTTCGGCACGCACCCAGAGATGTGTCATCGTCGCCCTCCTGCTGGTTTCAGGACTAGGACAAGGGGCGGGCAGGGGCAATGCTCTGGGGCGGGAATTTTTGCCCGCCGGGCCATGGTCCATGCGGCCCGCCGGGGGCGCAAAACCGCGCAGGCTGGCGCAAAATCGCGGCGGGTAGTCGCCAATGGTCTTATTCCCGGATCGGTGGCATGATCTATTATTCCTGACGAGAAGGAGAGCGCAGATGTCAGATCCAATACGTTTCACGATTGACGGCCGCACCGTAGAGGCGGCGCAAGGCGAGAGTATCTGGGATGTGGCGCAGCGGTCGGGCAAGACCATACCGCATCTGTGCCACAAGCCGGCGCCGGGGTATCGCGCGGACGGCAATTGCCGCGCCTGCATGGTCGAAATCGAGGGCGAACGGGTGTTGGCGCCTTCCTGCACCCGTCAGCCCAGCGAAGGCATGGTCGTGCGGGTGGACTCGGCGCGGGCGACGGCGGCGCGCAAGATGGTTCTGGAACTGCTGCTGACCGATCAGCCGGCGCCCGAACAGGCGCATGACCGGGGGTCGCATCTGTGGCGGACTGCGGCGCTGTCGGGCCTGCGCGACAGCCGGTTCCCGCCGCTTGAGCGAGACCGGGTGCCGCTGCTGGACGCCAGCCATGTGGCGATGCGGGTCAATCTGGATGCCTGTATCCAGTGCGGGCTGTGCGTGCGCGCCTGCCGCGATGTGCAGGCCAATGACGTGATCGGCATGCGGGGCCGCGGCCATGACGCCTGGCCGAGCTTTGATATCGATGATCCGATGGGCGACAGCACCTGCGTGGCCTGCGGCGAATGCGTGCAGGCCTGCCCGACCGGCGCCCTGATGCCCGCCAGCCTGGAGGATGCGGCGCAGTGCGGCGACAGCGCCGATTTTGACAGTGAAACCGCCAGCATCTGCCCGTTCTGCGGGGTGGGCTGCCAGATCTCGATCAAGGTAAAGGATGGGCGCATTCGATATGTCGAGGGGCTGAACGGGCCGGCAAACGAGAACCGTCTGTGCGTCAAGGGGCGCTTCGGCTTTGACTATGTCAGCCACCCGGACCGGCTGACCGTGCCGCTGATCCGGCGCGAGGATGCGCCTGCCAAGGGGCTGAACGTGGATCCGACCAACCCGCTGACCCATTTTCGCGAGGCGAGCTGGGAGGAGGCGTTGGAGGTGGCGGCCGGGGGGCTGGCGCGGTTGCGCAACGCCCATGGCGGGAAGGCCGTGGCCGGCTTTGGCAGCGCCAAATGCACCAACGAGGAAGCCTATCTTTTCCAGAAACTGATCCGCGAGGGGTTCGCCCACAACAATGTCGACCACTGCACCCGGCTGTGCCACGCCAGTTCGGTCGCGGCGCTGATGGAGACCATCGGGTCGGGCGCGGTGACGGCACCGTTCCGGGAAATCGAAAACGCCGATGTGGCGATCGTGATCGGCTGCAATCCGGCCGGAAATCACCCGGTGGCGGCAAGCTATTTCAAGCAGTTCGCCAAGAGGGGCGGCAAGCTGATCGTGATGAACCCGCGCGCCAACGGCCTGAGCCGCTTTGCCACCCACATGGTGCAGTTTCGCCCCGGATCTGATGTGGCGCTGCTGAATGCGATCATGCATGTGATCGTCGAGGAGGGGTTGCAGGACAAGCAGTATATCGACGCCTACACTGAAAACTGGGAGGCCGAAAAGGACCATCTAGCGGGCTTTGCGCCCGAAAGGATGGCCGATCTGTGCGGCATCGACGCCGACACCATCCGCGCCGTCGCGCGTGATTATGCCCAGGCCGGGGCCGGGATGATATTTTGGGGCATGGGGGTCAGCCAGCACGTGCATGGCACCGACAATGCGCGCAGTCTGATTGCACTTGCATTGATGTGTGGTCATGTGGGGCGGCCGGGGACCGGGCTGCATCCGCTGCGCGGGCAGAACAACGTTCAGGGGGCCTCGGATGCCGATCTGATCCCGATGTTTCTGCCCGATTATCGGTCGGTTTCCGATGCGGCGGCACGCGCGCCCTTTGAAAAGCTGTGGGGCCGCGAGATCAGCCCGGAGCCCGGCCTGACGGTCGTCGAAATCATCAATGACATCCACAAGGGCGGCATCCGCGGCATGTATGTGCTGGGCGAAAATCCGGCCATGTCCGACCCGGATGTGGAGCACGCCCGCGCCGCCCTCGCCAAGCTGGAGCATCTGGTGGTGCAGGACATCTTTCTGACCGAGACCGCCAACTATGCCGATGTGATCCTGCCGGCCTCGGCGCTGGCGGAAAAGACCGGCACCGTCACCAACACCAACCGTCAGGTGCAGATGGTGCGCGCCGCCCTGCCCCTGCCCGGTTCGGCGCGCGCGGATTGGGACATCGTGGTCGCGCTGGCGCAGCGGCTGGGGCTGGGGTGGCGCTACGCCCACCCGCGCGAGATATTTGCCGAGATGAAGATGGCCATGGGTAGTCTTGACAACATCACCTGGGACCGGCTGGAGCGGGAAAACGTCGTGACCTATCCCAGCCTGTCGCCCGAAGACCCCGGCCAGGCGATCGTCTTTGGCGACGGCTTTCCGCGGCCCGAGGGGCGGGGCCGTTTTGCCCCGACGGATGTGCTGCCCCCCGATGAGCTGCCCGATACTGCCTATCCGATGATTCTGACCACCGGCCGGCAGCTCGAACACTGGCACACCGGGTCGATGACGCGGCGGGCTTCGGTGCTGGACGCGCTGGAGCCCGAGGCGAACTGTTCGCTGAACCCGCGCACCCTGCGCCATCTGGGCGTGGCGCCGGGGCAGATGATCCGCCTGACGACCCGGCGCGGCACGATCACGATCATGGCGCGGGCGGACAGGGCCGTGGCCGAGGACATGGTTTTCCTGCCATTTGCCTATGTCGAGGCCGCCGCCAACATCCTGACCAATCCGGCGCTTGACCCGGTCGGCAAGATCCCCGAGTTCAAGTTCGCGGCGGTGCGGGTGGAAAAGGCGCCGGAAACGGTGGCCGCGCAATAGGGCTTGCGCGGCGGCGGGGGCTGTGGTGGGCTGCGCCATGGCCCATGCTGTTTTCACCCAGAACCGGGTATCGCCCTATAAGGACGAGCCGGGGATCAGATACCACTTTCCCAAGCGGTATCTGAGCATGGTGCGCGAAACCATCGGCGATTTCGTGGTGTTTTTCGAAGGGCGCAGGGACAAGGGCGCCATGGCCTATCTTTCGATCCAGCGGGTGCGCGACGTGGTGCCGGACCCGGAAAGGGCCGAGCATTTCTATGCCATTCTCGACCGTGGATCGGGCTGGGATTTCGAACGGCCGGTGGGGCGTGCGGCTGGGTCGGGCCGGGCGTTTGAGCACAGTCTGAGGGGCCCGGAGGGGCGCCCGATCTCTGGCGGGGCCAGCGTTTCGGCGGTGCGCAGGCTAAGCCGCGCGGAGTTTGCCGCGATCTGCAACCTGGGGTTTGAAGCCCTGGACGGGCCGGAGGCGCTGGTACGTGATGCTGCGGCGGGCGCCCTGGGCTTTGCCGAGGCACAAACAGGCTTTGGTCCCGCTCCTCTTGCGGGGATTCGCCCTGAGGTTCTGACCTCGCGAAAGCTGCGCGACGCCAGTTTTGCGCGCATGGTAAAGGCGGCCTATGGCGGGCGCTGCGCGATTTCGGGGCTGGCGCTGCGCAATGGCGGCGGGCGGCCCGAGGTCGAGGCGGCGCATATTCGTCCGGTGGCCAGGGAAGGGCCCGACCGGGTTCAGAACGGCCTGGCGCTGTCGGGCACGCTGCACTGGATGTTCGACCGCGGCCTGATCGGCGTCGCGGAGGACCATTCCATACTGGTTTCCCACAACAAGGTTCCGCCCGAGACCGCCGCGCGTCTGATTGCGCCGGGGCAGCACCTGATCCTGCCCGAGAACCCGCGCCATCATCCCCATCCCGACTATTTGCGCTGGCATCGCGAAGAGGTCTACGGGCGGGCCGCGTGAGGGCTCATTCCCATTTGACATCGCCGAGAAAAATGTAGCCGGCGCCGTAGATGGTCTTGATCAGGCGCGGGTTTCTCGGGTCTTCGCGAAGCTTGGTGCGCAGACGCGAGATGCGCACGTCCATCGCCCGGTCGAAGCTTTCGCCCGCCGCTCCACCCAGACTTTCCTGCATGCGGGCGCGCGAAATCAGGCGTCGCGGGCTTTCCAGAAACAGCCGCAGGACCTCGCCTTCGGCATGGCTGAACGGCGTTTCGGCGCCGGTCGCATCGGTCAGGACGTAGCTTTCGAAACGGGCCGTCCAGCCGGCGAAACGCGCCGTGTTGGCGGTCTTGCCTTCGGGGCGGGCCTTGCGCAGCCGGGCCCGCACGCGGGCGACCACCTCGGCCGGATCAAAAGGTTTGATGATGTAGTCGTCGGCGCCCAGTTCCAACCCGGTAACGCGATCCTGGACCTGAGCGCGCCCCGAGATGATGATGATCGCCGCCCCGGATTCCAGCGCCAGCCGGTGCACCAGCGCCAGCCCGTCCTTGTCCGGGAGGCCCAGATCGACGAGACAGACATCCGGCGCGGTGGATTTCAGGGCGGCTTCGAACTCGGTGGCGCGGGCGAAGCTCTTGGTGCGAAAGCCGGCTTCGTTCAGGGCATCGGCCAGCATCAGGCGGATTTCCGGTTCGTCATCCAGAATTGTTACCAGCGGAGACTCGGGAGAAGTCATGCAGAGGGCTCCAGTGCCAGAACGGCGGCGATGTCGGGGGGGGCGACGGGATTGGTCAGCAGCGGGTAGCGGGCGGCGGCCTCGCGGCGCCGGGGATCCGACGCGGGCAGCGATGTCATCAGGCAGGCGGGCGTGCCATGGCCCGCGGCGCGCAACTGGTCCAGCATTTCGTCGCCGGTGGTCTCGCCTTGCAGGGATATGTCAGAGAGGATGAAATCGACCTCGGGCAGGGCGGCGAGGGTCAGGCCTTCGTCTGCGGAGGCGGCCTCGACCACGCGATGACCCATGTCGGTCAGCATGTCGCGCACCGATTCGCGCAGGTCAGGCGAATCCTCGACCAGCAAAACCATGCGGGGTGGTGCAGCGCGGGCAGAGTAGCGCAGCGGCAGATGCAGGGTGACGACAGCGCCGCCCGCCCCGTTGGCAAGGCGCACGTGGCCGCCGGCCAGCTTTGTCAGATCATAGACCATCGACAGACCCAGCCCCGAGCCTTCGCCGCCCTTGGTGGTGAAGAACGGGTCCAGGGCGCGCTTCAGGGCCTCGGCCCCAAAGCCGGGGCCGGTATCGGTGACGGTGATCTCGAGCCAGGTGTCGCGCACCGCGCCCGCCCTGACGGTGATCCGGCCGGGATTGGCATTGATCGCGTCCTTGGCGTTGAGGATCAGGTTGAGCAGGCTGTCCTGCAACGAGCCGGGATCGAGCAGCACGGCGCGCTCGAGACCTTGGTGGAAAACATCCAGAACGACGGTTTCGGGCAAGGTCGGCGCGGCGATGGTTTTCAGGTCTTGCAGAAATTCGGCCAGATGGACCGGTTCGGGGCGGATTTCGCGCGGTCCGGAAATCGCCGCGATGCGGTCCAGCAGTGTGCCGCCGCGGCGCGCGGCACGGCGGGTGGCGTCGATCAGGGCGGTCGCGTCCTGGGGCA
>Ga0114931_10003525_pt1 | contig 19783 bp, 14 predicted proteins | sample 2SBtaG_FD_89579 | JGI IMG/M metagenome (GOLD analysis project Ga0114931, IMG submission 89579) | Deep subsurface microbial communities from Kolumbo volcano to uncover new lineages of life (NeLLi) - 2SBTROV14_V59a metaG | ecosystem: Environmental > Aquatic > Marine > Volcanic | place: Kolumbo...
ATCAATCCCCAGTAATGATGCTACAGACTCAGAAAGAGTAGCATTTTCCTTAGAATCAGGGGTAGTTCATGTGGGAGTACTTTGCAATTCAAATAATTCATCATACTCCTCTGCGTCTTGGCGTCTCTGCGTGATACTTTTTGGTCTCTGGTTTGGCATGTTCCCTATTGCAATGCCTGAGAGCCCTTGGTATTTCAAGATTCAGCATTAAACTGTTCTTATGACCGAATACTCAGAAGACACACCGACCGAAAATCCCACCGGCGATCACATCTTTCAAATCGACGCCAAGGTGACCGACAAACAATTGTCGAAGTATTTTTCAAACAATTTCAATCGCTACTCCGATTTCCAGCCGCTCGCCAAAGGCGGAGCTGCGGAGTTGCGGACATGTCTGGACAATAATTTGGGGCGGAGGGTGGTGATGAAGACCCTCCATCCCCATTTGGCGAACAACGAATACATGAGGGCACGGTTCTTGCGCGAAGCACGCGTGACTTCTCAACTCCAACATCCTAATACTGTTCCCGTCTACGAGATCGGTCACGATATTCAGGGACGCCTTTACTTCACCATGAAAAAAGTTGCGGGCGAGACCATCCGCGAAATTTTAGAATACCAGATCGCCGGCGACCAAGCGGCTCTGCAGATCTACAACCTGGATCGCTTGTTGGGGCTGATCATTCAGGTTTGCAATGCGTTGGCCTATGCACATGCCCACGGCGTGGTGCATCGCGACGTCAAACCAGAGAACGTTCTGGTTGGTTCCTTTGGCGAAGTGATGCTGCTCGACTGGGGCGTCGCCAAAGTTTGGGCTTCCGACGAAGACGAATCTCAGCACGGAATGATCGAGCACGAAGAGCTGACCGACATCGGGCAACGCCCCGGCACGCCGCTCTACATGTCGCCTGAGCAGGTGCGCGGAGGCGGTGAAGAGATCGACGCGCGAACCGATGTTTACAGCATTGGCGTCGTGCTTTACGAAATCCTAACTCTGAAGGAGCCACTACGCGGGAAAAAGGTGAACGAAACTTTTGAAATGATTGTCAAGCAGCCGCCTGTTCCGCCTCAGCAGCGTACCCCCCATCGACATATTCCTACCGAGCTTTCGAACATCACGCTCAAGTCGCTGGAGAAAAACCCTAAAAAAAGATTCCAATCGATGCAAGAGTTGATCAAAACGCTACGCGACTTCCGCAGCCAAGCCTTCGATTCGATCGCAGAAGGCTAGAGCCAATATCCGGACCGCCACGCGGTCCGGTCCCGCGAACGTGATGCCATCAGTCGCATGTCGGCTCGGTCGCCAAAGCCCCAGCGATGGCACCATTCTCGCTGGGCGAAAGATTGGTATCGACTACGGCAGAGCGGTCAATCAAGTGCGGCTCAATCACCCGCATCCTACGCCACTTGCCGCCAAGAAATCGAAGCAGAAAAATCACCCCCATCGCGCAGACCCAAATGCTCACCGTTGCCCAACAGCCGTAGATATTCAACTTCCAGTAGTCGATCGTCAACCAGTTTAACACGCCTAGCAGGATGCCCATCAGCACGCTAACGGTCATCACAAACCGCGTGTCGCCGGCTCCTTTTACCGCCGAGACGAAAATCATGAACGTCGCATCCAGCAAGTTGTAAGCTGCCACAATTTTCAACAGATTGGCCGCCATGGTGCGCAGCGTTTCTTGTTCGGCCAGGGGCGCCGTGTTGCCGGCGAAAAATCCATGCAAGAGTAGATCGGGCGCAAAAACATAGAGCATGGAAATACAGCCGATGTAGGCCACCGAAATATGCAGCGAAGTCCATGTCGCTTGCGCAGCCAGATCGTCACGGTCCTCGCCCAAATGCTGGCCGACCAGCACCATCACGGCCATGCTGACCCCCCAAATGGGCATAAACGCCAGCGACGCAATACTGAAGGCGAGCGTCGTGGCCGCCGATTCCATCTGCCCGACCCGTCCCATTAGGACGATGAATACCGTAAAACCCAACACGTCGAGCAACACTTGCACGCCGCTCGGGCCGCCATAGTAGAGCATGCGTCCGAAGAGTTCGCGGTCGAATCGGGCACCGGCGAGAGTGAAAAACGAAATGCGATTTTCGCGACGCAAGAAAAGCACCAAGTAGATAAAAGCCTTCGACCAGAGAGCCGTGGTGGTAGCCCAACCGGCACCGGCGATTCCCATTTCAGGAAAGCCCGCGTAGCCAAAGATCCAGACGTAATCTAGGACTAGGTTAACGCAACTTACCGCGGCATCGACCACCATCACGACCCAGGTCTTGGCTCGACCACTATAAAATGCCGAAAGCGCGGTCGAGATCATCAGCGCGGGCCCGCCGACGCAGAGGATTTGAAAATACAAAACCTCTTGCTGAGTCGAAGCGACCGAATGTTCGGTGAAGGAAAAAATCCAAGGCGCCAAAGGAACGATTACGATTGCCAGGGGGGTAATAATCAGGGCAATCCAGATTCCTTGCCAAACGCTTGGTCCGATGCGCTCCGGCTGATAGTTGCCGTGGTACTGCGAGACGAAAGTATTGACGTAGCCACAGATGCCCATCGGTAGGCAAAAGACGGCAAACCAGATGACCGAGGACGAGAACGCCGCCGACATGGCGGTCTCAGAAACCCAGTTAAGAAACATTCGATCGGCGAAGGTCATCACGGTCCACGAGATCGTCGACACGACTAGCGGCAGCGCTACCGTGAGAACTTCACGCCCGCCCGCCGGGCGTCGCCACCAGGAGGTTTTCATGCTGGGGGAATGGGTGTCGGGAGAACTCACGCGATACAGGTTCCTGATTCGTCGGTCTACCTTGCGAATGCTATTGTAGCGACCAGATTCGCTTGGTGGGCGAGGTTCGTTGCACCAGGACACTTCGAATTCGCAGAGGGTTCATTTGGAGCACTCACAGCACCAGCGTGCAAGATACCTGATAGCCGGAGGCCCACCTGCCCCCGAATAACCACCCATAAATCATGCCCCGAAACACCTTCGAGTTACTTGAGAACCGGCCCTCCAGAGCCTATCATTAGCACTTCTACTATCCGCCCCACTCGTCCCCAGTTTTGCCAGATGCAACAAACACTCGAAAAAAGCAATTCGCAAGCTTCTCCGGCGGTTACCGAATATCTGGCCGAACTGGCCCGACGAACCTCTGGCGATATCCGCACCGACCGCTATAGCCGGGTGCTCTACAGCACCGATGCCAGCATCTATCGGGTCGAGCCTTACGCGGTCGTCTTGCCTCGCAATGCGGAAGAACTCCAGGCGGCAGTCGAGCTAGCAGCCAAACATCGGGTCCCGATTTTGCCACGAGCGGGCGGCAGCAGTTTGGCCGGCCAAGCGGTCAACAAGGCGGTCGTGCTCGACCTCGCCCGCTACATGAACCAAGTGCTCGAGGTCAATGCCGAGGAACATTGGGTTCGTGTACAGCCGGGCGTTGTGCTCGATGCGTTGAACATCCATTTGCGTCCCTCTGCATTACAGTTCGGCCCCGACCCAGCCAGCAGCAATCGGGCGGCGATGGGCGGCATCGTTGGCAACAACTCGACTGGCAGCCATTCGATCACTTATGGCATGACTGCCGACCATCTGCTCGAGACGAACGTTTTTCTCAGCGATGGCACCGCCGCCAATTTTGGAGCGATCGAAGACAATCAACTCGAAGCGATGTGCGCGCGGACTGGTCTCGAAGGACAGATCTACAAGTCCATTTCACAGCTTGTTGCTTCCCCGCAGAACCGGGCCATCGTCCAAGACGCTACGCCACGACACTGGCGTCGTTGCGGCGGTTACAATCTCGACCGCATCGTGCAGGGAGATTTTTCTTTCAAAAGCCCCCAGGATCCGCGTTTCAATCTGGCCAAGCTCCTCTGTGGTTCCGAAGGAACGCTGGGCGTGATCAACGAGATCAAGCTGAATCTCGTCCCCGTGCCGACGCAGACCGCGCTCGCCATCCTGCATTTCGATGGCATCTACGCAGCCCTCGCCGCCGTGCCCGCAATACTGGAAGTCGATCCAACCGCGGTCGAAATGCTCGACGACCTCGGCATGACACTGTGTCGCGAGTCAAAACAATTCGCTCCCCTACTAAATAATTTTCTCGAAGGGACGCCTAACTGCATCCTCATCACCGAGTTCTATGGTGAAAACGATGCTGAGCTGCGGCACAAGCTAGATCGGCTCAAAGAGCATCTGCGTAGCCAAGGAGTCCCCGTCGGTGCGGTAACCGAGGCACTCACGCCGCGCCAAAAACTTGATGTTTGGGAAGTCCGCAAGGCGGGCTTGGGTTTGCTGATGAGTCTGCGTGGCGACCATAAGCCGATCCCGTTCATCGAAGATTCAGCCGTACCGGTAGAGCATTTGGCCGACTATGTCACCAAAGTCGAAGCATTCTGCAACGATCTCGGTTCGAAGGTTGCCTACTACGCCCATGCAAGCGCTGGTTGCATCCACATCCGGCCACTACTGAACACCAAGCAGGCCGAGGAAGTAGCCAAGCTGCCCAAGATTTCGGAATTCGCGATCGACTTGCTGCACGGTTACGGCGGCGTCCTTTCGAGCGAACATGGCGATGGACGAGCACGCAGCTGCATGAACGAAGCCTTCTTTGGCCCCGAACTTTATGGACTCTATCGGCAAGTGAAGGGCGCTTTCGACCCGCAGAATTTGATGAACCCTGGCAATGTCGTCGATGCCCCGGCAATGACTGAGGATCTGCGCTACGGTGCCGACTACGAAGTGATGCAAATCGCTGAGCATCTCGACTTTTCCAGCGACCAAGGTTTTCATCGAGCCGTGGAAATGTGTAACGGTGCCGGGATTTGTCGCAAGGATACCGCCGGCACCATGTGTCCTAGCTACATGGTCACTCGCGAAGAAGAGCACAGCACCCGCGGCCGAGCCAACCTGCTTCGGGCGGCACTCTCGGGACGCCTGCCAAACGAAGAACTCACCAGCCGACGCATGTACGAAGCGATGGACTTGTGTATCGAATGCAAGGCCTGCAAGAGCGAATGCCCCTCGTCGGTCGACATGACCAAAATCAAATTTGAATTTTTGGCCCAATACTACGAAAAGAATCCTGTGCCGATGCGCGTCCGCATGATGGCAGACATCGCCCGCGCGAGTCGTATCTTTTCGAGGCCGATCCTCGCCCCATTGGTCAATAGTGTACTCAGCTTCAAGCCGATGAGCATTTTACTCGACCGACTGTTTGGCTTCAGTCAGCACCGCTCGCTGCCGAGATTTACGAGCGAGCCATTTACGACCTGGTTCAACAGACGCCAAAAGAAATCAGGCAAACGCGGAAAAGTCGTCCTCTTTAACGACACGTTTAATACGTACAACTATCCGCATATCAGCATTGCCGCAACCGAGTTGCTCGAAGCCGCCGGCTTTGAGGTCGTTTTGCCGGGCCACTATTGTTGCGGCAGGCCGATGATTTCCAAGGGCTTGGTCGACAAGGCGCGGGCGGCAGCGGTCGACTGCGTCGAAAAACTCTCGCCCTTTGCCGAGCAGGGAATCCCGATAGTCGGCCTCGAACCAAGTTGCTTGCTCACATTGCGCGACGAACTCTTGTGCCTGCTGCCCGACGAACCGCGCACCCAGGCGATTGCCGAGAACGCATTCTTGTTTGAAGAGTTTTTTGCCAAATTGGCCGACGAAGGTTCGCTCGATCTAGAATTTCAAGAAAAATCTCGCAAAGTGCTTTTGCATGGCCACTGTCAACAAAAAGCACTAGTCGGCACAGGGCCTAGCAAAAAAACCCTTGGTGCCGCAGGCTGCGAGGTCGAAGAGGTCGACTCTGGTTGCTGTGGCATGGCCGGCTCGTTTGGCTACGAATCGGAACATTTTGAGTTGTCGCAAGCAATGGGCGAAAGACGTTTGCTGCCAGCGGTGCGCGAAGCGTCCGACGACACGACGATCGTCGCCGCGGGCGTAAGTTGCCGTCAACAAATCAAGCACGGCACCGGCCGACAAGCATTGCACCCAGCCGAGGTCTTGCACAAGGCCGTTTTTGGAAATGATGCGAAGGATAAAAGATAGAAACGTAGGGTGGCACTCAGGCAAACTACAAAGTCATAAAAACCGCCAAGAGTGCCAAGGAATGAAAAGTTAGAAAAATCGTAATACTTCAGCCATCTGGAGTTAAAATTTACCACGTAGTTTCTAATGTACCGAATGGCTTTTCAAATTTTCGCTTGTGTCGCAACCGCTTGGGGCAGCGTTATGGGTAATCACGTTGCGAATGCTGAAGACAAAATATGGGTCTATTTCGCAGGTGATGGAGTTCACCAATACAGCTTTGATTTGGAAACTGGGGCGCTGGAGCCCCTCAGCTCAAACCAAGATGCGAAGCCATCGTTTCTCGCCTTTCATCCTAACGAGCGATTCATCTATGGATGTGGCAAAAATCTCAGCGCCTTCGCCATCGACCAGCAAAGTGGTGAGTTAACATTTCTCAACGCGATTCCCTATCCAAAGCAGGGGCTCTGCCATCTCTCGGTCGACAAAACCGGCTCGTACGTACTGAGCGCCGGCTATGGTGCCGGGACAATTGTTGTGCAGCGTATTGAAAAGGATGGACGCCTGGGAAAACAGTCGGCGCTGGTGCAGCACGAGGGATCGAGCATTCTGGAAGGTCGCCAGAACGCACCCCACGCCCATTCCATCAATCTCGATGCGGGAAATAAGTATGCGTTTGCGGCAGATTTGGGTACCGACGATATTTTCATCTACCGTTTTGATGCCGAGACCGGCACGCTCGAGCCTGCCGAGCAGCCGTCGATCTCGACCAAGCCAGGCGCAGGTCCCCGCCATTTTTCTTTCCATCCGAACGGCCGATTTGCCTACGTGATTAACGAACTCGACTCCACGGTGGGTGCCTATCGTTACGATGCGTCGGCCGGCCGACTCGAACAGATTGAAACCCAAACAACGCTGCCCGACGATTTCAAAGGTGCAAACTCCACCGCTGAGGTGGTAGTGCATCCGAGCGGACGATTTTTGTACGGATCGAATCGTGGACATAACAGCATCGCTGTCTTTGCAATCGATCAGGCGACCGGCAAACTGACGTTTGTCGAGCACATGTCGACCGGCGGCAAATGGCCACGAAATTTCTGCGTCGATCCCACGGGAAAATTCCTGCTCGCCGCAAATAAGCAGTCAGACAACATCCGCGTTTTTCGCATCGACCAGCAGAGCGGCAAGCTAACGCTTACGCCGCACATCGCCGAAGTACCGCATCCAAGCTGCATCCGCTTCCTACGCCCGTAGGCTTCGATGAAAAGAAGGGATGAACCACGACAGAACTACTGAAACTAGATTCGTTAGCGGTGTCGGCCACGACATCCTCGCACAAGACACCTCACGAACAACAAGTAGGTACGTACAGTTTTTACGAAACGCACCAAGATTCACTTATAAAAGTAGCGTCGCACTAAATGTTCCGGCGGCGGACCGGTGAGTTTACTCACCACGACGCCAAGCGTCATCGATACGACCAAACTCCACAGATTTGGGTGCAGGCCCAGGATGTCGATCCGTGAGCCGCCGACCAACGTTGGGGCGAAAAGGCCGGTCATCGCAAGAAAACCGCCGATCATTGCCGCCAGCGCGCCCTGTCGGGTCATCTGCTTCCAAAAAATCCCCAGCAACGTGGGGAACAAGAATGTCGCCGCAAGCCCGCCTGTGCCAAAGACAATCAGCAACTGCAAAAAATCAGGCGGTTTCAGCGCGGCAACGGTAATCAGAATGCCCGCGATCGCGGTGGTCGAGTAACTAATGATTTTTACTCTGCGCTGGCTGACGTCGGGATCAAAGGTGCGCTGATAAATGTCCCTTACTGCACACGAGCTAATCAACAGCAACATGCTGTCGACTGTCGACATGACAGCCGCAAAGGGAGCGGCAATGAATATGGCCCCAAGTATTTGATACCAGACGCCCATATCAGCAACCAGCCGCGTGGCAACTAGCACAATCGCTCGGTCGGAGTCCTCAGGAGTAAGCACCGGTAGCACAGTGCGAGCCGCAATAATGATGGCAATAATCGGCAAATAAATCATGCCGAAATAAACCGTCACCGTCATGATGGCCCGATTCAGTGTCTTGCTATCCTTGAATGCAATCAGCCGCACCATCGTACTGGGCTGCGCCATGCCGGTAATCGCCCAAAAGACAAAGAACGACAGAACCATTCCCAGCGTATGAAAAGGTTTGCCCGTATTCGAGCGACCGGGCCCAAACACTAGTTCGTGACCGTAAAGCATCACGAACCGATATTCAGTAGTTCGCTCGGGAAACCCAATGATACCCGTCGCACCAAGGCTTACCTTTTCGCCGTCAATCACCTTTACCTGGTCGTTCTTGTAGGGAAAAACAACTTCGAGAATGTTGTTCAACGCGGGGTCGGCTTCGATAGCTTGTTTCACATCGTTGCCTGTCGAGATGACGTGCCCCGCGGCGTCGCTGGCTATCGTGATTTCAATGAAAGCTTCCGGATCATCGGGTTGCCAGTCGATCGAAAGCGGTGTGTTAGGATTTTCGGGACGCCGATAAACAATCCCTGCCGGATGAGGCGACCCGAGTGCCTTGAAGGCCAAGTCGTTGTAAGTGCCCTTCGCGCCAGCGGGGCTCGGCACATTGGTAACAGCAATCGGCGCTCGCTGGATAAGCGTCTTGGTCGCGTTCTCCAAACCGCCCGTCTTAGCCATCACGATCGGAATCAGTACCAGCACACCGACTCCCATCACAATACCCTGCATGACATCGGTCCAAACCACGGCACGAAATCCGCCATACGAAGTATAAAAAACCACCACGACCGCAAAAATCACCAAGCTAATTTCATACGCCAGCGCAAAAGAAAAATTAAAAGTGTCTTCGATGATCAGCGCGCCGAGTTTGAATTGTGCCACCAGAAAACAGACGGTAAAGAACACGATCGTCAGGCTAGCGAAGATACCAATGGCCGACGATTCGAATCGGTCACGCAGCACGTCGGGGATGGTGATCGCGTTGGACTTGCGAGCAACTTGGTTGATGCGTTTACCCATGATTCCCATCGTGCAGAGCGGGACGACCATGTAGCTCGCAATCCACAGGGCAAGAATCCAGCCATGGCTATAAATCAGCGAAGGATAACCACCAAAGCTGCCCCCCGAGGCGCTCGTTGCCGCAAACGTAAAGGCAAGCGTCCAGGTCCCCAAGCCGCGACTGCCCAGGAAGTATTCCGAGAGGAACGACTTTTTCGACAGCAACTGATGCGACAACCCGGCCAACACAAACACGCCGACGATATACAACAGAAAAACGACCATCGTCGTGATGCTAGTTTCAGCCATCGACGGAGTCTCCCTCGCTCGTGGCTGGCAGCAGTTCTTGGTCGTCGCCCAAATCGTCTTCTTTGAAGACGAAAAGACAAAAAACAAAAGTTGCTAGCAGGCAGACGATCCAGGGGGTGACAACCCCGTAGAATACCCAGTCGGGAATGCCAAGGCCCAATGGGGTAGTGAGCCTAGCCGGATCGCGGTCATACGATTTCAACGGCCCAAACCAGGAACTCACCGCCGGCCCAATCGCGGCCGGGTCGGAGGGATGCGATTCGTAGCCGTTCAGATAGCAATAGGTACATGTGTAGACCATTGCCAGGGCCCAAATCGAAATAATGATTTTTGCTTCCCGCAGCGAATTCCGAAAAACAGGATCCTCTACCAGCTGGGAAGCAGCAGCGTACTCTTCGCCACTTTCACTATTAGTCAAAGGCATCGAGCGCTCCCGCAACAATCGGTTAGACAACAGCAGACAGATCCCACAACAACGGGGACCGACAATCACAAAAAACAGGACCGCTCGCGGTCAAAGTAATTCGATCGAAGGTTGAAATGATGGTACGATGTTTCGGAGCGTATGTAAATCAGAATCACTTCAATCAGCGGAAGTATTGAGACATTAACAAAGTTTTACGAGAAAGGATTCACCGCAGAGAACGCTGAGGTACGCAGAGAAGTTTCCCGAAAATTTTCACCAATTTTTCTCTGCGCTTCTCCACTTGACCTCTAACACAGTCGCTCAGCGGTGAAATCCTTTCATTTCTCTGCTTTTTGAGATTTTTGTGACCATCTCACTGCGCTAGGATGCATTATTTTGCAAATCAGTACTGTCCGAAACCAAAGGCAATCGAGTATGCTCAAAACATTCGTCAGCAATCTTTTTTTGCTTAACATTCTGCTAGTCGGGGCAAACTTTGCCTCGGCAGACAACGAAATTCATCAAAAGCGAGTTGCTGCTGTCGTGACCGAATATCGTCACAATTCTCATGCCGATATTATTGTCAGCCGTCTCTTGCAAACCGACACGCTCGACGGCAAGGGCAGAGATTCTCCACTAAAACTTGTCTCGCTGTATACCGATCAAAAACCACAGAACGACACAAGCCGAATGCTGGCCGCGTCGCACCGGTTTCCTATCTACGACACGGTTCGAGACACGCTCACTCTCGGCACTGGCCAGTTGGCCGTGGAGGGCGTTCTCCTAATTGCTGAACATGGCGACTACCCCATGTCGCCCACTGGAAACCGGCAATATCCTAAGCGTCGCTTGTTTGAAAAAATCGTCGAAGTATTTCGCAGCAGCAAACGTGTCGTGCCTGTGTATTGCGACAAACACTTGGCCGACAATTGGGAAGATGCAAAATTTATCTACGATACTGCGCGCGAGATGAAAATTCCGCTGATGGCCGGCTCCTCGTTGCCAAGCACTTGGCGAAAACCGGCTGCCGATGTTGAGCCGAACAAAAAGTTGAAGGAGATCGTGGCTATCACCTACGGTTCGACCGACGCTTATGGGTTTCATGCTTTGGAGTTTGTGCAGGCGCTTGCCGAGCAGCGGCAGGGTGGAGTGGTAGGAATCGCAGCAGTGCAATGTCTTACTGACGAGGCGGTTTGGCAAGCGATGAATCGAGAGCTTTTTGATCTTGGATTGTTCCACGCGGCATCCGATCGGTTGTCTATCAAAGCGGAGGATATCTCGTCGTTACGTGCAGCGGTTGCGAAACCAATTCTGTTTGTACTGGAATACGTCGACGGCTTACGAGCTTACATCATTGAGCTTAATGGAGTGGCTCACGGCTGGGCAGGCGCATGGCGTTACGAAGACGGTGCGACAGCTTCCACCCATTTCTATACCCAAGAAGCTCGCCCAGGGATGCACTTTACGTATTTGCTGCATGGCATTGAGAAGATGATGCTTACCGGCAGCCCTTCCTGGCCCGTCGAGCGGACGCTCATGACCAGCGGAGCGCTCGATGCGCTGTTTGTCTCTCGGCTCGAAGATGGCCGACGCCTGACGACTCCCCAGCTGCAGTTTTCTTACCACAGCAATTGGCGATGGAAGCAACCCCCGCCTCCACCGCCCGGTCGACCCTGGTCAGAGCAGTGATGGTTTTTGATGTGAATTCCGCTGGAGAGTTCGTAGGGTGGGCACTGCCCACCAATTTTACTAGCAGTTCATATCTCCACGTACTTTGCGTTAAAGTTTTTTGCTGCGGCTACGGGCTGCGCTAGGTCCTTCTGTGGCTAAAAACCCCCCGTGAGCTCCGCGCGGTACTAGAGGCCGTCTCGCTTGATCAAACGTCGGCTAGCGTGGGAACCTTAAACCCGTCGCGATTGTTGTCCTTGAGCAGCACGCTGGCAGCCTCAGCGTGGTCGCCGACCATAGTTTCGGTCTCGGGATCGAACGAAAGCCAGGGGCCGACCGTGTAGTAATTGCCATCTTTCGGCACGCCGACTCCCTCGCTCATGATCGTGTGCAGCTTCATAAAGTGCTCATGGGCCTCGGCATTGTCTCCAAAGCGACCTGCTTTGGCGCTAAAGGGAACTTCTTGGCCAAGGCGGTAAGAGTTGTTCATCAGATGGCCAAGCACACAGCCGTAATGGGCGTCGTAAACGTTGCCGTTGGCCATGCTTGGATCTCCAGCACGACAGGCGGTAATAAAACTGCCCCAGTTTCCGCCAGGAGTCACATGGCCCGGCGGCAGGTCGAGCTTCTCGCCCTGATCGCTTCCCTTGGCATAGTACAAGTCGCGGATGATCTTCCCGCCATCTTCAAAGTAGTATTCGTTTTCGACCTGACGTTCGTAGCCATCATAGTTGACGTTGCGAACATTGAAAAACACCTGTTGGCCATTGGGGTATTCGGCAATGCCAAACATCGTGTTAGGGGTTTCTCCCTGGTCGTGCCATAGGAATCGCCCGCCGATGGCCATCGCCCGCACAGGATGTGTCTGATCTGTGTCGATCGCCCAACGGGCTACGTCAAGTTGATGAGTCCCCTGATTGTTAAGATCGCCGTTGCCGCTCTTCCAAAACCAGTGCCAGTTGTAGTGAACCAAATTGCCATGGTATTGTTTGAAGTCGGCTGGGCCACGCCACAGGTTCCAGTCGAGATTCTCTGGTGGCGCGGTGGGGCTCTTCATGCCAATGCCGTTGCGTGGTTTGCAGCAGTAGCCGTAAGATATTTTGAGTTTGCCAAACTTACCAGCATGGATCGCTTCCGACAAACCGGCAATTCCAGCGTCGCTTCGTCGCTGGGTGCCATGCTGAACGACGACACCATATTTTTCTTGAGCGGCAACTGCGATGCGACCCTCACCAATATCATGGCTCATTGGCTTCTCGACGTAGACGTGCTTGCCAGCCTGAGCCGCCCAAATGGTTATCAAGGAATGCCAATGGTTAGGCGTCGCGATCGAGATCGCGTCGAGGTTCTTATCCTCCAACGCTTTGCGAACATCGCTCAAGCCCTGAGGACGCATTTTCCCTTCGGTTTCATCCGCGACATTCTTGAGCGTCTTGTTCAGAACATTCTCGTCGGGATCAATCAGATAAGCAATTTCAACATTCTCTTGACCAAGCCAACCGGCAATGTGACTGCGACCTCGACCGTGGAGACCCGCGACCGCGATTCGGAGGCGATCATTTGCACCCACAGGATTTCCAAAAACTTGGGAACCGGTTGCGAAAAGCGAAGCCCCGGCGACAGCAGAGGTTGTTTGAAGAAAGCTACGGCGAGATAGGTGCGACATGATTATTTCCACTAATTAGAGGGGAACTGAAATCAAACAGTGGGCAAGGATCCATAGGACTTAATCCTAACCGCGCCATAATACCCTCGGCAAGAGAAAGAAGCCAAATATTCCTTATTTCTCCTGGCAAACGGCAAAGTCATAATAACCGCCAAGAGCGCCAAGGAATGAAAAGTAAGCAATCGTTGAGAATCTGGCTGTTTGAGTACCAATCTCTTCTGCTCCTTGGCGCTCTTGGCGAACTTGGCGGTTCAAAAAAAGAGACTTGGCAATCCTCCTGATCGAGCCGGCAACAATCATAGGTTGAAACCGGCTACACTGTTATACTTGGCACGCGATACAAAAGCATGCCCCAATAGTGAAATGTGAGATAGACAATGAATACCCCTATACGAAATGAAGTTTTGGTAGGCAAACACACCCGACGTGAGTTTCGCGAGCGACTAGAATCGGGAAAGTTGCAAGCCTGCATCATCCCAACCGCTGCCACCGAACAGCACCTCGAACATCTTGCCATGGAGCACGACGCACGCAGCGTAACGCACATTGCCGTGGAAGTTGCCCGCCGGCTCGACCCCCAGGTGGTCGTCGCTCCGACGTTGACCATCGGCATCAGCGAACATCACATGCGTCATCCCGGCTCATTTTCGGCCCAACCTGGCAGTTGGCTCGCAATTTTATTCGATATGATCTATAGCATGAGAAAAGCGGGCTTTAACAACATACTGGTTCTCAACGGCCATGGCGGAAATTTTTCGACTGGCCAGAGTGCTTGGCCGAAATTCTTACAGCGGCTTGAGGGAAATCTACAGTTTTGTTCGTATTGGGATTTGCTGCCGAAAGCACAAGCAGAACCACATCTAAAAACCAAACGATACCCAGGGCACGCACAAGAATTCGAAACCGCTTTTGCGCTTGCCGCGTTTCCTGAGAACGTACGACGCGACGCAATGGAACAGCAGCAAGATCGAGAACCGCTCGACGCCACCGCCGAAGCAGGCGCAGCACTCATTGACGCGACCGTAAAAAACGTGGCAGACTTTGTGCAGGAAATGATCGATGGCAAACAAGTCGCCGAGATCCCACCGTTTTTTGAGTAACGTCTTTTTGAAAAACGGCAACTGTTCAGACGTAGGCCTGAACAAGAGTTGTAGGGTGGGCACTGCCCACCAATTTCATTCATGCCGCAATGCTTCAATCGGGTCGAGCTGCGCCGCTCGCATCGCCGGATAAACCCCAAACCCGACTCCGACAAAAACAGAAATTGCGAACGACAACGGGATCGACCAAGAGACCATTTGCGGCTCTACCGTGCGCAGCAATTCAGGCAAGGTTTCCATCGACTCAGGAAACCATTGGAAGAGCAACGCCCGAATCCAGACCGACATGGGTCGGCAAAGCAGCCCGGCAAGTACGCCCAACATGCCGCCCGCCAGCGAGAGTACTGTGCTTTCAACAAGAAACTGCCGCGTAATGTCTCGTCGCTTGGCTCCCAAAGCGCGGCGAATGCCAATCTCATGCGTACGCTCGGTCACGGTGGCCAACATGATATTCATAATCCCGATGCCGCCCACCAACAGCGAGATCGCGGCGATCAATCCTAAAAACAGCATAAACATCAGCCTCATCGTGCGTGCTTGTTGCAAAAGTTCAAGGGGAACCGTGATGCCAAAATCGCTGAGCGTGTGGTCAAGCTTGAGCGTGTTCCGTACGATGTTGGCTGTAGCCAGTACGTTCCTGCGATCGTCGACTTGCAGACTGAGTTGACTGATTTCGACCAAATCGCGTTGGAAAGTTCCAGGCTTGGTAATGATGGCCATGTCGCCGTCGCGACGCCAAACCGTCGTGATCGGTACGTACACGTCTTTCGAGAAATCTTCGGCGGCCAACGAACCTCCGATGCCAGCCGAAGGGGCTCGCGATTTCATGACTCCGACAACGATATAGAATTGATCATCGAGCATGACCTTTACGCCGAGCGGATCGCCGAAAGGGATCAATCGCTCGGCAGTTTCGGCCGCCAGAACACAAACGCTGCTTTCGTTTTCGATGTCTCCGTCGGAGAGAAATCGCCCCCGATCGAGGGTTAGTCGAGTCACCTCGGCATAATCGGGGGTCGTGCCGACCATTCGTCCCTCGAAGGCGCGAGTGCGGAAGCGAAATTCGCGGGCCAGGATACGAATCGGCAACGCCTTCTCCAGGGTCGGCACCGTAGCGACCAGCCTGACGAAATCGCTTCGCGTCAGCCCGTAGCCCCCATCTTCAAACACATCGCTGGAAGGTTTGATCGTGCGGACGATGATATTCTTCGCGCCTAAGCTGGCAATCTGCTCTTCGGCCGCCCGACCAATTCCTTCGCCAATCGCCAATAGCCAAATCACACTTGCCACGCCGATAAATATCCCCAAGACCGTCAACGCAGAACGCAACGGATGCATCAGCACGCTCTTGAAGCTCAGCTTAATAGTACGAAGCCAGGTTGCCACGGCTAGTGCCTCCCGTTTGCTTCAACAGCATCGTCCGACTGAACGTAGCCATCGTGGAGGACGATAGAACGCTTGGTTTGTGCCGCGACTTCCGGCTCGTGGGTCACGATGATGATCGTGCGGCCTTCGCGATTGAGATCCACCAAGATCTGCAGAATCTCGTCGGTGGTTTTCGAATCGAGATTCCCGGTCGGCTCGTCAGCCAATAAGAAGCGAGGATTGTTGACCAAGCTGCGCGCAATCGCAACTCGCTGTTGTTGCCCCCCAGAAAGCTGAGTCGGCTTGTGTCCCAGTCGAGATTCGAGCCCGACCATCCGAGCCAGTTCCACACATCGCTTCCGCGATTTTTGATTGAGGCGTCCGCTGTAGTAGAGCGGCACTTCAATGTTCTCCACGACCGACAACGCGGGAAGCAGGTTGAACGATTGAAAGATGAACCCGATTCGTAACGCCCGAGTTTCAGCAAGTTCGTCGTCATTCATCGACGCAACATCGCTGCCGCCTAACAGAAAAGTGCCGTTGGTGGGCCGATCAAGGCACCCGAGCAAATTCAATAGTGTGCTCTTACCCGATCCCGAGGGCCCCATAATCGAGATGAAATCGCCGCTCGGCACGTCGAACGAAACACCGCGTAGCGCATGAACCGTTTCGCCGGCGAGGACATAATTCTTGCACAAGTCGCGAAGGCTGGCAGCAAGGGTCGGGTCGGCCTGCACCACTTAACCTCCCGACTTCGATTGGCCTGCTGCTGGCTGCTTGGCAAGCTTTACCGAATCTTTTTTGGCGGCAACCTTCTGAGTTTCACCCGAGGGTTGCGGCACGGTCTGCTGCTGCTGTTCGGGAGGCAATTCAGGCAGGTTAACCTGGTCGAGATAATGCCGTGGGTCGAGTGCCACTCGCTCCGACTCCTCTAGTCCGCTTTCGACGACAAAGAAACTATCGTTCGTGGGGCCACATTCGACTGGCTTCGCTACCCAGCCGTTGTGCTGAAAAACAAAGCAATAATACTGTTGCCCATGGGCATACACCGATTGCACAGGCACCTGGATTGCCTCAGGCACCCGCGCACAGAGGACCGTCACCGACGCGGTCATCCCTGCTCGCAGTTGAGGATTGGTTTGGTCAAGTGTTACGGCGGCCTTGTATTCTTTGACATTCGCCTTCCGCCAACCGGAAGGCTCGGCATATTGGCTGACCTTGTCGACCGTTCCGCTTAGCTCCACGCCTTCCAGACCTACGGGATGAACCGTTGCCGACATGCCGGGGTGGACATATTGAACAAGCGATTCATTGATCGTAATCTCGACCTGCATCGAACTGGGGTCGGGCATCTTAAGAATAGTTTGACGCTCGCGCACCATGGTTCCTTCTTCGACGATAAAGTTATTCTCGCCTCGTCGATCGGTTTCGTGGGCATACTTCACCACACCTGCTCGCGGCGCCACGATCGTACAATTGGCAATCTGGTCTTCGAGCTCGTGCAGTTGTTGACGCTCGATCTCCAGTCGGCTGGTCTCCGCTTTCCACTTGGCTTCAGCGATGACTACTTTACTCTCGAATAAATTCACCGACTTGGCCCGAGTAAAGTCGTCTAAAACTCTCAGTTTGGTTTCTGCGACTTCGAGTTCTTTAATCGATTTTTCGACTGCAAATTTGTCGGCTTCAAGTTGCAGCTCGTTGACGTAGCCCTTCGATGCCATCTTCTTGCTGTAGACATAATATTCCTTGGCCCGGTTCAGGTTTTCTTCAGCCACGAAAATTTCGCTTTGAATCGTCTGCCGCTCCTGCACATAGGTCCCCTCGACGTATTCTTTGAGTTCGATTTTCGACGACTCATAAACATTAAGAGCTTCGACAACAACCGCCAAGCTCGTGTTGACCTCGATTTGTTGGGTTGCCAATTCTGCTTCCAACGCCGAGGAATCGAGTTGCACCAGGAAGTCGCCTTTCTCGACCTTCGTGCCCTCTTCGATTACCCGTAAGATGGCCACGCCCGGCGAGTTTTTCGATTCGACTTGCGATCGTATTTCTGTGTCGGAGGAAGAAAGAATTTCCCCCCGCTCGGTGATCTGATGCACAAAGTCGCTACGCGAAACCGTGTGCAAAATGGCATCGGAGTAGTCTTTTTGCTCAGCGTTACCATTCCACCAGCGATAAGAGCCAGCTAGCGCTGCGATCGCTAGCAGTGCGATCGTAGAAACCGTAGCAACGCGACTCGCGCCGCGCCTATCCGACACAAGCGGTTGCATTTGATCAGCGAAGGGGATTCGTTCCGACATTCAGATTGTCTCGATCGAAGGAGGACTAAGCAATATAGCATTATAGCAGTCGGCCATCAGTATGCCAGTTAACATGAGTCGAGCAGCAGGCGAGCGGACGACGTAAGTCGCCCATTCTGTCGCCCATACTAACGGCGGACTTACGTCCACCGCTCGCCACATGCGATTCATTCAACTAAACCCCTGGCAGAGGCAAAGGTTCTGCCTCCTGAAGTTCTCCTTCGATGTCCTCGCTCGGCGCAACAACTTGTGGCTCTATGCTCTCGGGTTGTTTAAGAACTTCGGGAAGGCTCGCTTCATAGTCTGCCGCAGCCAAGCCCATGTCGCCCGAGTTGTATGCCAAGCCTGCCAAATAAGTTTGTGGCGGAATGTCATTCTCCAGTCGAATCCCGGCGGGCGAGAGCTCCATAATTCCCAAATCAAAATCCAAATTTAATCGCTGAACTTCCGCATTGACCCAGACACTTAGGAAATCGTTCTGGACGTTCAGCAAATCAGAAAGTGCCTGAACCAAGTCGCGCGCTGTCGTATTGCCGAACTCGCTGGTCTCTCCTGGCTTAGGCGGCTCAGAGAGCCGCAGTTGCGTGAGATCAACCTGAGAAATCGCGATTTGAACCGCAGCCCGACGCAACTCAAAGTTCACTTCATTCAGCCGAATCTGTCGCAACGTATTTCGCAGACTCTGATACACGCGGTCGCGGAATCGGTAATAATTGCGGCGCGCCTGTTGATATTCAATCAGTGATTCACGATAGACATTCCGCTCGGCCAGCCGAGTCAGCGGTGCATCAAACGCGAGCCCAACTCGCAGTCGCCCTCGCGTATCGCGCAAGTGGAACGGGTTGTCGCCAACATTTCCAATGTCGCCGCTAAAAACCACATCTAGATTGCTCAGCAGATCGTTGGCATTGAAGTAGATGAACCGCCAGGAATCGACCAACGCCGCCCGAGCATTCTTCCAGTCGCGTCGATAAGCACTCGCAATGGCGAGCGCTTGTGCATGAGTCAACTCGACAGGATCGAACCGGATCGACTCCAGCCGGGCCGCCGCTTGGATGAGCGAAAGCTCGAGCAATTGCCCCGAGACGTCTGACAGCGCCGTGATCAAGGCCGTAAGCTGTTTGCCCTGCTTCAATTCCTCAGAGCCAGAGAGCATGTCAAATTTTTGCCAACTAGCCAAGAGTTGTTTTTCCAGAGTCGCAAAGTCCTCACGCTGCTCGGCCATGCGCTGGTCGAGCGCTTCGACATCAAACAGAGCAGGATCGATCTTGGCACCGCGAACCTCGGGCCGGTCGGCCAGTTGTTGCAGATCATGGCGACGCTCGGGAAGTGCGGCTTCGAGAACCGAAAAATCTTCATGGACCGCTACGAGCCATTCGTCCAGTTTTGGCTTAAGCTGCGAAGATTTTTCTAACACGCCTAAGAGTTCGTCGACAACGCTTGTCGTTGTTTCTGCAGCAGGATATTCGGGCTCTACAAGTGCTTCTGCAACGGGATGCTCAGTTTGCTCGTCGCGTAAACGCCGTAGGGTATCCAGTGCATTGGCAACTTGTTGTTGCAACGTATCGAGTTCGGGATCAAGCAAATTCAAACGGTCGAGCATTGGATCTGAGATTTTTACTTTCATTTCGGGAGGCAGACCGAGATTGATTTTGAAATTTTCTAACGTTCTCAAGTACGCATTCTCTGAACTCAAGAGTTGACTCTGCGAGTTGTAGAGCGCTTGTTGGGCAAGATCGACCTGAAAGCGATCGATTCGGCCTGCTTCGTTCGAGGCTTGTAATTGAAGGACGCTCTCGCGGAGCGAACCGACGTTCGCACGTTGGTTACGCAACACTTGGGCCGTTTGCAAGAGACCGAGATACCCATCGGCGCCGGCTGCAACAGCTCCGCCTGTGACGCCGCCGCCTCCTACGCCACCGGCCC
>Ga0114931_10003526_pt1 | contig 19776 bp, 18 predicted proteins | sample 2SBtaG_FD_89579 | JGI IMG/M metagenome (GOLD analysis project Ga0114931, IMG submission 89579) | Deep subsurface microbial communities from Kolumbo volcano to uncover new lineages of life (NeLLi) - 2SBTROV14_V59a metaG | ecosystem: Environmental > Aquatic > Marine > Volcanic | place: Kolumbo...
AAATACTATTTACAGATTTGTCCTTACAAGATTCCTGCTGAATGACACGATGTTTTCGTTATCGTTAAAAATATTTACTGACCGCAATATATCATTTTGAAAGTTGCGCTGTCGTGATAATTAAGGTTTAAATACGTGAAGCTCCAAATCCTTTATCATCCTAAAGTGTTTGATGTTACTTGAGGTGAGGGGTATATTGTTCTCAACAGCGGTGGCTGCAATGATAGCATCGCCTGCTCTTAAGGCGGAAGAAAGAGTATACTCTTCAATATATATTGAAGCTCTATGACCTATATTCTCAGTAAAGGGCAGGACAACAAAGCCGAATGATGTAATAAAATCTTTAATGTATTTATGCTGATTCTTATTTTGGGCACCCTGTAAAAGTTCCATAAAAGTCTGAATAGATAAATATCGCTCATCATACTTTTCTAAAAGTTCCGCAGCTTTCATATTTCCCTTTTGAACCCAAATGAAAATATCAGTATCAAATATCATCGTACCTTGCTTTCCGAAGATCATCCATTTCCTCAAGTACAGATTTGATAGAATGTTTGGCTTTCATTCCAAAAAAAGGATGTTTAGTTATCTTTTTATCCACTTTTTGTTTTGCCGGAATATGATTCCCTTCACCTTACCGTGGTACAATACCGTCACTTGCTCATTTCTATCAAGTGCCTTTAATACATCATTCATCTTATATCTTAGATCGACAACATTCGCTTTCATTTTCATCCTCCCTTGCTAATGTATAGCAACAATATACATTTTTTCCATAACAATAGCAAGGATAGTTTCAGGTTATATCCTTTTTATCAAAACAAAAAGAATAAAGTAAAACAGTCAGAAAAATTACAAAACATGCAAAACTTCTTCCACCTCTCTTCTTGTCGATGCCGCGACCTGAAGATTCTCCGGCAAATGGCCTACGGCAATGAGCATTATCAATACTTCTGAAGGACGGATTCCGGTTGCTTTCTTTATTTTCAAAAAACCATTCCTGGTAACATTGAGATTTAAACAACAAGTTCCAAGTCCGACGGAATGAAGCGCCCAAACCAAAGACATGGCAAATAAAGAACCGTCAATATAAGCACCGTTTCTCTCCCTGCTTTCTTTATAGTATTCGTAATTAGAAGTGACCAGCAGAATTTTATCCGGTTGATCTCTCCAGCCCCTGTTGCCGTTTTGGGCCGTTAATACATGATCACGTACCAAAGGATCATCAAGTACATAGACCCTGGCTTGCTGCCTGTTGCAGGCGGAAGGAGATCGCATCGCCATACGAACAGCTCTACGAATCAAATCCATATCAACAGGCTTTGATGCAAACTGGCGAATGCTGTGCCTTGACAAGACAAATGATTCGAAATCAATATTTGTTGTTTTTTCTATATCTTCCTTGTGGATGGAGAGCGTTCCCCCTCGTGGTTCCTCCTGCAAGGAGACAGGAACCCGTTTCTGCAAATCATTCAATTTCTTAAACAGCGACTGATTGTCAACACCATTTTTTTTATTAAAATCATAGTATTTAAACAAGACATTGAGTGCGATTTTAGCTTGTGTATCAAAGCCGTATTTTTTTTCATATTTTCCGAGGTAATTCACAAGCCTGTTGACGACCTTAATTCCAAAACCGGGACGAGGCTTTTCATAAGTTAAGCCCACTTCTATTCCATGATAGAGTCTTATAATTAAAGCTTGCAATGTTCTTTGTGACCTTGCTGCTTTGAAAGTGCTGGAGAACCAGGCATATTTCAGAGAATCAAAAAGATAATCAAGCGGCATATTTACAAGTTCACGAAAAAATCGGTACGTATCGCCGATAGGTTGAGTGTATTTTACAGGCACTTTTGAAATAAGTGAATTCGACATTTTGCTGCTTCCCTATTTATAGTTTAAAACGAAACAAGAAAAAGAGTTTTAATTCTGATAGTTTTTTGCTATTATTAGATTGTTTTACCGGCTAAAAGATAGTAAATATTTTTTAATTTTGGGATATTTTTTTTGAAGGCTTTATCAGATAGTCCCTCACCACTAAAGCAGGATCCGCGCAAAAATTTTTTGCTCGATACGCTCAAGCTTGGCTCCGGTACGGCATTAGCTCAGGCCATTGCCATTATTGCGGTTCCTTTTCTCTCGCGTTTATACCTTCCGGAAACCATTGGAGTGGCCACGCTCTTTGCTGCCATTGTCATAATTTTTTCCAGCATTTCAGGTTTTCGTTATGAATTGTCCATTCTTCTGCCGAAAGATGAAGCCGACGGATTTCTCCTTTTTGCACTGCACACTCTTTTTACAATTGTTATGGGGCTTGTTGTAGGATTTATTGTTTGGATTTTAAAGGCGCAAATTGCTTTTTTGTTTAAGGAGCCGAAACTTGAATTTTATATGTGGTTTGTCGGCCCTTCAATAATAATTTTTGGCTTTATGAACGGCTTGAATTATTGGAATACGCGAAGGAAGCGATTCAAGCTCATCGCAACAACGAAATTGCTGAACAGTTCTTTTATGGTTGGTTTGCAATTGGCCAGTGGTTTCCTTGGTTTTGCCACTTCGGGTGCTCTGATTGCTGGCAATGTCATGGGTAAATTTGTCGAGGATCTTGTCCAGGCGTGGAAAGCGCTTTATGATAAATCGAAAGAAAAGTTGAAAATTGATTTTTCCGCGGCCATTGTGCTTCTTAAAAGATATAAAAAATTTCCCATTTATTATACCGGCTCGACTCTCATTAATACTTTATCCTGGTATGTTCCTTCTTTTATGTTGGCTGCTTTTTTTTCAACCCAGGTAGTAGGATATTACGCCTTTGCAGAGCGCGTCATTCGTATGCCCATGAATACCGTTGGACGAGCCATCTCGCAAGTCTTTTTCCAACGAGGGGCTGTCGCCCACCGCGAAGGCTCCCTCAAGGCATTATATCGCGATACAGTGCAACTGCTTTCGCAACTTGGTCTCGTACCTATGGTCGTTCTGACCATCACCGGCCGGGAAATATTTACAATTATATTAGGAGCAAAATGGGGAGAAGCCGGTATTTTTGCACAAATTCTCGCCTTGTATGCTTTTGTGTGGTTCGCTACGTCACCTATTACAACCTTGCTCAGCGTGATCGAAAGACAAGAAGTTTCGCTCTATTTTAATATTGTTAATTTGACAACAAGGGTTTTATCTCTGCTTGTTGGCGGTCTGCTAAAAAGTCCTCAATTGGGTTTATATTTGTTTTCAATCTCCGGAATCGTCATCTATGGATGGTTGCTCTTGTGGCTCGGCAAAGTTGTCGGAGTTCCCATCATTCGAACTCTTGGCGATATGTTAAAGCCAACATTTATTGCTGTTATTGCTATCACCGTTATTTTGGTTTTTATGAAAATCGTTAACCTGTCGGATATAATGACTGTGGCTGCGTCGATTATTCTGCTCATTGTATACTATGCTTTTTCAGTGAAAAAATACAGGCATTTTTTTAAAAGTTCCGGAAATTAAAAAAATTGAAAGGTGAATGATGTCGGTAAAAATATGTATGATTGGTGCAAGGCTCTCCAAAAATCTCGGAGGCCCATCCCTGTACGTCGCAACAAAAATGTTGCTCGACGAACATTTTTCAGATGCACAAATAACATATCTTGCGTTTTACAAAACATTTGCTGATGATCTGCAAATAGCAGGAAAATATCCTCATCTGCACATCGTAAAATATAAAACAAAACCCTGGTTGCTACCGATGGCTTGGATGAAAAAGCTTTTCGGATTTATGGTGGGGCCGGCAGACCAAAAGCAAATTATTCAAGCCATTAAAAACTCGGACATGTTAATCGATATCTGGGGCATTTCTTTCGCTGACTCGCTGGGAGCAAACAGTTTTCTCAAACGATTCACGGACGGCATCCATTTCTACATTGCTAAATTATTTAAAAAGCCGGTGATAAAATATACGGCAGCCATGGGCCCGTTTCAGCAAAAGTGGAATCGATACTTTGGGCGATATTATTTGAATAAATTTGTTGATGTCATTCTTGCCCGTGATGAAATTACAAAAAAAGCAGTTGAGGAGCTTGGAGTAAAAACTCTTGTTCAACAGTCCCCGGATACGGCTTTTCTTCTTCCCGCAAAAGAAAGTGATCTTTCAAAGCGTTATCAAAACATACGTCAGTCAAAGCCGCTGGTGTGTTTGTCGGTCAGTTACCAGGCTAAAAATCGGGCGCAAAGTGAAGATCATTATTTCAATACTATGGCGCAGTTTGTCCGGCAACTCGTTCACATTTATAACGCCCATGTTGTCATTCTTCCCAACGAAGTATCCTCCGGAGTTCTTGATGACACGAGAATTGCCGAGAAAATAGCAGAACGAGCCGATGATGTTAATTGCAGTGTTGCGCACATTGGGAGTTACACCGCTCAGGAGATAAAGGGAATTATCGATTTGAGTGATGCTGTCGTCGCTGCGCGCTATCATACGATTGTGGCCGCTCTTTCACTCGCTATTCCGACTCTGGCCATTGGCTGGCACCACAAATATGCTGCGCTGCTTTCTCTTTTTGAACAGCAGGAACAACTCTGCAATATTGAAAATTTGAGCATTGAGGATTTACAGAAAAAGTTTGAAAAGCTGTGGCGCGACAGGCAGCGAATAAGAGAAACAATCGAAAAGAATCTCGTTGATGTAAAAAATGAAATTCATAAAGCGGCTGACCAGGTTTTTGGTTTTATTCAGGAAAAACTGGAAAACAAAAGTTAATTATTTCCAAGTGCGTCAAACAAATTCGCCAGTTCTTTCGTTTGGTAACGCCTCTCAAATTTATCCCCATGCTCCTTTTGCCCGCCCTGTTTTAATGTCCCTGTTGAAGGATTATCCCAAAAAGCCAGGATTGCATTTTTGATTTCAGCAACATTTTTCGGAGAAATAACCCGGCCGAGGTTATGAGATCGAATCAATTCCGCCGCATCGCCTTCGGGTGCCAGAGCCAAAATGGGCTTGCCGGCGCCAATGTATTCAAAAAGTTTACCGGTGAGAATGCCGCGGTTGGCAGGGGCGTCATCTATGATAAGAAGAGAAATGTCTCCTGAAAGCAAATAGTCCAGACTTTCGGCATGGGTAACGTAGGGTATAATTTTAAAGACGAAATGGACGGGGGAACTTTTCATTCTTTTTGCAATGGGTTCGCCGACGCGGCCAACAAAGCGGATCAATAGTTTCTGCAAAAGGTGCGGATTTTCAGCGTGGATCGACTCTAAAGCGCGAACCAAATATTCCGGGTTGCGGTTGCCGTACAATGAGCCGGTGTAGGTTATTGTTAATCGTTCATCGCGGTGCATTGCTTTCACGTTTGCAAAATCATCGGCGTCGTACCCGTTTGCCAGGAGTTGCCAGCGATCATCGCGCAAATTTTCATGGCGACTCAGCAGGTCTTCCTGAACACCGCCGGAGACGGTCAGGATTTTATCGGCATTTTGCAGCACGGATTTTTCCATCCGCATTTCAATGGCACGGGAAATTTTTGGGCGCCATTGCGGAGTCGAAAGCCAGCCGATCCAGGAATCACGAAAATCCGCCACCCAGGGAATGCCCGAATAGCGGTGAAGCTTCAATCCGATGAGATGCGTTGTGTAAGGGGGCGCAGAAGAATAAATAATATCGATTTTTTCTCTTTTGATAATCTTCTTCCCCAGTGCCGAAGCAAAAAGATACCAGCCAATTCGTGCATCGGGCACAAAAAAAGCAGAGCGCACCCATTCGGCGATTTGTTCGCTGATCTTTTGTTTTTGGGCTTCATCCAAAGTTAATGTGGCAATATCCGTGGATTCACCGTCTGCTTTCCCCGTCAACCGGCGATAAAGTTTATAGGGCTCGATGATTTTTGAACGATAGATTTTAATCCCTTTGGGAATTTCCGAAAACAGGGTTTCATCAATTGCCGGATAATCGGCATTGCGGGCCGTTAAAACAACCGGTTCCCAGCCAAACTCTTGCAGATATTTTACAAACTTTAGCGTTCGCTGAACGCCGGAGCCACCGGAAGGTGGGAAATAATATGCAATGATAAGGACTTTTTTCACCGAAATAATATTCCTTTTTATGCAGCGATAAATACAACAACGACGTAAAACCTTGGAGTGCAGTCCTTTTATGGACTGCAATGTATAAAAACGCTGATAAGTAAAAGACATCCGGAGCCCTTAACAGGGTATCCGGTGTCTGAATGATCACAAAAAACTTTCGACCGCTTCCGCCATACGATCCCATGAAAAATTATTTTTCATGGATTTAACCGCGGCAGAAAATGTTTCTTCACGATTTTCTTTGAAAAAGCGGACAATCGCATTAGCCAGAGCACGGGCATCATTGGCCGGAACAACAAATCCGGTTTCTCCATCCTGCACGACTTCGGGTAAACCGCCAACGTCCGTGGCGATGACCGGCTTGCCATAATGATAGCAAATCTGCACAATACCACTTTGCGTTGCCGAAATATAAGGCAAGGCAACGACGTCCGCAGCCGCAAAATATAATCCCACATCCTTTGTGGGAATGTAACGATTAAAAAACACAACGTCGTTTTCTAAACCATCCGCACGCACTTTATCAAAATAGATATTTTCTTTTTCATAAAATTCCCCCGCGATCAACAATTTTACAGGGATTTCTTCTTTGGCAATTTCCAATGCCTGCAACAAAATGTGCAGCCCTTTGTAGCGGCGGATGTAACCGAAGAACAGGATGATCGGTCCCGAATTCAACCCTAATTTCTTTCTTGCCTCTTTTTGAGTATATTTTTTTTCAAAGATTTCGTAAACGGGATGATGAACCATGCGGAAATCCGCGTTCGGGATAAAATGTAAAAGTTCTTCCTGAACTGTTTTGGACATGACAATAAAATGATCCGCTTTTGCAAGGGCATAGCGCGTTAATAGTTTGTCGCCGGGTCGATGCTCGTGGGGAATGATATTATGGCAAATAAAAAGGACTCGGGTCTTTCTTTTCTTTTTTACTCTGCCGGCAATAGTGCCGAAAGCAGGAGCGAAAAACGGCATCCAATGTTGAAAAATGAGCAGATCGGGATTAATTTGGCGAATTTCGTGAGCGGCTTTAAACCAGGTTCCAGGCCCGATGGAATCGATGACGGCATGGCTTTCTGTTGGAATCGCTTGTTCTCCGTTTTCAAATTGCGTTTTGCCGGGGAAAAGCAGCGAGGGATATTGGCGTTTGAAAGAAATAATGCGGACATCATGGCCGCGCTCCTGGAGTTTGCTGTATAGTAAAGCTGTAAAGTGCGCGATGCCGCCCCTGTGTGGAAAAGCTGTGCCAACGATAACGATTTTCATAAGCTAATTTCCAGCGCTATCATTCCAGCCGATATTTTTTTTAATAAGATACGTATCGGAATCCGGACGATAAGCGGTGATCATTTCTCCCAAAAGGCCGATGGAAAAAAACTGCACGCCGACAATGATGAGAAGTACGCCGAAAAAAAGCATGGGCCTGCTGCTAAGATATTTGTTCAGCACGATCCGTTCGTATGTCAGCCAGATAGAAACCAAAAGTCCGGCAGTAAAAAATATAAAGCCCAAAAGACCAAAGAGATGCAGGGGCCGCTTTTTGTAGCGCGTAAGAAAAGTAATTGTCATCAAGTCGAATGCGCCGCGGGCAAAGCGCGCTGCGCCGAATTTGGACTTGCCGTATTTTCGTGCATGATGTTTCACAGGGATTTCCGTTACCCGAAAACCGTTGCGGTGGGCGATGACCGGAAGATAGCGATGCAGCTCGCCGTAAACGCGCATACTTTTTACGACATCAATTCTGTAGGCCTTGAGACCGCAGTTGAAATCGTGAAGCCGGATGCCGCTGAAAATGGAAGTGAAATAATTGTACACTTTAGAAGCCAGGCGCTTGCCTATCGGATCGTGACGAACTTTTTTCCAGCCCGAAACCAGATCATAACCCTCTTGTAATTTGTTGAGCAAATTGGGGATTTCCTTCGGGTCGTCCTGCAAATCCGCATCCATCGTAATGACAAAAGTGCCTGAAGCGAATTTGAACCCTGCGGCCAGCCCGGCAGATTTACCGTAATTCTTGCGGAATTGGATGAGCCTGACATGTTCATCCTGTCTGTGAAGCTCTTCAATGATTTCGGCTGACTTGTCCGTGGAACCGTCATCGATAAAAATAATCTCATAACTTTTTTCCAGCCGATCCATCACACTTTTAATCTGATGATGCAATTCGACAATAGATTCTTCCTCGTTGTACAAGGGGATGACAAGTGAAATTTCTATGTTTTGCATTTGACGTTATTTCTCTTTCACAGGGTGACCTTGAGTACCTTTTGAGGTACTTTAAAGTTAAAATCTTTTTTAGAGACTTTTTTATTAACCACAAGGTTTTCGTAGAATAATGTCAGCGATTGCTTCTCCAGAGGCCGTTGCAGTCGAATGGTACGGGGGACAATAACACCGCCATCCATGCGGATGAAACGATCGTATTCTTCAAGCAAAACTGTTTGATTGCTCCTGTTGCGGATTTCTCCTTTCGTTACAACACCCTTGTTCGGATCAATCCAATACTTGTGAATGTAGGTGCCGTCATTTCCCCAAAGGATCAATCCATTTTTATCCCTTTTCAAAATGCCTTTTGACAAACCCTGCGCCGTTTCCAAACCGCTAAGCGTATGAATCAGTTTGTCCAAACTCAGATCAAAGGCGATGAATTGAGAGAGCGCCATCGAGTCCGTAGAACCGTCATAGCAGGTATTGTGTGAGGGGATATAAAGACGGTATGTGTCACGATCTGCGAACAATGTGCCAACATCGAGTCCAAAAATCGCTTCGATTTTCACAAAAAGAGAATCCGGGCTTTTAAATACAACAGTGGAACTGGCGTTGTAAGCCATTTGCGGTGTTTCAACGACGAGCCGTCCCCATCCCTGAAGCGTTCGAAGCCGCTCGAAATTGTTTTGCAAAATCTGCGTAATAGTCTGCCAATTGGTTTCTTGCGGATTGATGGCGGGATGATGTAAACCCGCGGCACATCCTGCCAGAAAGACCAAAGCAATCATCGCAATGATGATTGCCCGGGTAATCGTAAATGAGCGAATAATTTTTATACGGGAAAGGATCATGTTTATGGCATCGTCTGCCCGAGTTTTTGTAAAAGACGCTGCCTGTTTTTATCCAGGGCCAGTGCCCTTCGCCAATATTTTTCGGCAGCGTCCTGGTCGCCGATTTTGTGATAGACATCGCCGAGATGCTCCAGCACTTCCGGAGAATCTTTGTTTATTGACAGTGACTTTTCAATATGCGCTTTAGCCTGCGGCAGATCACCTATCTGATAATAAATCCAACCCAGGGTATCCAAATAAGGTGCATTGTCCGGATCTGCCTGAAGCGCTTTTTTGACCATTGCCAGCGCGTCATTTAATCGTACGCCCTGCACAGATAGGTGGTAAGCATAATTGTTGAGAATTATCGGGCTGTCCGGATGCGTTTTAACAAGTTCCTGGTAAATTTTTTCCGATCGATTATACTGTCTGGTCTCGTCATAAGCACCGGCCAAAGCCAGCATTGTTTGCACATTTCCCGGATCTTTGTCGTCTGATTTTTCCAGGTAGTGAATAGCCGCTGTGAATTTCTTTTTTCTGCTCAGAATCGAGCCGAGGTAGTAGTTGATTTCCGGTTCTTCCGGGAATTTTTCTGCTGCCTTTTTAAAATGCGTCAGTGCAGCATCAGTACTGTCTAACTGGAGATAGTTGATTCCCAACAAAACCCACAATTGCGGCAGGTCATTGCGAAGTTGTATCGCCTTTTTGAGATGGGGACTTGCTTTTTGATATTGGCCGGCAACAAAGTACATCCTGCCAAGCGTCACCGGAACGCGCCAGTCATCCCCATGCGTTTTGTTGAGTTCCCTGCACTCTTTGATTGCCTGCAATGTATCGCCCTTTTGCAGCTTTAAATTCGCGATCTCTATTCTGGCGCCCACAAAAGTTGAATCCGTATCTTTCAAAGGCTCGTAAAGTGCAATGGCATCATCCCATAGTTTCTTATTAACATATAAATCTCGTAGTCTTTGCCGCACATCAAGAAATGACGGTCTCGCTTTCAGCCCGGACTTGTAAGTTTGGATTGCAGCCGTTGTATCCCCTTTTAATTTTTGAAACGCTGCCAGGGCCAAGTAAGCTCTTTCGCTTTTGGGATGTTGCTTCACAATGTTTTCGACCGTAGTGAGAGCTTTTGCAGTATCTCCCTTTTGAAAATAAAATCTTCCCAAATTTATTTTATCGGAAAGATTGGTAGAGTCCCGTGCGATCAGGCTGCTGAAAACCTTTATTGCCTCATCCCATTTTTTTGTTTTTTCAAAAAGGACACGCAATTCGGCTTTGGCGTCATCAAAATGAATGTTTTGATCCAGTGCCGTGCGATACCATTTTATTGCTTTTGTGGTGTCGCCCCTTGCTTTTTCAGTCGCGGCAAGGGCCAGGTAAACGTCCTGAAAATCGGGATATTGTTTTTGAATGTCCAGATAAACTTTTTCCGCTTGCGGAAATGCCCTGCTCTGCAAAAAAAGATTACCGACTTTTAATCGAAAATCCGGCGTGTCCAGACCGTTGTTGACCATTGAATGGTAAGTCGTGATGGCATCGTCATATTTTCGTGTCACAATTTGCAAAGAGACAAGCCTGTAAAGAGATTGCAAATCATTGGGTTGAAGTTTTGCTATTCTTTTATACACCAGCATGGCACTGCGGTAATTCCGAAGTTTCTCATAACACGCGGCTGTCAACTCGAGTGCATCAACATTTTCAGGGTCAATTCGCAATGCTTTTTGCGCCAGGCGGATGCTCGTTTTGAGTTCTTCGATAAAATAATAATTTTCTGCCAGTGCGAGATAAACACCGGCCGAGGATGTGTCTATTTCTGCGGCTTGTTGGTAATCGACAATTGCGTCTTTGGGACTGCCCATGATGTCGGCAAGTGCGCCATCAATAATATGATCCATTGCCTCGGAATTATACTTTTTTATTTTTAGCGGTTGGGGAGGTTTTGTCATTTTGCGGCTTGCGCTGCAACTAACCAGCCCTGCTACGAATAAAAGGGCAAATAATATTTTGATATAATATTTTTTCATATAACTCTTTATTTGTTTTGAAAGTTAAGAAGAAAATATATTACAATTTTTTAACATTAACAAGAGAAAAATCTCATCACCGGTAATATAGTATCTCACTTACGGATGGATAAAACAAGAGTTTGAGAGCAAAATAAAAAATATCTTGACACCAGGAAAAAGCAGTGTCATAAAATCTTGGTCAAATTTTCCACCCATAACTGATATGTTACTTTCCGCCGGATAAATACCTTGATCTTGGCAGCGGATTTCAATATTTTTACATCTTTAGATGGGTAACTGCTGGCAGCTGAAAACCAGCATAATAAGAAATAAATGGTGGGAGAGCACGCGCGGCTATGATGCCAGCCGGTGTTGTTTCCGGTAATTTTAACAGCGATGGCCATGAGGACATTGCTGCTTTTTATGATTACGGCAATAATGAAACACGAATCCACGTGTGGCTGAGCAATGGGGAAAGCGCCTTTAAATACGAAGGCTCGCGCGGCTGGTGGACGGCCAGGAGGTATCCGGCAAAAAATATTGTGAACACATTGTGCGGTGAATTTGGCGAACAAATAAGAGACAGAGCGGAAAACTCATGATTCCACAAAATATTGACCTTTTTACACAATGCAAAGCCGTCGTCTGCGATTTGGATGGTACAATCTATTTGGAAAATACACCCATTCCACAATCCCACGAATTCGTGCAAAAGATTCTCAGTTCGGGAAAACAGTTGTTTTATTTTACAAACAACACGTCCCGCTCCCGGGCAACTTATCTGGAAAAGATTTCCAAACTGGGTTTTCCTGTTGAGGATAAAAACCTGATTACAGCCGCGGATTGTGCAGACAGCTATTTACGACGGCATAATTACTTTCCCCGAATTTATCTTGTGGGAAACAGAGATTTGAAAACTGAATTTGAAGGCCGCGGCTACGTTTGTCTTGATGATGTGGAAGCGTATCGGGAACCGCTTCCCTCTGCAGTGCTGCTTGGGTTTGATACGGAATTAACTTATCGAAAAATCCATACTTGTTACGATCTCATTTTGCAGGATGTACCGTACATTGCCACGCACGCTGACCTTTTGTGTCCGGTCACCAGAACGACTTTTAAACCCGATGTGGGTTCTTTTATTTCGCTTTTTGAAACCGCCACGGGCGGAAAAAAACCTGTTGTAGTGGGCAAACCGCACCAGGATGCCGTAACTGCCATCAGCGAACGTGCGCAGTTTCCTCCGGAAGAAATCGCATTTGTCGGCGACCGCCTTTACACCGATATTCGCATGGCCATGAATTTTAATATGGTCGGCGTGCTGGTTTTGAGCGGCGAGACAACGAAAGAAATGCTGGCTCATTCTTCAGACCAACCAAAGATTGTTGTGGATAGTGTAGCCGATTTAATCGAACAGTTATGAAGGAACTGAAAATTATGCTTGTAAAAGTTGTCAAAATTCTGCGCTGGTTCGCACGCATACTTGCCGGTCTTTTGATTTTGATCCTTCTCGCTTTTTTTGTTGGTGAGGGAATCCCCAATCCTGTGCATTTGAGTCATCGTGAGCTGTTGCTGTTCATTGCCTTTCTTGTTATGATTTCCGGATTGCTTTTTGGTTGGAGAAAAGAAGGCATCTCCAGTTTACTCGTCCTCGGCGGTTTTGTGTTTTTTGTCGTTATAAATCATGGCATTCGTTTGAATTTTATTTTCGCCACAATACCGCTCACTGGAATACTCTTTCTCATTGTTTGGCTTTTGAAAAAAAAACTACGGGAAACGATTTATGAGTAAAAACCAACAATTATCTTTGCTGCCTTCCGTTGATTTCCTGTTAAATCGAAATCAGGTTCAAGAACTATTTGACAGGTTTTCCCGCGATCTGGTAAAAGAAAAGTGCCGCCTGGTTTTGGACGAGGTGAGACAAAATATTCTTTCCGGCACTCCCCCGCCAGCTCTTTCCCGCGAAGAGATGGCAAAAGAAATGTTGGCCAAGGTAGCCGTGCTTTTGCAACAAGATTTTGCCCCCAGCTTAAAAACTGTCATCAATGCTACGGGAGTTATTCTTCATACGGGATTGGGGCGTGCGCCGTTGTCACAAGCTGCGCAGGAAAATGTGGGCAGGATATTGCGCGGCTATTCCAGTTTGGAAATTGATCTGGAAACCGGCAAACGCGGGGAACGAACAGATCATGTTTCCCGATTGTTGTGCAAACTCACCGGTGCCGAGGCGGCGCTGGTGGTGAACAATAATGCTGCGGCCGTATTCCTGTCCCTGAATACACTTGCTTTTGCCAGGGAGGCCATTATTTCGCGCGGCCAATTGGTGGAAATTGGCGGCGCATTTCGTATGCCGGATGTAATGGATAAAAGCGGTTGCATTATGCATGAAATCGGTACAACGAACAAGACAAAAATTGCGGATTATGAGAATGCTGTTTCTGAAAACACGGGCGTTGTTGTCGTTGCACATACCTCAAATTACCGCGTCCTCGGTTTTACCGCCGAAGTGGAGTTGAAAGAATTGGCTGAATTAACGCACAAGCACAATCTTCCCCTGATGCATGATCTTGGCGCCGGGGCAGTCGTCGATTTGCAAAAATTTGGCCTGCCGTATGAACCGCTTGTTCAGGACAGCATTGCTGCCGGAGCGGACGTGGTGACTTTCAGCGGCGATAAGGTGCTTGGCGGACCCCAATCCGGGATTATTGTCGGTAAAAAGGAGTGGATTGAGCGCATCCATAAAAATCCGATCATGCGCGCTGTTCGCTGCGACAAAACGACCTATGCCGCTCTTGAAGCCACGCTGAAATTATTCTTTAATGAAAAGCATTTATTGGAAAAGCACAAAACATTCCGACTTTTAACCGAATCTGTTGCGACAATTGAAGCACGCGCAAAAGAATTGTACAACAAAATAGAACCGCATATTTTTCAGAAATTTGATGTGGCGATTAAAGACAGCTTTGCCCAGACTGGCAGCGGGGCGCTACCGCTGGAGAAAATTCCCAGCAAGGCGATGACGTTCAGAGCGAAAAATGCCGGTCTTGAAAAATTCGCCGCTCATCTCCGCCATGCCGATCCGCCGGTGATGGGCTACATAAAGAATGAGGAGTTTTGCCTTGATCTGCGCACCGTTGATGATGAAGAGGTGAAAAAGTTGGCCAAGGCCGTAAATAGTTACAAATTATAATCCTGCTTAAAATTCCGGGTCCCTGCTCTAGTCGATTTTCAAGGAGAATGGTTTTATGGATGCATTTTTGGATGGTTTACTACACACTACGGAATCCGTATCAAATTTCCTCTGGGGAGAGTGGATGATTGCTCTTTTGGTGGGCACAGGTGTTTTACTCACCATCGTCACCCGCGGTATCCAGGTACGAAAATTGGGACTCGCGCTAAAATTTGTTTTCAAAGGTTCGCGCGAAGCCCCGGATCTAAATAAAAAAGAAGGAGACATTTCTCCTTTTGCCGCACTAATGACGGCGCTTGCTGCGACGGTTGGCAACGGCAATATTGCCGGTGTTGCTACCGCTATTGCTGTAGGTGGCCCGGGCGCGCCGTTCTGGATGTGGGTGTCCGGTTTTTTCGGTATGGCCACAAAATACGCGGAAGGTTTTCTTGGCGTTAAATATCGCAAAGTTGCGGCGGACGGCAGTATGGCCGGGGGCCCGATGTATTATTGCAGATATGGCATAAAACACTTGCCCATGGCGAAATTCATGGGAATGCTCTTCGCTGTGTGCGGAGGATTCACCGCTCTGTTCGGTACCGGAAATATGGTGCAATCCAACTCTATGGCACTGGCGTTCAAAACCCAGTTTGGCATTCCTACAGTCGTCAGTGCAATCGTGTTGACGCTGTTTACCGGGCTGGTGATTATCGGCGGCATAAAAAGGATCGGTGCGGTTGCCGAACGCCTGGTGCCGTCAATGATTGTCCTTTATCTCATCGGCGCTACAATCATTCTTGTTTCCAGGTTTACACTTATCGATGATGCGTTTGTGCTGATTTTGAAATCCGCTTTTTCCTTTAAAGCTGCCGGAGGCGCATTGATCGGGACATCGATTCAGAGAGCGATCAGCCTGGGCGTACGCAGAGGTGTTCTTTCTAATGAAGCAGGATTGGGTTCTGCCGCCATTGCCCAGAGTGCGGCCAAGTCACCTGACCCAACGTATAATGGCTTGATTGCTATGACCGGCGTTTTTATTGACACAATTCTTGTCAACACCCTCACGACATTGACCATCGTCCTCACCGGCGTGTGGATGTTAACACCTGCTGCCGGTGTGGACTTGCTACATGCGGGCACGAGCCTTGGGGGAGCGCAAATACTTCAGCTTCCGGCTGAAATTCAGGCCTTTGCTGCAAAAATCGGCTATGACCTTGCTCAGGGCGGCTTGTCGAGCACAGCTCTTACTGCAGAAGCATTTAACACCGTCATTCCGCGGGGAGGAATCATTATTGCAATTGCTTCGTTTTTATTTGGTTATACGACCCTCATCGGCTGGGCTTACTATGGCGAGCAATCTATCGAATATATCTGGGGTGTTCGTTCCAAGCTTTCTTACCGCCTGGTCTATATCGGATTACTTTTTGCCGGGGCATTGTTGACCGGAAAATACCTGAACATTGTCTGGTACGTAGGCGATGCGGCCAACGCGATCATGGCGATCCCAAATCTAATCGGCATGTTACTACTGACAGGCGTCGTTGCCAAAGTAACGCGGCATCATTTTTTGGAACAAATGTGAAAAAATGAAATTTCCTTTTGGGAAGACAATTCGCAGACATCAACTGCGCCTCGGACGCTATCTGGCTTCCCGAGGTGCATCAGAATATACGATTCTTGTTTTATTCTCAGTCATTTTGGGTATGGTCGCAGGCCTGGCTGCAGTTGGCTTTCACAAAACAATCGAGTTGCTGTCCGGCTTTTTCTGGAGCGGCCATCATGTCTGGTATTTGACGATTGCTATCCCCGCGTTCGGCATGTTTTTGCAATGGCTTATGACGCAAAGGGCGAAGAAACAGTCAAAGCAAAAGGGAGTTCTTGAGATTATCAAAGCCGTTTCGATGCGCAATGGAGATATACCGCTTAAAACGACTTTGTTTCATTTTCTGGCGCCGGTTATTTGTATCGCAACCGGCGGCACGGTTGGCCCGGAAGCGCCGGCTGCACAAAGCGGCGCGGGTGCTGTTTCCGCCGTCAGCAAGCTTTTTGGGTTATTCGAATCGCGCCGGAGGATTTTTACCGCTGCCGGTGCGGGAGCTGCCATTGCCGGAGTGTTTAATACGCCTCTCGCAGGTGTCTTTTTTTCAGTTGAAGTCATTCTGCTCAATGATTTTCACGCATCGGTTTTAACTGCATTTGTGTTATCTTCGGTTTCTGCCAGCGCTGTATCCCGAATTTTTTTAGGCAATGAGCCCAGGTTCCATTTTGGAATGCTCCATCTCGGACCGTATAGTTATTTGATTTTTTATCTTGTTTTAGGAATCGGCGCCGGGCTGCTGTCCATTGCGTTCATCCGCGCAAATGAATTCAGCAAATCCAGTTTTAAAAAATTATACAGACGAATTCATCCGCTCTGGGCAATGCTCATCGTCGGTCTTTTGATGGGTGCAGCAGGCCTGTTCTTTCCCGGCATCCTGGGAATTGGCTACTCGAGCATAAATGCCATTTTGGGCCGGTCCATTTCACCTGGTGCGGCTTTACTGTTGTTTATTCTTAAATTCGTTCTTGTTATCCTTATTCTGTCTTCCGGAGGATATGGCGGGATTTTCGCTCCATCCATTTTTATGGGAGCTTGTTACGGTTATATATTTTCAGTTGTTTTTTCTACTGTTTTTCATATTACCCTCGATCCAACAACATTTACGCTTGTCGGCATGGGAGCTGTGTTAGCAGGCATCAATTCTGTGCCTGTAACGGCCATTATGATTTTGTTTGAGATGACCGATAATTATCAATTTATTTTACCCTTAATGCTCGGTGTTATTGGCAGCCATGTCATTTCTCATTTTGCCCTTAATGGATCAATCTATCAAAGGGAACTGGAACATGCCGGTTACAGGTATTCCGCCGGCAAGGAAGTGCACGTTTTACGATCGATTTTGGTAGAACAGGCTGCTCGTTTGGGTATTGCGACGATTGCGGAAAATGCGCCGCTTTCCGAAGTCGTGCGCAGGTTTTTGGAAGAATCGAATGATACCATTTATACAGTGGACGAAAATAACAGGATCACCGGCGTTATTACCTCATCGGCGTTTCGGCACCTCATTTCCGATTATGAAAATTTGCGGACGATGCTCATTGCTCAGGACATCAGTGATCCAAACGTAATTGTTATTGATGCGGAAGATAATCTGGAAAAAGCAATGCGTCTTTTTGCAAGACACAGGGTGGAACAAATTCCGGTAATCTATCATCGAAAAATGAACCAAATTCTTGGAACATTGCATTATCAGGATGTTCTCAATGTCTACAACCATAATGTGACAAAGTTGAGCGTAAAAGACGGATTAGCCGGTGATTTGAAAACACTTGAGAAAAACCAAATTGCCGAAGTTATGCCGGGAATTTCCATTGCCGAAGTTACGGTACCGCAAAAATTTGTTGGCAAAACAATTGCGAAATTAAAGCTGCGCAATCGTTTTAAAATTGATGTGCTTATGGTGGACAGAAACGCAGGACCTTTTCAGTCAGAAGAAGCTGAACCGGAACGCATTATGCCGGATATAAACTTTGTTCTGAAAAAAGGCGACAAGTTAACTGTTTACGGGCGCACGCTCGATGTTATTCGCTTTATGGAATTTTCAACAAGACAATAGTTTTTGATTTGAAAAATAAAATATATCTTGAGGAGGAAAACTTGGCTGTTCAGATATTTCATGTTTTTCGTAATACACCCCTTGGCAAGGAAACACTTCGCCAGGCCGCGGACTTTGTCAAGCAAATCAATGGCGAGTTGAATGTCTATGTGCCGGAACACGACCGCTTTATGCTCTATTTTGAATATAATGCTGTGGAAATATCACTTAACGCCTCGTATCTTTACAGCATTGAAACCGCTCATGCGAACATGAATGCTGTTTTGGATGAACTGGGTGTTGCTGCGAGGTTGGTGCACGTTAAGACGAAAACCGGATCTACCTTACCTGATATTGAAACCACCTTCGATGTCATCAGTCTTCCAAAAGTAATGACCGAACCGAAGGGGAAACTTTTATCGCAATCTATCGGAGCAGGTGTCCGCAGCCTGGTGAATGAAAGTCCGGTGCCGGCCATTATTGGCCCGGGAAGATTTGCGGAATGGAATGCTGTCCACACATTTTTTGGTGGCTCGACTCACTCTATTCGTGCGCTTAAATGGGCTATTAAAATTTCCAGTCTTGCGCAAGTCCCGCTCTATGTTTCTTCTTTGTGCGAAGGGAAAAACAAGCAGGTACAGTATGAGAATTTGTTAAAAAAAGCGGCCATTCCGACAGATTCTTTTTCCGAGTGGAAATTTTGGCATGAAAAGAGTTTTATTGAAATGCTAAACATGGTTTCCAGAAATAGCCTCATTGTAATGGGAGCCTACGGGCATCACAAAATCCGGTCAAAATTGTTCGGAAGCAAAACAGAGCTTGTGTTGCGCAATGCTGCAAATATGTTGATGCTCGTCGGGGCCAGGTGCAAGAACCCGGAAGAGTTGGGATGAGCGAACCATCGCAGCATTTTTATGTCTATATCGTTCGCTGCTCAGACGCTTCACTCTACACCGGCATGACCCGGGATATTGAAAAGCGGCTGCAAATGCATAATGGTGAGATGGCGGGCGGTGCGCGTTACACGCGTTCACGGCGACCCGTTCGGTTGGCTTATCTTGAAGCCCATCCGTCGCGAAGCGCTGCGATGCGTCGGGAACGGGAGATTAAGAAATTATCCAAAAAAAAGAAAGAAACGTTGGTGCAAACCCTAAATGATGAATTAATTGGCGGGAATGGTTTATGATGTTATTTGACAAAAAACCTTATACTTTTGACAGTGTGGTTCGCCTGGGAATCTCCGTGGCTTTGATATACGGTTTTATATGGGCATTGGGTTATTTGAGTGATGTTTTAATCCCTTTTGCCGTTGCCCTGTTGCTCGCTTATCTTATCAATCCTCTGGTTACATGGGTGCAAAAAAAAATCCACAATCGCGTTGCGGCTGTTCTGCTCACTCTTTTATTCCTGATCATCCTTCTCTCGCTGCTCGTATGGATTTTGGTACCTCTCATTGTCAACGAAATTTCGAGTATGGGACGAATGCTGTCCAAAGTTGTCACGGAATCCGATCTTGCTGACAGCGCCGCAAAACGTCTCCCGCCGGATTTGTGGCAGGTGATAAAAGATTACGCTGCCAGACAAGATGTACAGCAATTTTTTGCCAATGAGAATTTTGTCAAGGTCATCGAGACAATGCTGCGCAAGGTGCTGCCGGGCATGTGGGGAATCATCACCGGCACCGCGAGCTTTATAATCGGCATCGTTGGGCTGGCCGTCATCGCGCTATACCTCGTTTTTCTGCTCATCGATTTTCATAAAGTTCGGCAGGATTGGATCGAATTAATTCCCCCGCTTTATCGGCAATCCGTTGTTGACTTTTTCCATGATTTCAACGCGGCCATGAAGCGCCATTTTCGTGCCCAGGCAGC
>Ga0114931_10003527_pt1 | contig 19768 bp, 34 predicted proteins | sample 2SBtaG_FD_89579 | JGI IMG/M metagenome (GOLD analysis project Ga0114931, IMG submission 89579) | Deep subsurface microbial communities from Kolumbo volcano to uncover new lineages of life (NeLLi) - 2SBTROV14_V59a metaG | ecosystem: Environmental > Aquatic > Marine > Volcanic | place: Kolumbo...
GTGACCCGTTGCGGTCATTCGCAATACCGCAGTATTTGATTCATTTTCGTATCCAAAGACAATAATAAGGGGAGAATGGCGAAATGATACGCACAGCAAAAGTTGGACTGATAATTGTCGCCGCGTTGTGGGGTTTCGTGGGGGCGCTCGGAAACATCCTGGACTGGAATCAGACACTCGGCTCTGTGGCCGCAGTCACGTCTATGAGTACTTTCGAGGGCGGGGCGGACAGCTGGCAAGCGATGTCGAGTCCGTTGCTTTCATGGCTAGGGGCGCTATTTATCGTTTCTGGGAAACTGGCTACTAGCGTGTTGTGCACGATTGGTGCGAGGCAAATGTGGAGAGCCCGTGAAGGCGATGCGGCCAGCTTTGCATCGGCCAAGCAGTATGCGCTCACTGGCTGTGCCGTTGGGGCAATTATGTTGTTCGGCGGATTCATGGTTATCGGCGAGAGTTGGTTTGAACTGTGGCGCACTACAGGACCGATTCGTATGGCACTGATTGACGCATTTAGATATGCGGGACTGCTCATGCTGATTGCGATATTTGTAGGCCAATCTAACGAATAAGTTCTTTGCCTGACCGGCTGGTCGTGGCCGTGTGCCGAAATTTCCGCGGTAACGCGTTCGACGTCGGGAATAGTTTACTTGGCCGCCAGTCGTTAGAATTGCGTTATAATTTCCGCCACTGACCCAGACAGTCGCTTGCCAAGCAAGCGAGTATTATCCGGAGGTTACTTCGCAATGTTTGGCATCATTCTGCCCGAAGACGATTCGCTGGTTGACGAGCCTCGACCAATCAAAACGTGGATCTTGGTGTTGTCATCGTTTTTAGTCGCATGGTCGTTAATCGTTTACGGCGTTATTCTCATCGCGGTCGCCGTTCCGCGAGCTATTTGCTGGATTTGGCGCAGATCTGCCAGTGCTAACCACGTTGGTGCTCGACTACTCCAAGTACAGTGTCGTACTTGTATTAATTGGAGTGGTCCCATTGGTCTCCATGTGGCGGTGTAGGACTTCGGGATCACAAAGTGAACAACGAGACTTCAGACGGGTTATCACAGGCTTTAGCGTCTCTTTGATAGTGGGCGGTACAACTATGGCCGGGTTATACCTACCGGTATTCAAGATAGGGGCGGCGGTGTCTTGAAGGGCGGCTATTGACCTATTCTGTTGAAAAACTCGTTATTGAAGCCGCCATTGTTGTCGCGTATCGAGACAGGCACGCTGATGCTTTCGCTCGGCTGAATCGAGAATGGCTTGATCAATTCGGGATCTACGAAGAAGCGGATGGAAAGCATCTCTATTCGCCACGGGAGTTCATTTTGGATCGGGGTGGCGAGATTTTCATCGCTGAACGGCAATCGCGTGTAGTAGGAACATGCGCATTGATTCCAGTCTCGGATGCAGTCTACGAGATAGCAAAGCTTGTTGTGTCCCAGGAGTCGCGCGGAGAGGGTTTGGGCCGTCGGTTGGCACGTCATGCGCTGGCACGCGCTCGCAGACTTGGGGCCGCACGGGTTGTACTCATGTCCAACCATCAATTGGGGCCGGCACTCAAACTGTATGAATCCCTGGGGTTTGAGAATAGGCCAGTCCCGAAAGGTCAGCCGTATCAGACGGCTGATGTATGTATGGAGTTGGACATGGCCGAGCTTAACGCTGACCAGAAATATTCCTACAGTGATTAGGAACGGGTTCAGATGCTGAAAGAAGCGACGGTCGCGCGCGGGGCGCGCTCCTACGATGGTACTTCTGTCTTGCGTTGTGCTTTGAGTCGCGCTTTTACTTTCGCGCCCTTGCGTACAAGCATCGGTCGCACCCTGCTGTTGAGCCAGGGAAACAAATACATAATCGTCGTGAGAAGACCGCTGAGCGGCGGCATGGACTGCTCACGCAGGTTGTTGCTGCACAAATCCAGGACTGCCTGAGCCACTTCGTCGGCGGTGCTGATAGGCTGCGAAAATGTCAGGTCTGTCGTCGCATCGATATCGGCCATGATGAATCCGGTATCGATCGGCCCCGGTGACACGACTGCGAGTTTAATATTGCTGTCAGCCAATTCCATTCCCAAGCCATAGGTAAACGAGCGCAGGCCCGCTTTGCTGGCCGCGTAGGCGACGCTTCCGGGGATAGGTGCACGGCCCGCCAAAGAGCCAACATTGATGATGGCGCCACCCCCCGCCTCGTGCAGATACGGCAAAGCGATGCGACTCAAAATGATGGGTGCTTTCAAGTTCACATCGATCATCTTGCCGAGATCGGCGGGATCGATGTCCTCGACCGGACCGCGTTTGTGATAGCCCGCATTGTTTACGAGAACATCGACAGAGCCAAATTCAAGCGCAGTCTTTTTGAAGACATCTGCACAGGCGTCTGCGTCTGACACATCCATCGCAAAAACTTCGACTCTGGTTTTGGCTCGCAGCTCCTCGGCGATGGCATCAAGATTTTTCCTGTTGCGTGCGACCAGCATCAGGTTAGCGCCTGCTTCGGCAAACATGCGCGCGGTTGCGGCACCGACGCCCTCGGATCCACCCGTGATGATCACGGTCTTGTTATTAAATATCATTGGTGGATATTACAACCGTAGGAGCGTGCTGCCAGGGCCACGCAGCCAGCGCGCTATCAAAACCCGAAGTAGCCCTTCATTTTCTTCCAGAAGCTACTTTCCCAGCCGTAAACATCCAGCTGGTCAGGGTCGAGAGTCGCTACCGGCATTGTCGTATCAGCTCGATGCACCTCGTTGGCCGCGACATCTTCGGGGCGCAACTCAAGTTTGCCTTTTTTACCGTCACCCGGCGCAGTCAAGCCATCGACCGCCAGGCTCAAGTAAGGCAGAACATCATCATCCACAATATCGTCAAGGAAAACGGCGTCTGGATCGAAGGTTTCCTTGGTCAGAATGACGCAATCATCAAAGGCTTTGTCGCTGCTGATGGGTCTCTTCCTGGTTACCACTGTATGAGTAACTTTATAAGTATCGCTCAATAATCACTGTGAGCCGACTCACAGATGCGAGATTTTTTATTATTGTTACCTTTCAATAACTTACAGGGTACTCGCTGCATGAAGGGCGCCCTATCAGCCTGATTCGCCAGCAACCAGCCTCGTTCTTGTCGGCCTGTGCCGGTACTGGTAGCGTTCGAAGCACAGAAAGCACGGTAGAATGGCAACTGCGTTGTTGCCTTTGGAAATACGATATTGAAGCATCGAGGTATTGGCATACTCTGTACCCGGATACAAAAACCGTGGCATCAATATTTGCTCATTGCTGCACTATTTCTACTCGGTAATTCCGTAACACAGATCACCCTGGCCAGCCCGGGAATTGTGGATTTTGGCGAATTGCCCTCAATTCGCTCAATGTCGATTTCACCGGACGGTGAGCACATCGCGTTCATTCGCGAAAATCGGGGCGGCAAAACGCTCGTCATCTACGAATTGAAAAATTCACAGTCGGCGCCGATCGAGTATCGCTTGCCCGACAAAATTAAGGCCAGAGACCTTTTTTTTGCAAGCGAGCAGTTCGTGGTGTTGCTTGGGTCGGATACCCTGCGAATGCGCGGCGATCGTCGCAACAAGCTGGAAATGACAGGATCTTATGTTGTTTCTGTCAAGGACAAACAGGTAACGCTTCTCCTCAACAAATCCAAAGGACTCCACCCATCACAAACTGGTCTCGGCAGAATTGTAGCCATCAGTCCTGATACTCGTTACGCATATATGCCGGCTTACTCCGCGGCGGTGATGCCGTCTATGGATTTGTATCACGTAAGCCTTGATACCGGCGTGGGCGAAAAACAGGCTCGTGGACAAAGTGGAACGCTCGATTGGTTCGTCGGCGAAAATGGTGAAGTGCTGGCGCGTGTGGATTACGATTCTGTCGCCCACGAGGATCAGATTTATTCATACACAGACGGCAAAAGCCGGTTAATTTACAAGAAAGCTTCTGAGCTGCCGAACATATCCGTCAGGGCTGTTTCGGACGATGAAACGCAACTTCTGTTTGTGGATCAGAAAGGAGACGATGCTGGTGTGTTCACCTTGGATTTGGACAGTGGCGAAATTGGCGGACCGCTCTATGCCAGAAGCGATTCCGATATCGATATCTCAACGGACATCAACCGAAAGCTGGTATCGATTGTATACAGTCACGGTACCAGGTATGAGTTTCAGAACGCGCGCATGAATGCACTCTATGCTCGAGTGAGTGCATCTTTTCCCAACAGCAGTATCGACTACCTGGGCTCCACTTCCGACTTGTCCAAGGTTTTGTTCCAGGTCAGCGGCAACTACGATCCGCATTCATTTCTCCTGTTTGATACCAAGGCAGTAAAGCTGGATTCCCTCGGCAATGGCTATCCCAATATCAAGAAAGAAGACCTGGGTGAAGTGGTTGCGGTCAGTTACCCGGCAAGAGATGGCCTGGAGATTCCCGCGATTCTCACCTGGCCGGCTAAGGCAGGAAGCAAACAATTGCGACACAACCTGCCACTGATTGTGCTACCACATGGCGGTCCGGAATATCACGATAGTGTAGGCTTTCACTGGCTGGCGCAGTATTTTGCCAGCCTGGGATACATGATTTTACAACCAAACTTTCGCGGCTCGACGGGCTTCGGTGCTGCCTTTGTGCAGGCTGGCCGCGGCAAGTGGGGTAAGGAAATGCAGGACGATGTCACCGATGGAATCGACTACCTGGTTGCGGAGGGATACGTCGACTCACAACGTGTCTGTATCGTTGGTGCCTCCTACGGTGGCTATTCAGCATTGGCCGGTGGTGCCTTTACGCCCGACAGGTATCGATGTGTCGTCTCAATTGCCGGAGTTTCCGATTTGCCAAGAATGCTGGTAGACACCAAACGGCGTTTCGGCACTCGACATTGGGTTAACCGCTATTGGAACAAAGTTATCGGGGATTCGAAGACAGAGCGGGAAAAACTCAAGGAGATTTCACCCGTGTATTTCGCGAAACAATTTGCGGCACCGTTGCTGCTGATCCATGGCAAAGACGATACCGTTGTGCCGCTGCGACAGAGCAAATTCATGTACAAGGCGATGCGAAAGGCCGGCCGGAAAGTGAAATTGGTCGCGCTGGACGGATCGGATCACTGGTTATCCACAAGCGAAACTCGGCGGCGTACTCTTGAGGAAGCCAGCCGGTTTGTTCTTAAGTACAACCCACCCGGCCCTGTAGCAATGTATGAATAGGCAAGACAAAAAAACCGGGCTAAAACCCGGTTTTTTTATGTGCTGGAACGGCTGCCCATGCGGTCGCGCGCGGTGCGTGCTCCTACACTAATCTTCGGCTGTGGCCTCCGGAGCCTGATCCGTCAGCATAACGATCGCCATCGGCGCATTATCGCCCGGACGCGGTCCGGTCTTCAAAATACGCAGATAACCACCCGGACGCTCCTTGCAGCGCGGGCCAATCTCGCCGAACAGCTTGCCAACCACAGCTTTGTCACGCAGGCGATCAAAAGCCAGACGGCGATTCGCAACGCTATCTTCCTTCGCCAGCGTAATCAGAGGCTCTACGACACGTCGGAGTTCTTTTGCCTTCGGTAACGTCGTCTTGATCGTTTCGTGCGTGATCATCGATGCAGCCATGTTACGAAACATTGCCTTGCGATGAGAGCTGTTACGACCCAGTTTACGACCGGATTTTCTATGGCGCATTATTCTCTATCCTAAATATCGTTTGCTACAACGCGGGCGTTAGCCCGGGGTGTTTCACATCACGAGCTCGTGCTCGGGACGCAAAGAGGCGGGCGGCCAGTTGTCCAGGTGCATACCCAGACCCAGGCCGTGGCCTTCCAAAACTTCCTTGATCTCTGTCAGCGATTTCTTGCCAAGATTCGGCGTACGCAGAAGTTCGACTTCAGTTCGCTGCACGAGATCACCGATGTACATGATGTTCTCTGCCTTGAGACAGTTCGCAGAACGCACCGTGAGCTCAAGCTCGTCAACCGGTCGTAGCAGAATCGGATCAACCTGATTTTCGGCCTGTGCACCAAGACCCTCTTCCTGTCCCTGCAGGTCAACGAAGACCGACAGTTGATCTTTGAGGATGCTACCCGCACGACGGATCGCTTCTTCAGGATCGATCGTGCCGTTCGTCTCGATTTCGATAAGTAATTTATCGAGGTCAGTACGCTGTTCCACACGTGCCGACTCGACATTGTAGGTTACGCGAACAACCGGGCTGAACGACGCATCGAGTTGCAAGCTGCCAATCGGACCACCCTGATCTTCGAACGACGGACGCTGTGTCGCCGGCCGATAACCACGGCCGCGCTCAACCTTCAGAATCATGTTCAGCTCACCGGCCTTGGTCAGGTTTGCGATAACGAGCTCAGGGTTCATGATCTCAACGTCATGATCGAGCTGAATATCGCCAGCCGTAACAGCGCCCGGGCCCTTCTTTGATACGCGCAGCTCAGCCGTGTCGCGGGTATTCATCGTCACTGCGACCTGCTTCAGGTTGAGGAGTATGTCGACAACATCTTCCTGGACGCCTTCAATGCTCGTGTACTCGTGCAATACGCCCTCGATTTCAGCTTCCGTGATCGCAGCCCCTGGCATAGACGACAATAATATACGACGCAACGCATTGCCGAGCGTGTGACCAAAACCGCGTTCGAAAGGCTCTATCGTAACCTTCGCCTGCAGATCGTTTTCCGGAATTACTTTTACTACGCGCGGCTTCAAAAATTCGTGTACTGATTCCTGCATGGGAATTAACCCTCCTGACTACTTCGAGTACAGCTCGACGACAAGGTTTTCGTTAATATCGGGGAGAATATCTTCCCGATCCGGCAACGATTTCAAGTTACCCGCCATCTTCTTCGTGTCGACATCTACCCACTCGGGCAGGCCAACCTGTCCTGCAATTTCCATTGCGCTCTGGATTCGGAGTTGCTTCTTCGCTTTCTCACGTATCGTTATCGCATCGCCGGCTTTAAGCTGAGCAGACGGAATATTAACGACCTTGCCGTTAACTTCTATGCTCTTGTGGCTCACAAGCTGACGCGCCTCAGCACGTGTCGACGCGAATCCCATACGGTAGACGACGTTATCCAGACGTCCTTCCAACAGGCGCAGAAGGTTTTCACCCGTCGAGCCTTTCAGCTGTGCTGCACGCTTGTAGTAATTACGGAACTGTCGTTCAAGCACGCCGTACATGCGACGCAGCTTCTGTTTCTCTCTGAGCTGCATTCCGTAGTCCGACAGACGTGGGCGCCGTTGTGCCGCACCACCTGGAGGAACATCCAGCTTGCACTTCGATTCAAGCGGCCTGACGCCACTCTTAAGAAACAGGTCCGTGCCTTCACGGCGGGACAGTTTACATTTTGGTCCTAAATATCTTGCCATTGTTCAGCCTCTACACGCGACGCTTTTTGGGCGGGCGACAGCCGTTGTGAGGAATCGGAGTGACATCCTCAATATTTTGAATACGGAATCCCAGAGCATTCAGGGCGCGCACTGCAGACTCGCGACCTGGGCCTGGCCCACGTACACGCACATCAACATTCTTCACGCCGAACTCAAGAGCCGCACGACCCGCTTTGTCAGACGCAACCTGGGCTGCGAACGGGGTAGACTTACGAGATCCACGGAACCCACAGCCGCCAGCCGTTGCCCATGAGAGCGCATTGCCCTGACGATCGGTAATCGTGATGATCGTGTTATTGAAGGAAGCATGGATGTGCGCAATCGCATCAACCACGTGCTTTTTAACCTTCTTTTTCTTTACTTCTGCCATTATCAATTCCAGTTAGACGGTATAACCGTACGAGCGCGCCATGCGCGCGATTCCCTAACGCTTTATCGGACGACGCGGACCCTTACGGGTACGTGCGTTCGTGCGAGTACGTTGGCCGCGTAGCGGCAAACCACGTCTGTGGCGGATGCCCCGATACGAACCGAGATCCATCAATCGTTTGATATTCATTGACGTCTCACGGCGCAGATCACCTTCGACCGTGAAAACGGCAACTGCGGTTCTAAGCTTCGCAACCTCTGGCTCGGCCAGATCTTTCACCTTCGTGTCGGGAGCAACGCCGGCCGCTTCACAAATCTGCTTCGCGCGCGTGGCCCCAATACCGAAGATCGACGTCAATGCAATCACGACGTGCTTCGTCAACGGAATATTTATGCCTGCTATACGTGCCACTTAACCTGTCCTTATCAATAGACCCGGGGCTAGCCCTGGCGCTGCTTATGCCGTGCGTCTGTGCAAATCACTCGCACAACACCCTTGCGGCGAACGATCTTGCAATTTCTGCAGATTTTCTTAACTGATGCCCTTACTTTCATGAGCTTTTCTCCAAAACGCTGATAAATCAGCGAGTTTGCCCTCCACGACCGTAGTTACGCAGATTGGCCTTTTGCATCATGCCTTAGTACTGGTGACTCATTGCATGTGCCTGCATTTGTGACATGAAGTCCATCGTGACCACGACCAGAATCAGCAGCGAGGTGCCACCAAAACTGAACGGCATACTGGGGTAAAACATTCGTACTAACTCCGGAAGTAAACATACTCCCGCAATATACAAAGCACCCCAGAAGGTCAGCCGGGTCAAAACCCGGTCAATATATTCCGCCGTGTGAGCACCCGGCCGGATACCCGGCAAGAAAGCACCACCCTTCTTCAGCTGATCAGCCGTCTCTTTCGAGTCGTACTGCAATGCTGTGTAGAAGAAGCAAAAGAATATAATCAACCCCCCGTACATCAATACGTAAATAGGCTGACCGGGGCCAAGGTTGGCTCCTATCGTCTGCAGTGCACGTTGTACGACGGTAGGATCAGCCGCCTGCCCGAAAAAATGCGCAATCGTTGCCGGGAACATCAGGATGCTCGAAGCAAAGATCGGCGGAATAACACCGGCCATGTTGATCTTGAACGGCAGGTGCGTACTTTGCGCCTGCATCATCTTTCGTCCCTGCTGACGCCGGGCGTAATTCACCGTAATCCGGCGTTGTGCACGCTCCATGTAAACGACGAAGACAATTGCAGCGATACCGCCAAGTAACATCATGATCGAAGTGATCGATGACATTTGACCGGTTCGCACCAGCTCAGCCGTACCCGCTATGGTGCCTGGCAGACCGGCTACAATGCCACCCAGAATAATCATCGAAATACCGTTACCGATACCGCGCTCGGTAATCTGCTCACCCAGCCACATCAGGAATACAGTACCCGTTACCAGGGTAATACAGGCGGTGATGATGAATAAGGACCCGGATTGACGACCAGTTGCGGCTGGCTTTGCAACCAGGATGCTGCTGCTATCGACTGGAAGCTTGCCAGTAACACAGTACCGTATCGCGTGTATTTAGTGATTTGACGACGTCCGGACTCACCTTCTTTTCGAAGTTGCTCAAGGCTCGGCACGATACGGCTCGCCATCTGCAAGATGATTGATGACGAAATGTACGGAACGATACCGAGGGCAAAAATACCGAATCGCTTCAACGCACCACCGGAAAACAGGTTAAACGTCGCCAGCAATCCACCCGATTGCTGTTGGAAGAATTCATTCAACGCGACCGGGTTTACGCCGGGTACCGGAATATAGGTACCACAGCGATAGACGATCAGCGCACCGATGAGAAACAGGAAACGAATTTTTAATTCGCCGAGTTTGCTCGCTTGCTTCGCTATATCTGCCGGACTTTGTTGGGGCTTCTTTGCCATGTCTATTTCGCGCGTGAGACGCGCTCCTACTGTTGTCTATTTTGCGCGTAGGACGCGCTGCTACGTTAGTCTTCTATGGAGCCGCCTGCTTTCTCGATCTCGGCGCGGGCACCCTTGGTGACCTTGAGACCTTTCAGCTTGACCGCCTTTTTAACTTCACCGGACTTGATGACCTTGACCTTGGTCACAAATGCCGGCACCAGATTCAATGCTTTCAGTACATCCATATCGATGACATCAGCTGTCGGTAGATCGAGTTCGTGCAAGCGCAGCTCCGCCGTCAGACGGGCCATGCGCGAACGGAAACCAACTTTTGGCAGGCGCCGCTGCAGTGGCATCTGGCCACCTTCAAAACCCACTTTGTGGAAACCACCTGAACGGGACTTCTGCCCTTTCTGGCCGCGACCACTGGTCTTGCCCTGTCCCGCGGAATGTCCACGGCCCAGGCGCTTGCCAACTTTTTTCGCACCCTTGCCGGGCGACAGATCGTTCAGACGCATGTCAGACTTCCTCTACCGATACCATGTACGAAATCTTATTTATCATGCCGCGATTCTCGGGCGTATCGACGATCGTCACTGTGTGGCGGATCTTTCGCAAACCCAAGCCAGCAACGCAGGCTCTATGGCTCTTCAGCCGCCCGAATTTGCTCTTCAGCAACGTGACCTTTAACTCTTTGGACTTCGCCATGATCTTGTCTCTGTGTCTCTCGTTTACTCATCCTCACCGTGAAAGTTGTTACTTTCTCAGGCGAGGATTTCCTTAACTTTCTTGCCGCGCTTCGCTGCAATGGCCTGTGGTGAGTGAATCTCCGACAGACCCTTGATTGTTGCGCGAACAACGTTGATTGGGTTACGCGAACCGTAGCTCTTGGCGAGCACGTTACGCACACCCGCTGCTTCGAATACTGCGCGCATCGCGCCACCCGCAATTACACCTGTACCTTCAGATGCCGGCTGCATGTAAACGAGCGTTGCACCATGACGGCCTTTCTTGGCATACACAAGCGTGTCGTTATTCAGGTTGATGTTGATCATATTCTTGCGAGCAGATTGCATCGCTTTTTGAATAGCGATCGGCACTTCACGCGCCTTGCCATACCCAAATCCAACCTGACCCGCACCATCACCAACAACGGTGAGAGCTGTGAATCCAAATTGGCGCCCGCCCTTAACTACCTTGGCGACACGGTTAACGGTGACCAGCTTTTCGATAAAGTCATCGTTTGCTTGATTGTGATCGTTTCTAGCCATTATTTAGTCTCTCTAAAACTTCAGTCCGGCTTCTCGAGCCGCATCAGCCAGTGCTTTTACACGGCCGTGGTAACGGAAACCGGAACGATCGAAAGCAACGGTGTCAATGCCTGCCGCTTTCGCTTTTTCCGCGATGCGTGCACCAACGATTGCTGCCGCTTCAACGTTGCCGCCATTCTTGATTCCTTTGCGAACCTCAGCCTCAAGCGTCGACGCAGACACGAGTATCTTGTTGTCAACAGCACCGATAACCTGGGCATAGATATGCTGCGGCGTACGGTGAACGCTGAGACGAGTTGCCTCAAGCTCACGAATCTTGGAACGGCCCCTGCGGGCGCGGCGTAAACGATTTTGTTTTTTGTCCAGCTTCATTGTGACTTACCTAATTATTTCTTCTTCGCTTCTTTAAGAACGACACGCTCGTCGGAATATCGAACACCCTTGCCCTTGTACGGCTCAGGCGGACGGAAGCGGCGAATTTCAGCGGCAACCTGACCAACTTTCTGTTTGTCAGTGCCTCTAATAACAACCTCAGTCTGACTCGGCGTTTCAATATCTATCCCTTCCGGTGCGGCGTAAACGACCGGATGTGAGAAACCGAGCGTCAGGTTCAGTTTCTTGCCCTGTGCCTGTGCACGATAACCAACGCCAACCAGTTCGAGCTTGCGTTCGTAACCTTCTGATACGCCCTGGGCCATATTGGCCAGCAGCGAACGCATCGTGCCTGTCACGGCGCCCGCGAAACGCGATCCGGAACGCGGTGAGACTTTCAGCTCGCCGTCTTCCTGCGTCAGTTCGACTTCGGAATTCAGCTCCATCGTCAGCTCACCCTTGCCACCTTTCAGCGTGACAATGTTGCCGTCCTGTCTGAACTCGACGCCTTTCGGCAGTTCAACCGGTGCTTTTGAAATTCTTGACATAGTCCTGTCTCTTCTTAATGAGGGTTTGCATCATGAAACGACGCAAATAACCTCACCACCAATACCTTTTGCACGAGCCTTGGCGTCGCTCATGACGCCTGCGGACGTTGATACGATGGCCACACCAAGGCCACCCAATACTTTCGGCAACTCGTCCTTACCGCGGTAAACACGCAGACCTGGCTTGCTGGCACGCTGGATATTCTCGATTACCGGCACACCTTCGAAATATTTAAGCTCTACCGTGAGCTCTTTCCCGGCGCCTTCTCCATCGGTCGCAAATCCCAGGATATAGCCCTCGTCCTGCAATACTTTCGCTACAGCTTCTTTCGCCTTCGAGGCGGGCATCGACACACTGACTTTACGTGCGCTTTGTCCGTTACGAATGCGAGTCAGCATATCTGCGATTGGATCGGTCATACTCATGTTCTGTCTCCGCCTACCAGCTGGCTTTCGTCAGGCCGGGGATTTCGCCATTCATGGCAGCTTCACGCAGCTTGTTACGGCCTAAGCCGAACTTGCGATAAACACCGTGCGGACGTCCCGTGATCGCACAACGATTGCGCTGACGCGACGGGCTGCCATCACGTGGCAAGCTGTTCAGCTTCGCCTGTGCAACAGCACGCTCATCATCCGAGCTATGGATGCTGCGCACGATCGCTTTCAGTGCCTTGCGCTTTTCTGCCTGCCTCGCAACAAGCTTGGTACGCTTTATTTCACGCATGATCATTGACTTCTTTGCCATGTCTTTTTTCCTGTCTTCGCAATCGCGCGTACGACGCGCTCCTACGATAATTCGCCTTATTTCTTGAACGGGAAGTTGAACGCTTCGAGAAGCGCTTTACCTTCCTCGGGGTTACGTGCTGACGTGGTAATGATGATGTCCATCCCGCGCAACATATCAATTTCATCGTAGTTGATTTCCGGGAAAATAATCTGCTCCTGGACACCCATACTGTAGTTACCTTGCTTATCGAACGACTTCGGGTTCAAACCACGGAAGTCGCGGATTCGCGGGATCGCTATGTTTACGAGGCGATCAAGGAACTCGTACATGCGCTCACGACGCAGCGTGACCTTGCAGCCAATCGGCATGCCATCACGAATCTTGAAGCCGGCGACAGACTTCTTTGCGATCGTCGTAACCGGCCTCTGACCTGCGATCTTCTGCATGTCGTCGCGCGCTTTTTCCATGATCTTCTTGTCGGCAACCGCCTCACCCACACCCATATTGAGGGTGATCTTGGTGATCTTCGGTACCTCCATCGGATTCTTCAAACCAAGCTTCTTCTGGATCTGTCCAGCGAGCTCACTCTGATATTTTTCGTCTAATCGTGCCATTGTCCAGTCTCTTCTCTGCGGGAAGGGGCCTCTGGCCCCGATCGCGCGCAAGGCGCGCTCCTGCTGTTATATATCTACTACGTCGCCGCTCTTGAAAACACGTACTTTCTTGCCGTCTTTTTCAATACGGAAACCAACCCGCTCACCCTTCTTTGCTGTCGGGTTGAACACGAGCACGTTAGAAATATCCATCGGCATCGCGTGGTCCTTGATGCCACCCGCTTCACCAATATTCGGATTGGGCTTAACATGCTTCTTCGCAAGGTTAATGCCCTCAACCAGCACGCGATCATCCTCAAATATCTGCAGAACAGTGCCACGACGGCCCTTGTCCTTACCGGTTCGTACGATGACTTCGTCGCCTTTTCTGATTTTATTCATATCGTCAATTCGCGCGTAAGACGCGCTCCTGCAATTGTTCAATCGCGCGTGAGACGCGCTCCTACAGCACCTCTGGTGCAAGAGAAATAATTTTCATGAACTGTTGGTTCGCAGCTCGCGTGTGACCGGTCCAAAAATACGTGTGCCGATAGGCTCAAGACGTGCGTTCAGCAAAACTGCCGCGTTGCCATCGAAGCGAATCAAGGAACCATCTTTGCGGCGCACACCCTTACGCGTACGAACCACGACGGCGTTGTAAACCTCGCCCTTCTTGACCTTGCCACGCGGGATAGCATCCTTGACGCTTACCTTAATGACATCACCTACACCGGCGTAGCGGCGCTTCGAACCACCCAGCACCTTGATGCACTGCACGCGACGGGCACCTGAGTTATCTGCCGCATCCAGGACTGTCTGCATCTGAATCATGACTGCATCCTAAGAGTTGTTACTTGCCCGTCGCACGTTCAACAACGTTGACGACCGACCAGGATTTATTCTTCGAAATCGGGCGACACTCAGAAATCTGAACGCGATCGCCCGCCTTGCACTCGTTCGTCGCATCGTGTGCCATTACCTTGGTTGTACGGCGAATGTACTTACCGTAAACCGGGTGCTTGATAAGGCGCTCGATCGCAACGGAAACGGTCTTGTCCATCTTGTTGCTGACAACACGACCAGTAATCGTGCGCTGTACTTTCTTTTCTTCACTCATTTATCTTCACCCGCTGCACGTGAGAGCTCATTAAGAACCGTCTTAACGCGTGCGATATCTTTTCTGACGCGGCCGTGCTGATGCACTTGTGTCAACTCACCAGTTGCTTGCTGCATACGCAGGTTGAACTGCTCACGGCGCAGCTCAACGAGCTCGTCGTTGAGTTCTTCTACCGACTTGCTACGAAGCTCAGCTGCATTCATCACATCACCTGCCGTTTAACAAACGCGGTACCGAAAGGAAGCTTCGCAGCAGCCAGGCGAAACGCCTCGCGAGCGATCTCTTCGGTTACACCTTCCATTTCATAGAGGACACGACCCGGCTGCACCTGGCATACCCAGTACTCAACGTTGCCCTTGCCCTTGCCCTGGCGCACCTCAAGCGGTTTCTTGGAAATCGGCTTGTCGGGGAAAACCCGAATCCAGATCTTTCCACCGCGCTTGATGTAACGCGTCATTGCACGACGAGCGGCCTCGATCTGACGAGCTGTCAGGCGACCACGGCCGGTCGCTTTGAGTCCGTACTCACCGAACGAAACATTGCTTCCGCGCAAAGCGAGGCCGCGATTGCGTCCCTTCATCTGCTTGCGAAATTTTGTACGTTTTGGTTGTAACATTTATACCAGTCTCTTTTGTCGCGGCTAACGGCCGCTCCTACGATGCTTTTGCCTTTTTTGCTTCTGCCGGCTCTGCCGGAATCACTTCGGGCCTGTCAAAAACCTCGCCTTTGAAAATCCATACCTTCACGCCGATCACACCGTAAGTCGTATTGGCTACAGCCGTGCCATAGTCAATATCCGCGCGCAAGGTGTGTAGCGGAACGCGACCTTCGCGATACCACTCCGAGCGAGCAATTTCAGCGCCGTTCAAGCGGCCGCCAACTTTCACCTTGATACCTTCGGCCCCCACACGCATCGTGTTGGTGACCGCACGCTTCATAGCACGACGGAACATCACACGACGCTCGAGCTGCTGCGCGATACCTTCGGCAACCAGCTGTGCATCAAGCTCCGGCTTTCTGACTTCGTTGATATTGATACGGACATCCTGGATGGCCATGCCAATCATCTTCGACACTTCAGCGCGAAGCTTCTCAATATCCTCGCCCTTCTTGCCAATTACGATACCCGGACGTGCCGTATGGATCGTAATGTTGATCTTTCTGGAGGGACGCTCGATCCCGATTCGGCTGACAGATGCGTCTTTCAACTTATTCTTTATGAAGACACGCACCTGATTATCAGCTCGGATGTATTCCGGGAACATCTTGGAGTCGGCATACCATTTCGATGCCCAGTCCTTGACGATACCGAGGCGTATGCCCGTTGGATGTACTTTCTGGCCCATATTACTTCTCGTCCCCGACCCGGATGGTGATGTGGCTGTTGCGCTTGATAATCCTTGCGCCACGACCCTTGGCACGAGCGCGAAAACGTCTGAACGTCGGCGCTTCGTTGACCTCAACGGTTGCGACCTTCAAGTCGTCAATATCCGCACCGTGATTATGTTCTGCGTTAGCAATCGCCGACTCCAGAATTTTCTTCACAATACCGGCACTCTTTTTCGGTGAGAAAGTCAGAGCACGCAGCGCATCATCAACAGATTTGCCACGGATGACATCAGCCACCAGACGGCATTTCTGCGGTGAAATTCGTGCATACCTAAGTGTTGCTGCAACCTGCATCACGCAGCTCCTCTACTTTGTCTTCCGGTCACCGGAGTGACCGCGAAATGTGCGTGTCATCGCAAACTCACCGAGTTTGTGACCAACCATATTTTCAGAAATCAAAACGGGTATGTGCTGACGACCGTTATGCACAGCAATTGTCAGGCCAACCATGTCCGGCAATACCATTGATCGACGTGACCATGTCTTAATCGGGCGACGATCGTTCGCTTTAGCTGCTGCGGCAACCTTTTTCGCCAGATGGTTATCGACGAATGGGCCTTTTCTTACACTACGCGGCATTATCGAAATCCTTTACTTACGCTTCTTGTTGCGACGACGAATAATCATGCTATCCGTACGCTTGTTTGAACGCGTCTTCGCGCCCTTGGTCGGCGTACCCCAGGGGCTAACCGGATGGCGACCACCTGAGGTGCGGCCTTCACCACCACCGTGCGGGTGATCGACCGGGTTCATGGCGACACCACGAACCGTCGGACGTACACCCCTCCAACGCGTTGCACCGGCCTTGCCGAGCTTGCGGAGGTTGTGTTCACCATGACCGACTTCGCCGATCGTTGCGCGACAGTCGACGTGAATCTTTCGCACCTCACCCGAACGAAGCCGGATGGTTGCGTAGGCGCCCTCACGGGCAGCCAACATTGCAGAACCACCCGCAGAGCGAATTAGCTGTCCGCCCTTACCAGGCTTCATCTCAATGTTGTGAACCGTTGTACCGACCGGAATCGCACGAATCGGTAGTGCGTTGCCCGGCTTGATCGGCGCGTCTTCACCACTGATGATCGGTGCACCGGCACGAACACCCTTTGGTGCCAATATGTAACGACGCTCCCCGTCGCTGTACTTGATCAACGCAATGTGCGAGCTGCGGTTTGGATCGTACTCAAGACGCTCTACAACGCCTGGGATGCCATCCTTGTCGCGCTTGAAGTCAACAATGCGGTAATGCTGTTTGTGGCCACCACCCTGATGACGAACCGTAATACGTCCATTGTTATTACGACCGCCCTTACCCGACTTCTTCTCAAGAAGCGGCGCGTGTGGCTTGCCTTTATGCAATTCCGGCGTCTTGACAGCGACGACGAAACGGCGTCCTGGTGATGTCGGTTTAGCTTTATGCAATGACATGATCGGTAACCTTTATTCTGCGCCGAAGATCTCTTCGATGGACGTTCCATCGGGGAGCTTCACGTATGCTTTCTTCCAATCCGCACGGTGGCCAACGCTCTGCTGAAAACGTTTGGCCTTACCCTTCACGTTCACGACCTGAACCGAGTCAACCTTGACCTCGAAAAGCAGCTCGACAGCTTGCGCTACCTCTTTCTTTGTCGCGTCGGTACGAACTTTCAAAACAACCTGATTATTCTCAGCCACAATATGTGCCTTTTCAGACAAATGCGGGCCTTTAATAACCGTCAATAATCTTTCCTGATGCAGAGCTCGGCTCATGACAGGCGCTCCTCAAGCAGCTTCAGCGCCGGCACGGTGACCAAAACCTTATCGAAGCGAATCAAAACAACCGGGTCCATGGACGCGACATCGCAAATACCAACATTTGGCAAGTTGCGGGCAGCCAGAAATACCTTCTCATCAAACGCTTCGTTCAGGATCAGAACATTGTCCAGATCGTATTCCTTCAGCTTGCTTGCCAGCAGACTGGTCTTCGGCGCTTCCAGCGTGAGTTCATTGACAACGACCAGGCGATCCTGACGAATCAACTCTGACAGCACCGAGCGAATCGCTGCACGGTACATCTTCTTGTTAACTTTTTGCTCATGGTTACGAGGCTGCGCAGCAAATGTGCGGCCACCACCAACCCAAATCGGGCTTCGGATCGTGCCTGCACGTGCTCGGCCAGTACCCTTCTGGTTCCAGGGTTTTGCGCCACCGCCACGAACCGCCGCCCGGTTCTTCTGTGCTTTGGTACCCGCGCGGCTACCCGCAAGATACGCCGTAACTACCTGGTGAATGAGAGCTTCGTTGTACTTTGCGTCGAACGCTGCATCTGCAACGTCAACTGAACCTTTGTCCTGAAGTTTGAGTTTCATTGAATAGCCCTTTACTTCCTGGCCTTAATGGCGGGACGTACAACTACGCTTCCGCCACGATGACCCGGGACAGCGCCCTTGATCAGGAGAAGGTTACGCTCCGCATCTATCCGTACTACCTCAAGATTTTGTACGGTACGGCGAACGTTACCCATATGACCGGCCATCTTCTTGCCTTTGAAGACACGACCCGGTGTCTGGTTCTGACCTATAGAACCTGGAGCACGATGCGCCAGCGAGTTACCGTGCGTCGCATCCTGCATGCTGAAGTGGTGCCTTTTGACTCCACCGGCGAAACCTTTACCAATTGACGTACCAATCACATCAACCTTCTGCCCTTCCTCGAAGAGATCAACCTTGAGCTCGTTCCCGGCTGCGAATTCACCTTCGTCGGCGTCTTCGAGTCGGAACTCCATCATGAGGTCGCCGGCTTCAACCTTCGCTGCTGCGAAGTGGCCGGCTGCAGGCTTGTGTACACGAGACGCTTTGCGGCTACCCGCTGCAACTTGCAGCGCACGGTAACCATCAGTCTCAACGGTTTTCACCTGAGTAATTCGGTTTGGCTGTGCCTCAATCACGGTAACCGGAATCGAAACTCCATCTTCCGTGAAGACACGTGTCATGCCGCATTTGCGACCAACAAGACCCATCGTCATTTTCAAAACCTCGAATTAGGGTGACAGTGACCTTAATTCACTGCCGCCCTTTCCAATATATCGACTGCGCTGACTCAGGAATTAAGGTCACTGTCACCCTAATTCCAGACATGCGAAAGGGCCAGCCATCGCTGAGGATCTCGTCCTCGTTGCTCTGGGGCTGACCCAAGCTCCGATACGGCCATTTAGCCGGCTCGGCAGTTCCGGGATTTGCCGTGTCACCCTCGATTTCCTGGCGACTGGTATTTCGCTTTCCTAGCTTTTGGCCGACTCCCGGTCCGGCCAAATCCAGCGAGCCCGCAATTATACGACTCCTAACCCTTATTACAAGCGGTTTTGAGCCTTTTTTGCGGGTTTTTCTACCGCGGTTTGTTGCCTATAGAATCAATGACTTAGCCGGACAGTCCGCGGTCGGTTGGGAGAGTCCTTACTGGAATGGCTCCCTTCGGTCCGCTTTATTTCCTGTAAGGACTCTCCCAACCGCCCTTTAATGGCTGCAAGTCTTGCAAGATCCTGGAAAACGCCTTGCCACACCTGCCCGTTATTAGAACGCCGACCTAGTTAAGCTTGATCTGAACGTCAACACCTGCCGGTAGCTCAAGCTTCATGAGCGCATCAACAGTCTTGTCCGTCGGATCCACGATATCCATCAGGCGCTTGTGGGTACGAATTTCGTATTGATCACGAGCATCCTTGTTCACATGCGGTGAAATCAGGATCGTAAAACGTTCCTTCCTCATCGGCAACGGGATGGGGCCTTTGACCGTGGCACCCGTGCGCTTGGCGGTATCCACGATCTCGCGGGCTGAATTGTCGATCAAGCGATGATCGAACGCTTTGAGGCGGATTCTGATGTTTTGATTTGTCGTCACTTCAATTCCTTAGTCTATCGGTATTGGCGGTCTTGCGACCGACACTATCGCGCGCGCAGGGCGCGCTCCTACAATTGTTTATTCAATAACCTTGGCAACAACACCGGCACCTACGGTACGACCGCCTTCGCGAATCGCGAAGCGCAAGCCCTCTTCCATAGCAATCGGTGCAATCAGCTCTACAACCA
>Ga0114931_10003528_pt1 | contig 19768 bp, 9 predicted proteins | sample 2SBtaG_FD_89579 | JGI IMG/M metagenome (GOLD analysis project Ga0114931, IMG submission 89579) | Deep subsurface microbial communities from Kolumbo volcano to uncover new lineages of life (NeLLi) - 2SBTROV14_V59a metaG | ecosystem: Environmental > Aquatic > Marine > Volcanic | place: Kolumbo...
CGCCTGTTGTCCTGGAAGTAAAGCGAGACGATGATACCGTAGAACATCGAGACCACAGGCATACGATCTACCTCTGCGCGGCGAACGCCACACATCAGGTGCCGGGGACGTGCGTTGCCTTTTCCAGCGAGCTAGTTCCCGGTCAGCTGCATGTGATTGTTCATCGGTTTGCGGGGGAGGAAGCGTTGCCACTGCGTATCCCCGCTGCTGGTAATCTTACAGGATATTCCGTGTGATTGCAATTTTCTGCGAATTCGAAATCAGATGTAAATGGCATACACCGGTTTTTGCCCGGGCGAAACGTTTTCATGAAAATGGGATGATGAGATCGGATAGATGATGCGCTACAAGTGTTCATCAATTAAATATGCCCCTTCTTGCCCTGTGACACTTTTTTCCCATGACCCATTTTGCTCTCCAGGGGCCCGTTGGCCGGCAGGGACTCATTGTTTCCGGGTTTGCTACAATCTAAATCAACTCAACTAAAAGCGTCTCGAACCCTTGAAACATTTCGTCGATTACGTCGTTATGCTCCGAATCATCACGACTCACCACGAAGTCTGATACCCGATCTTCGGGTTGTTTAGTAAGCAAGTCGAGTAGTGTGAAATCAATAGCCTGTGGCGTTGTGTTATCCAGCCCGTCAGATTCAACATTGGCCAGCATCTTGTTCACGCTCAATAAATTCGTGGACAGCAAGTTGCTCGGTAAAATGGCGAGCAGCGAAGGTTCACTGACCACGGTTGAGGAATCAACGATTGTCGAGCTAGGAGATTCTTCGACTTGGGGTGCTGATTCGGTACTTGCTGCAACAAGTGGTGTAGGAATGGTTTCGCCGAAATGGTTTTCCCACACCGCCAAATCTCCAGAGCCAACATCGCCGCTAAGGTCGCCATCGGCCCCACTGCCAACCGGAGTAGCGGTCGAGCCAAAACCACGTTGCCAAGCCAAGAAATCTGCCCCATCGACATCCTGATCCCGGTCGTAGTCGCCAAGTGTGGCAAGGGTGGTATCGACGGCAGCCGTGCCATCGACCAAACCTAGGCCAGTAGCGAAATCAAAACCAGTCTGAAAGCCAGCAGCAACTGGATCGTCCATATCAATGGCGGTACTTTCCAGAATCACTGACACATCGCTTGGCGACAAGTCTGGGTTGACTTGCAGCATCAGCGCAGCCAATGCACCTACGTGCGGGGCAGCAGCAGAAGTGCCAAAGAAGTTGGGGAATGCATCAGCATCACCTGCGATATCCGTTCCAAAGAAAGTCGTGTTGCCAGCGTCGGGGCCGACAATATCGGTCTTGTTACGCACGTCGGGTGTTCCATGAGCGTTACCCGCAGTGTCAAAGAGAATTGGTGTTCCTCCAAGTGCCGAGAAATTTTCAACCACTGGTGGATTGGTTCCAAAAGGTGGTGTATCAAGAAACGAAGCTGCACCCACTGCGATTGCACCGTCGGCATTTGCGTGACCAAACAGCGTGCTGCTGTTGGTCACATGTTCGTTGAATGTCGTACCAATGCCAAAATCGACATACTTGATCGTTCCTGGCAGCGATCCGCCAGCACTGGTGATAAGTACGTCAAATAGCGTGGTTGCAGTAGTATTGGTAAAGAATAGAACTTCGACCGCATCGCCACCGATATTGTTCGCACGACCTTGTGCCACGATGGTGGTGCCACCGGCGACTAAGTAAATGTTGAGATCATTGTTCGCACCGATCCCTCCTGCCGATGCCGAAGGAGCATCCCACTGAAACGACACTCGAAACAGACCTCCGATAGGAACGGTAACGCTTTGGAAGATATCGTTCGTGCCGGGGTCAAATTCGTGGGCTGTTTCGAGAACTCCGCCAATGTTCAGTTGTTGCCCAGCGTTGAAAGTGCTCTCATAGCTACGTCTCGCTTGGTTGCCTGCTGCGGAAAAGTATGGAACGCCGTTGACCTCTGCGGCATCAGCCGCTTGGGCTATAACGCCATCCTGGAACATTAGCTCAGCCAGAAAGATAATGTCATCTACGATAACATCAGACCCAGCCGCTTCTAGGTCACCAATCGCAGAAGCCATTGCAATTTGCGATACTCCGGCAGTATGAAAAGCCAAATTCGCTCCAGGTGCCACGTCGTGAACAAGTTGCAACATCGCTCTTCCCTCGTCAATGACTTGATTCGGGTTGAGAGTGTCATCGAGAACGTTCACACCGGCAGGAAGGTCCCCAGTGGTAACATCCTGAGCCGCACTACCATCAGCGGACGCGGAAACATCGTAGCTGTCGGATATGACACCGACTGTCACACCCGCACCATCGACACCGAACATGGTTCGTGCATCATCGCTTTGCTGGGCTATGTCCCCTTGGGTATCTGTGTTGCCGACGTTGGTTACAAAACCATGAGTGATGCGTGCAAAGAGAAGACCGGTGGTTTCTGCTAAACTGTCAATGGAGGCAATCGGCAACCAGCCGGTAAGTCCACGCCCGTATGACGCCAATTCTTGAAACCCTACGGTGGTTAGGTCATCACGAATCGCCGCCGCGTCTAATTCCGCATAGGCTTCGATTGAGACATTCAAGTCATCCACTGCGAAGCCGACTTGTTGAAATGCTGGGCTAAACGTTGCGAACGGTTCCTCGGACGCACCGCCCGCCGCTTCCCAATCGACAAAATCCGAGTACAACCAAGCTAGGTCAGTTCCGACTTCATCGGCTATTGCTTGCTCCTCCGGGGAATCCGGTACGAACTGTCCCGGTGCAAAGTCGATGGCTAATAACCGGCGATCCTCAAGTCTTTCAAATGATAACGGTTTGTGCTGGATGTCCGCATTCCGATTCATCCGTCGGCGATTGCTCCAAGACATGGCATTTCACTCCTTTTTGAATTGCGATTGCGTCGCCGTACTATGGCAAGACGTACTCCAAACAACACGCCTGCAATACTCAGTGACAGTATCGTCGAGGGCTCTGGAACTAACAGTCCATACTGCAAGTGATCTATTCTCGGGGTATTGAAATCACCGGATGCAGTTATAATCGTCCGGCCCATTTGCAGCCGAGAAATCCCATTCGGGTTTATGATGCCTATAAATCGGTCATCGGATGTGGTGAGAGGGTCTAAGAGTAGTTCTGTTGTGTCAAAGTTTCCGGCGTTGCCATCGGCATCATATACGGTCAGACCACTCATCGAACCCGCGCCATCAGTCAATACAAACCCTACTGCGGTGGGCAAGAATCCCAATTCGCTCGCATCAAACTCAAACTCGATTTCGTTGAAGAAGAATGTGAAATCAGCATTAGCGAATATGGTAACTGACGTTCCCGACGCACCGTCCGCCCCTGACCCGTCTATCAAGCCATCGTCAGCGTCAACCGATGCCCCCTGTCCAGTGCTACCATGAATAAGATTCACACCGGGAGCATCAAACATTCCACCGCCACAAAATGTTCCCGGGCCGGGAACGCAGCCGGGGTCATTCTCGAAATCTTCCAGGTGGAACGTCGGATTGGTCAGAACGGGGAATGGACTGTCCGCCACAGAGAGGTATGGCGTCGGGGCTAGAAAAATAAAATCGGCCCGGCACGTTCCGCTAACCATGTGAAGTGTAACTACCCCAGCAATAGCAATCGAATGGCGGGCTGCCCGATGCCTTGCAGCTATAAGCAGAAGAATTGAGCCGCAGAGCATAGCAAGGCTACCGGGTTCAGGCACAATGCTCGCCCCGCTGAGCACGATGTATGCCTGCTCTATCTCAGCGACAATAGGCACATCCACCACGCTACCATTTGTCAGAGTCAGAGTATCGTCGGGTGGATCAAGTCGCTGAGGGAAGTTGGTTTCTGGACTAGGCCGGACTAACAAGTAAACCAAGAATGACACTGGCGGGGAATTATCCGGGCCGGGCAGCGGAAGCGGGTCAGGAACGAACGGATTCGGATAGGTTGTCTTGAATCGAAACGTCTCTGGTGTCGTTTCCGTCGGAAACCCAATCGACTGGGCGAAGTTAGGGTAAACGGACACACTTGGCAGCAACTCAAAGCTGGTGCCTTCGCGTATGACCCCATCGCCGTGTGCTTGTCCGTGCAACACTCGCCCCACGACAACTAGCTTGGCTTCTTCCACGACATTGAAGTGGAACGGGGTATCAATCTGCTGTTCGGCGTTGAATAGCGGCAGACTGCCATCGTAGACGTGCTGGCCCAGCAAGTTGGGCAAGTCGTAACGGATGGACCCGCCGTAAGCGACACCACTGGCGAGCGTCAGCAAAACTACTGCTATCGCTGAGAGAAGTTTACTAAGGGACGTGACGCTGTACTGCGCCAAAGCGTGCGTGGAGCTACGCAAGAGAATGGTGCAAAGTGCTACCCAATAGATGTTCATTGTCCCTGACTCCTCCACCCATCCTTTATATCTGACTTCGTAAGTGTTTGCAAGAAAATTTTGCCAACGGTGTATCAGCCGTGTGAGCCATGCCTGAACCCTCGTGGCCGCGTCCCGATCCGATGAACGAAGTAGTATTAACAGTCCAGCTGCCCATATTACTATAATATCTCCGGATCAACCATTGATATTACTTCTTTTCCACGGCCCGACCGTCCATAACTGACGTCCCCCAATGGCAGGGCAATTCATTCATTGGGGGGGCTCGGCCTTCCTTTGTGTGCTATTAAAAAGTAGTGGTTCCCAATTGGGAATTACAGCGTTAGGTGGAGGTGCGTAGGATTTGGGGCCACGAGCCCGGTTTCCTCGTAAGAAAGAAGGTGAATGATATGGAACGTATCGGAGTTGGCGTTGTCGGCTGCGGCTTTGTAGGAATGGGTGCCCATGTGCCGGCTTTTCATTCGATTGACAGCGCCCAGCTGGTGGCGATTGCCGACGCCGACCCGGCCCGGCGCGAAAAAGTCGGTCGAAAGTATGGCGTGCAGGCGCTCTACCCGGATTATGCGGAACTGGTCAACGATCCCGCGGTGCAGGTGGTGGTCGTCGCGGCGCCGACGCCCTTGCATGCCAAGGTGACGCTGGCGGCCATCGAAGCCGGCAAGCACGTGCTTTGTGAAATGCCTTTGGCTTCCAACTTGGACGAAGTCGAACGGATGATCGACGCGGCCAGGCGGCAAGGGGTTTGCTTGATGCCCAGCCTTAATTTTCACTTCACGCCCAACTACGCCAAGGCGAAGGAAATCATCGATAACGGCCAACTTGGCAATCTGTCCGCGATCATGTATCGAGAGTGGATACCCGCCCAGGATTTGGCGAAACAATGGCCGCCCGGATCCTGGATGTGGAATATCGAGGAAAGTGGCGGGCCTCTGTTTACCTTGTCGGTCTGGTCCATCGACCTGGTGCGTTGGCTTACCGGCAGTGAGATCGTCGGAGTGCAGCATGCCACCAGGTACACCAGGCTCGACAAGACTGGCGGCACCCTCGGCTACGACGCGTTTGCGGCCATCCAACTGCAGAGCGGCGTGGTGGGGCAGCTTCAGTTTAGTGGCTCGGTCTGCCACGCGGCGACCACCTCCGCCTTGGAAGTGGTTGGCGATTCGACCCATGTGCTGACCGCCACGGGCAACGATACGATTACCTTGCTGGGCGAGGACCCGGCTAAAACCGTCTGGGACGTCAAGGAGCGGGGGGCAAAAATGTGGGGTCATCAACAGCAGGACGAGTATTTCATTCAATGCTTGCGGGACGGCCGCAACCCGCATATCACGCCGGAAGATGGACGCAAGGCCATGGAAATCGCTTTGCAGATCGCCAAGGCCAGTTGAGGCAGGGGAAAAAGGCTTGTAGGCCGGAACGCTTACAGGATTTATTTATCCGATGCGGAAGCGAGGATGGGTTTTTTTATCGAGCACCCTTCCCCGGTCCATGGCAATTTGGCTGAGCGCCGTGTCGGTCATGGCTACGGCGGGGAACACAATGCTGGCGTCTTCGATCGGTCCGTAGAGCGCGAAGTCGGCACCCGAAGCCACCGAGATAGCGACGCAAGCCGCCAGGCATGGATCCTTGGCTTGTTTGCCCATCTTTTCTTTCAGGCCACGCCAGATGGCAACCGCGTTGTGCACGCCGCCGCCAACCGGTAAGCCAAATTGGTCCTTGACAATGTGCATCGCACTGAGCGCTTGTCCCAGCGTTGCCATGTCGAGCACGCAGGTGTCGACAATCGGTTTGGTGACTCCCGCGTCCGCTAATTTGGGCAGCAGATGGCGGACCGAATCAACGCGTCCTTCGGTTGTGAAATCTAGCATGTTGTAGGTGAGTACAATCGCGCAGGTGACGCCCGAATTTCGAATGGCCCGCAATTCCTCATCGTCGATCGTTGGCTGGATTGAATTGTAAACGATCCGTTCGGCCAGGCCCGCCTTGGCCACGAAGTCCAGCCCGGCCATGCGCACGTCGGACGTGGTGCCGTCGACGAGCAGTGGCATTTCCGTAACCCCGGCTGCAAATTCCAGGTGGCGAACGATCGCCTCGGGTGTAGCGCCCACCACGTCCAGCAGGCAGGGATTGCCCGTGCGACGGGAAAAATCCTCCTGTTCGCGAATCAACTTTTGAGCGGCACCCGTATCGAACTCGTCGCGATCTTCATCGGTAAAAAGATCATGGCCATGGTAAAAAATGCTGCCGATCAGTGCCGTCGGCTGCACTCCTGGCTGCCCACCCAAGCGGATATTTCCAACCTCATAAGACTTTTGTTCCACTTGGTAAACAAACAAGCCGGATGCAGTTGGCGTTTTGCTTTCATCGACCATGGTCCGCCCCTATAGAAATTGGCTGCTGCGTGGGCAAAAGTTTTGCTGGAATTAGCCAGGATAATAAAAAATGCTGGCCATGCCAGGTGAACAAGTTTTTCCTGGGAAAAATGTAATAGTTTAGCCGTCTGAAATAGTTGCGTGCTAGTCCCCTTCCTCACGATGGGGTCTGCTTCAGACGGCTAACCCCCAAATTTCATAAGTCTTCGGCTGCCCGATGGTCTAGTGCTTGCCTGGCCGCGCCAGACGGCGCCATTGGACCCTCAAAGTATGAACAAACCGAGGTCTCGGGTTTAGAAGACCATGTTTAGAAGGCCATGCTACGATTCATCACACCATTTTCCCAGTGATTCTCTCAACTTTTTGACATCTAGCCCTTCCGTGTTACAATGGCCCGGCTGAGTTTCAATTCCGGGAGGAATTTGTATGGCAATTGTACAGCCTGCTCAGAACGATTCCGCAGCTGTGGAAACAGTGGCCGCCCGTCTGCGCACCACGATCCATTGCTACTCGCTGTTCGATATTTTCTTTCCATCCTGCGGATTGCTCGACTACACCGAGGGGATTTACAACCACGATCCCACAACTCCCTACCAGGTTGCGCAGCGCCGGCAGATCGACTATGTCCTGGACGAAGTACAGTGCTGGAAGGGGATGCGGGTTCTGGATATCGGGTGCGGCAATGGGACGGTTCTGAAAGCGATCCGTGAACGGGGTGCCGACGGCGTCGGTATCACGATCTCATCCGAGCAGGTGGCTTTGTGCCGCGCATGCGGGCTGGATGCACGGCAGATAGATTACAAGGACCTTGGCCAGGAATTCAGGGGACAATTCGACGGAGTGGTCGCGAATGGACCTGTCGAACACTTCGTCCAACCATCTGAGGCGGCTGAATGCAAAGCCGACAAGATATACCGTGGTTTCTTTCGCATCTGCCATGAGGTGATCGATCCCCATTCCACCAATCGCCGAATGATCAACACCACGATTCATTTCGTTCGCCGCCCCGAGCCTGAAAAATTACTGAAAAGCCCGTTTGCCTTCCGATGGTTTTCAGACGAATTCCATTATGCTTTCCTGGCTCGGAGTTTCGGCGGTTGGTATCCGGTGCAGGGTCAGCTGGAGGAGTGCGCGCAATCCTATTTCCAGCTGGCTAAGTCGATCGACGGCACGGAAGACTACCATCTGACCTCAGAGGAGTGGCTGGCCAGAATCCGTTCCGCGTTGCTTTCTTGCAAGGCACTGTCGCTATTCGGCCGCTCTGTGCCGTTTGCCTTGCGGCACCCGAAACAGTTCGTCACCATGATGACGTGCATGCTACTCACACAGTCCTGGAACTGGCAGTTTCGCACCCAGGACCCGCCGACACGCCTGGTACGGCAAACGTGGCAATACGTGGATTGAGTGACTCTTTGATCGTTGACTCTTTTCAGTACTTCCAAATTGTCGCTCAGCCCTATGCGGGCCAGGACGATAAGCCGCCCAGAAACCGACATTTTAGACGCTAGCACGTCCGCTGGGTCGGCTTCATCGGCCAGATCGATGCTGCGGCTGTATTCCCAGTCAAAAACAAGCTGTAGGTCTTCGGACGTCGAGTTTTCGACCGAAAGGTCCCAAGAAAGAGTTCAAATATCTGGCTTTGACTCGATGACAATTCCTAACCTGCCTTTGCAACGGCCTGATATCGTGAGCGGTTGCCAAGGATCCTACAGGACATGTACCCTACATGACCAGGCATAGGCGACCCAAACAACCAGTTGCCCGGCTTGGCTTCTTGGCGGTCTTAATCTTGACAGCAGAATTTGGAGTCCAGGAATATGATTTCTCGGATCGTTGGTGGCCTGATGCTTTTGTGCTGCGCATTGACTGCCATGGAGCCAAAGGAAGTCTTGGCAGGGCAACCGGAGGCCGCGACGACGACAAAAGGGGCCACGGTGCTTGCGGCGGAAGCCAAGAGAACCGCGGCGACACCCGAAGCGGTGACCGCGGCCCAACTCGCGCAGGTGGTGACGATTTACCGCGACGAATGGGGCGTCCCTCATGTTTTCGCCAAAAACGATTGCGGTGCCGTGTTTGGCATGGGCTACGCCCAGGCCGAGGATAACTTCTGGCAACTCGAGGAGAATTGCATCCGGGCTGTGGGCCGCTACGCGGAAATCGTTGGTACGGCGGGTCTGCAGAACGACTTGCTGAATCACACGTTCGAAATTGCCCGCCGCAGCCGGCAGGACTATGCCCGGATCGGGAAGCAGTACCAATCGGTCATGGCCGCCTATGTGGCGGGCATCAACCATTATCTGCGCACCCATCCTGACAAGCGGCCGCGGCTGATCCCGCATTTCGAACCGTGGCATGTGCTGGCCATGGATCGAAATTTTTTGTTGGACTTCGCTTATGGCTATACCCACCTTGGGCGGCCTAAACCGACGGAATTCGAGGCCCAGGCGCGGGCGGCGACGGGCTCGAACGCCTGGGCCATCGGGCCGGCAAAAACCAAGTCGGGCCATGCCATGTTGCTGGCCAACCCGCACCAGCCATGGTACGGCTGGGGCCAGTTTTACGAAGCGCATCTGCAAAGCGATGGAGGGTTCAATTTTTCCGGCGCCTGCTTTTATGGCAGCCCGATCCCCACGCTCGGCCACAACGAATACCTCGGCTGGTCTTATACGGTGAACGATCCGGACAACGCGGACGCGTACCGTGAAGTGTTTGACGATCCAGACCAGCCGCTGAACTACCGTTACGCCGATGGCTACCGGCGGGCAATCCAGTGGCACGATACCATTCGGGTCCGTGCGGGAAATCGGTTGCAATTGCGCCAATTCACCTTCCTCAAAACGCACCATGGCCCCATCACTCAGCGGGAAGACAAGCAGACTTTTCTGGCGGCGAAAATTGCCCGCTTGTTCGATCTGGATCGCATCGAGCAGGGCTGGGAATTGATCCGGGCCAAAAATTACCGGCAATGGCGAAAGGCGGCCGGCCATTGCGCCATCCCACTATTCAACATCGTGTACGCCGACTGTGAAGGCAACTTCGGCTATGTCTATGGGGGCTCGCTGCCCATACGCAGGCCTTCTTACAACTGGACACGGCCGGTCGATGGCAGCGATCCGAATACCGAGTGGCAAGGTTTTTTTGGCCTGGACCAACTGCCCCAGGTTTTCAATCCCAAGTCGGGCTATGTCCAGAATTGTAATTCCACCCCGTTTACCACCACCGATTGCGACAATCCTCGCCGAGCGGATTTTCCCGCTTACATCATGGAGGACGGACACGACGACAAACGGCGGGCCAAAATGTCGCGGCGGATCCTCCACCAAGCGCACGATCTTACCTTCGAGCAGCTCCAACGGCTGGCTTTCGACACGACCCTCTATTGGCCTTTGACCGAACTGCCAAAATATGAGCGCGACTTTCGGCAACTCCAGCAGCAGTTTCCCAAGCAGGCGGAACGGATCCGGCCTTATTGGGAGCATCTGCAAGATTGGAATTGCCGGGCGACGCCCGCTTCGACCCAAGCCACTCTTTGCGTGGCCTGGTACGAACAACTGTATGGCTTTGGCAAATATCCGGGCGAAACATTATTGCCGGAATATCGACACGACCGCCGGAAGCAACTCGTCGCCCTGGCTGCCGCCGCGGAAACACTCCAGGCCATGCATGGTGGGTGGAAAGTTCCGTGGGGAGAAATGCTGCGGATTCAGCGGCTGCATGACATGCACGATGTGCAGGATGCGGCCTATGCTTTCAGCCGCTGGCAGCCAAGTTTACCCTGCTGCGGCGCACCAGGGCCGCTGGGAATTGTTTTCACCGTTTATTCCACGCCCCCGATCCCTTTGCTGCGGCCGAACCGTTACGCGGTGGTCGGCACCTGTTACCTGGCCGCCATTGAGTTCGGCCCGCGAATCAAGGCGGCGTCGATCGTCCCCTATGGTTCCAGCGCCGATCCGCGGTCGGCCAATTATTTCGACCAGGCCCAGCAGTTTTCTCAGCGTAAACTGAAACGAGCCTGGTTTTATCTGGACGAAGTCCGGGCCCATGCTGTGCGGACCTACCATCCCGGTCAGGAAACAGCCATACGGTGATCCGGAGACCGTCCTTGACTTGTTCGAAAAACCTTGTGGAACTACGATCTCATGGCTGAGCAAAAAAACGATTCAAGTCTTATGGAACCTGTCAAAATGCTGGCCATGGCGTTCGCTGCCATCGGCTGGGCTGCCTGGCCCATGGATGGTTGCCAAGCTCAGGCAGAGGCCGTTTCCCAGCAGCCACCGTTGGCGCAGCCGAGCCCGTTTCAGTTCCGTCCAAATTCTGCCAGGCCGGCAGCGGATAGCCCGTTTGAATACGTTGAGGTTGGGCCCCGAATCCCCAATTATTTACCGGGTCGTGCCTGGGGTGAGCAAGGCGAGCCGGCGACCCAAATGCAGCGCCCCCTGACCCCTGCCGAATCGATGCGTCGGCTGGTGACGTTTGAAGGTTTTCATGTGGAATTGTTCGCCTCGGAGCCAGATTTACAAGGCAAACCGATCTGCATGGCCTGGGATCACCGCGGCCGCTTGTGGGTCGCGGAAACGGTCGATTATCCTAACCGGTTGCAAGCATCCGGTCACGGCCATGACCGAATTCGGATTTGCGAAGATACCGACGGCGACGGCAAGGCGGATCGTTTTACCCTGTTTGCCTCGGGGTTGAGTATCCCAACGAGTATTGCTTTCCACCGCAATGGAGTGATTGTTCAGAACGGGACGGAAACCCTGTTTCTTCAGGATACCGACCACGACGACCGGGCAGATCGGCGGCAAGTTTTGTTTTCGGGTTGGGAGATGCGGGATACCCATGGAGGTGTCAGCAATTTTCACGCTGGCCTGGATAACTGGATTTGGGCCATGCAAGGCTACAATCGTTCGCGGCCAATCGTGGCCGGACAGCCGGGGCAAGAATTCCGGATGGGGTTTTTTCGCTTCCGACCAGATGGCTCGCAGCTCGAATTTATCCGTGGGACGGACAACAACACCTGGGGCTTGGGGATGACCGAAGAGGGGATTGTCTTCGGCTCGACCGCGAATCGCAACCCGAGTGTCTACATGCCGATTCCCAATCGGTACTACGAACAGGTCCGAGGTTGGAAGCCTTCCCTGGTTCTGGGCACGATTGCGGACACCTATTTATTCCGACCCATCACCGAGAACATCCGCCAGGTCGACCAGCATGGTGGCTACACGGCAGGGACGGGGCACGCAATCTACACCGCGCGCACCTACCCGCGTGAATTTTGGAACCGCACGGCTTTTGTCAATGGGCCCACCGGACACCTGGTTGGCACGTTTGTGCTGTCGCGCCAGGGAAGCGATTTTCGCTCGACCAGCCCGGCGAATCTACTGGCCAGCGACGACGCGTGGACCGCGCCCATCATGACAGAAGTAGGCCCCGACGGCTGCGTGTGGGTCCTCGATTGGTACAACTATATCGTTCAGCATAATCCCACCCCGCATGGATTCGAAACCGGCCCGGGGCAAGCCTACGTTTCGGACTTGCGCGATAAAAGCCATGGTCGTATTTACCGAATCGTTTACGATCAGGCTCCGCCCGCGCCTCCCATGTCGCTGGCCGGCGCGTCTCCGCAGCAAATGGTTGCCACCCTGCGGCATCCCAATAAGTTGTGGCGTCTGCATGCCCAGCGGCGGCTCGTGGAACGCGGCAAGACCGATGTGGTGCCCGCCCTGATAGAGCTGGTAGACGACACGTCTTTGGACCCAATAGGCCTGAATGTGGGGGCCATCCATGCTCTGTGGACCTTGCACGGGCTGGGCGTGCTGGCTGGCACGCGGCCCGATTGCACCTGCGTTGTGGAGCGGGCCCTGCACCATCCTTCCGCGGGCGTGCGGCGCAATGCGCTCCAGGTTTTACCCCGCAACCGGGCGGCGTTGAAGACATTGTTGACGACCGGTATGCTTGGCGACCGAGACGCCCAGGTTCGTTTGCAGGCCCTGCTGGCAATGGCGGAGATGCCCATAAATCGGACCGCAGGGCCAGACCGGGCGGAGGACCAGGCAATAAGACAAGCTGCGGGCCAGGCCATCGCTCATGCGGTAGACCAGTCACAGAACAGGGAAGATCGCTGGATACTCGATGCGGCCACCAGCGCCGCTGCTCGTTGTCCGGTCGCTTTTCTGCAAGCGTTGCTGGCCCATGAGCAACACTCGGCCCGGGTGCTGGAAATGGGCCGAATTATTGCCGAACATTATGTTCGTGGAAACGAGAATCAGCAACTCCCCGAATTGCTGTCCCGGTTGTCGATGGCGAAAGGGCCACTGGTGGAACGTATCGTCCATGGTCTGGCCCAGGGCAGCATCCATCGGGGGAAGCCAACCTTGGATCTTGAGGCGGCAGAGATCGCCCTGCAAAAACTTTTCCAGAAATTATCTTTGGCCGGGCAGGTGGACGCTATCGCGTTGGATCGCAGTTGGAATCAAGACGCACTGAAGGCGTTTGTGCCGGAGGTCGTACACCGCCTGACTGGCCAGTTGGAAGACGAGTCTCTGCCGGATCGCGATCGAGTGGCGGTTGCCAGGCAACTGGTCGGATTGGGGCGGAAGGACGAAATGGTGGATCCGATCCTGGCATGGATTACCCCGCGCACGCCACCACAACTGGCAATTGGTTTGCTGCGCGCTCTGCAAACCAGGCCCTCCCAGGGCATGGGTTCCAGAATCGCCAGGCGTCTGTCTGGCTGGACACCCGAGGTTCGTCTGGCGGGGATCGGGGTTTTGTTAAGCAGTCCGATCACCACTGGGAAACTGTTGGCCGGTCTGGAGCAGCAACAACTCCAACTGACCGATATGAGTCTGGCCCAACGGCAGACGCTGGCCGTCTATCCAGACGAATCGATACGACGCCGTGCCCAAGTGGTATTGGGCAGGCCCGGTGGCGAGGTAAATCCGGACCGCCAACGCGTGCTGGAGGAGTACATGCCACTGACCAACCAATCCGGAGACGCGGTTGGCGGCGAAAAAGTTTTTCTCAGGCTGTGCGCCACCTGCCATGTTCGCGATGGGAAAGGCCAACGGATTGGCCCTGACCTGACCGGCCTGGCCACAGGCTCCAAACGGGAACTGCTGACCCATATTCTGGATCCCAATCGTAGCGTGGAGGGAAATTTTCGAGTCTGCACGGTGGTCACCGAAAAGGGCCTTGTGCTGACCGGCCTCCTGGCTTCTGAATCGCGGACAGCCATCGAGTTGCTGGATGCCCAGGGTAAGCGTACGTCCGTACTCCGAGAGGAAATCGAGGAAATCAAATTTTCGCGGCGCTCGTTGATGCCCGAGGGGTTTGAGAAGCAGCTTTCGCGTCAGGAACTGCGGGACTTGCTGGAATTTCTGCGGAAGCCTGTTCCCCAACGCGGCCGGTAGGGTGCCTGGCGTGCTTTTGTTATACCAGTAAAATCCACCAAGGATGTTCTGAGCGGGTCCATCGTGCGGAACGGTGACGGCACGCGTTCCTTGCGAAGTTGAACCATGCTTTTTCGATTCTGTCTTTATGGTTTCCTTAAAAACCAACGGTATTTTGATCCGTTTCTGATGCTGGTCTTCCTTGATAGGGGCTTCAGCTTCTTTGTCATCGGCCTGTTGCTGGCCTGCCGTGATCTCACGGTCAACATGCTGGAAATTCCCTCCGGCGCGCTGGCGGATTCTTTTGGTCGCCGCGGTGCCATGCTGACTTCGCTGGTGGCTTACATTGTCAGCTTCCTGGTTCTGGGCGCGTCGACCAGCGTGGCGCTCTATTTTGTGGGCATGATATTGTATGGTGTCGGCGATACGTTTCGAACGGGCACGCATAAAGCCATGATATTCGAGTGGCTGCGATTGCAGGGGCGCAGCGATGAACGAACGTCGATTTATGGGCTGACACGCAGTTGGAGCCAGATCGGGTCCGCTCTGTCGGGAATCATCGCCGCGATATTCGTGTTGGTCAGCGGCAGTTATGCGTACGTGTTTTTCGCGGCCGTCATCCCTTACGTATTCAATCTGATCAACCTCGCTTCTTATCCGAAAGCCCTGGATGGCGAGCATGAGAAGGCCCAAACGATCTCTGAATCGATGCGGCGTCTGAAAAACTCTCTGTTCAAGGCCATCACGAACCGGCCGTTAAGACGAATCCTGTTGGAAGCGATGAGCTGGGAAGGCTTTTTCAATGCCATCAAGGATTACCTGCAACCTGTTTTACAATCGGTCGCGGTTGTGGGTTTGGCGACATTTTTTGGACGGGATCCAACTGCGCCCAGCCATGCATCGATAGACTCTTTATTCAATCCAGCCCAAAAGACAGCCCTGTTGATTGGCCCCATCTATGCGATTTTGTTTTTGTTGTCGGCCTGGGCGAGCCGCAAGTCCCATCGTCTGGTAGCGCGATACGGCGGCGAAACAGCCGCGGCACGAATCCTTTGGCGGGCCAATTTGGTCGTGTTTTGTGCGCTCGCCGTTGCCGCCTGGTTTCAATTCAATGTCGTGTTGGTGGTCGGTTTTGTCCTGCTTTATATGCTGAAGAATTTTTGGCGGCCGATCCTTATTTCTCGTATCGATTCTCGTTCCGAGCCCCACGAAGGGGCAACCATCCTTTCGATCGAAAGCCAGGCACAGCGATCGGCGACGTTGGTACTGGCACCGGCAATCGGCTGGACGATCGACATGGTTCATGCCAATCAGTTCGGCGGTCCATTATGGCCCATCGGCGTTTGCGGGGCTATCATCGCAGTCGCGATGTTGGTATCCGCCCCAACCGCACCTTGATCGCGATGAATCGATATTACAGAATAGGGTCTCCCCAAGGTTTGACCCAGGCCCATCAATGGACATTCGGCCAGGGCCAGACTGAATTGGGAACTACTGAATTTCAGGGACGTGCCCCGTCCCGCCAACTGGGTAGTCCTTATAATGGAGCTGCCCTTGGATATGGCAAGATTACGAGATAGGTGAGAAGGATTGGCAATCATGAAACGATGGATCATCGCGATCACATGCGTCGGCTTGTTTCCCACCGGCCCTTTCGCGGCTGGTATGAGCGGTATGAAAATCGAACATCTTCGATGTGAATATCTGCTAAACCCGCTGGGAATCGACCAAACGGAGCCACGGCTCGGCTGGATGCTCCAGTCGGACTCCCGTGGTCAGAAACAGACGGCCTACCAGATTCTGGTCGCGGACCGCCCGAACAAGCTGGCCGCGGACGAAGGGAATGTCTGGAATTCCGGCAAAGTAGTTTCCACGGCGAGTCTGCACATTCGGGTGTCTGGCAAAACGCTGGAATCACGTAGGCGTTACTACTGGAAAGTGCGAGTTTGGGACCGGGATGGCAAGGTCTCCCCGTGGAGCGAGCCGGCCACCTGGTCCATGGGCTTGCTTGATGCGAAAGCATGGCGCCACGCGCGCTGGATCGGCGCCCAAGGGCCCGCGACGCATACCGATGCGCCTCTCCCAGCCCAGATGCTTAGGAAGGAGTTCCAGTTGGACGAACCGGCCCGGCACGCAACGGTTTACGTGACCGCGCTGGGGCTCTACGAGCTGTGCATCAATGGACAACGGGTTGGCAATCATCAACTCGCCCCCGAATGGACCGACTACCAACGCCACATTCAATACCAGACCTACGATGTCACCCCACTGTTGAAGATGGGGCCGAATGCTATCTCGGCTTCGCTCGGCGACGGTTGGTATGCGGGCAGAATTGGACTTTCCAATATCGTCAAGGACGGGCCGCTGCGGGCGATCTATGGCCCACGGCCCCGCCTGCTTCTCCTGCTCGAAATCACTGGCAGCGGTGGCAAGCAGACGTTCGTTTCCACCGACGGCAGTTGGAAACTGACCGCGGATGGTCCCATTCGTGCAGCCGATATTCTCGACGGCGAGATTTATGACGCCCGTCAGGAAATGGGCGGTTGGCAATTGCCCGGATTCGATGATTCCCAATGGGTGACCGCCACAACCATGGCCAACACGGCCGGGAAGCTGGTTGCCCAGATGAACGAACCGGTGCGCGTGATCAAGCAGCGGAAGCCCGTCGAGATCACCGAGCCCGCCCCAGGCGTCTATGTTTTCGATCTGGGACAGAACATGGTAGGCTGGTGCCGGCTCAAGGTCCATGGCAAGCGGGGGCAAAAGATCCGTCTCCGGCATGCGGAAATGTTGCAAAAGGACGGAACCATCTATCGGGACAATCTGCGGATACCCAAGGACGGCGGGCCCTATGGGGCGCGGCAGGAAGATACTTACATCTGCCGTGGAGCAGGAGAAGAACACTTTGCGCCGCATTTCACTTTCCACGGTTTCCGCTACGTGGAGGTCACCGGCCTGGAGAAGAAGCCGGGCATCGATTTTCTCACCGGGCAAGTCGTCTGTTCCTCTTTTCCGAAGGCGGGCACTTTCCAGTGTTCGAGTGCCATGCTCAACCAGCTCAATCGTAATATCCTTTGGGGCCAACGGGGGAACATGCTTGGCGTGCCGACCGATTGTCCGCAGCGGGATGAACGTTTGGGCTGGATGGGCGATGCCCAGGTTTTCGCGCCGGCCGCTTGCTGGAACGATCGAATGGCCCCGTTCTACACCAAATGGATGCGTGACGTACGCGATGCCCAGGCGGACGATGGGCGGTTTCCCGATTTTGCGCCCCATCCGTACGACCCCAATGTCCGCTTTTCCGGCGTGCCAGCCTGGGGAGATGCCGGTGTCCTTGTTCCCTGGGTAGTTTTTCAGCGTTATGGCGACCGTCAGATCCTGCGGGAGAACTACGAATCGTCCAAACGCTGGATCGATTGGATCCAGCGAAACAATCCCGACGGAATCTGGCTGAAATCGCGTGGAAACGACTACGGCGATTGGCTCAATGGCGACACGCTCATCAAGAAAGGTTATCCGAAAACAGGCGCGGAGATACCTAAAGACCTGTTTGCTACCCTGCTCTACGGCCACTCCGCTGATCTCGTTTCCCGTATGGCCAACATCCTCGGCAACGAGATAGACGCACAGAAATATGGCCATTTGGCTGACGCCATCCGCCAGGCCTTGCAAAAGAAATACGTCGACCAGGACGCCCGAATCACGGGCGACACGCAGGCTGGCTATGCGCTGGCGCTGGGGTTCGATATGCTGCCAAAGAATCTGCGCGCCAAGGCGGCTGCCCACATGGTGGAGGCGATCAAAAAGTACGACTGGCATATTTCCACGGGATTTGTCAGTACCCTCCAACTCATGCGTGCACTGACGGCCAGCAGCCAAGTGGACCTGGCCTACCGGTTGATCAACAATAAGACATTTCCTTCCTGGGGTTATTCGATTGAGCAGGGAGCGACCACGATCTGGGAACGCTGGGACGGCTATGTCAAAGGAAGAGGATTTCAGAATCCAGGCATGAATTCGTTCAACCACTACGCGTACGGCTGCGTGGGCGATTGGATGTGGAAAAATATCGTTGGAATAAACACGGAGGGTCCTGCCTTCAAACGAATTGTGATCCGTCCGCGTATCGGGGGAGGCATTGCATGGGCCAAAGGAACTTATGAATCGATCCGGGGCCCGATTTCCGTGGACTGGCGGAAGACCGGCGAATCGCTGTCGCTTTCGCTGTCGATCCCGCCGAACACCACCGCCACGGTCTATGTGCCAATCGGCGAAAATTCGACCGTGCGGGAAAGCGGCGCTCCGGTCGAGGAGGCGATGGGTGTCAAGTTCCTGCGTAACGAAGATGGCTGTGCGGTATTCGCTGTGGATTCCGGGAGTTACCGATTCCAATGCCATGCTGGAATCGCCTGCCCGGCCAGGGCCGCATCCAGCCGTCTCGAACAAACCGACGTCTACGTTAGCGGCCAGGGCGGCTACCACACCTACCGCATCCCGGCGATCGTTCGCACCAACCGGGGAACCCTGCTGGCGTTTTGCGAGGGCCGAAAACAGAGCAGTTCCGACGCGGGTGACATCGACCTGTTACTGCGCCGATCGTTCGACCAAGGCAAGACCTGGTCCGATGCAAAGATCGTCTGGGACGACAGCGATAATACCTGCGGGAATCCCTGTCCGGTTGTGGATCGAAACACGGGCACCATTTGGCTCCCTCTCACGTGGAACTCCGGTAAGATTCACGAGGGTGGAATTCAGCCAGGCTTCGGCACCGATTCGCGGCGCGTCTTCATGACGTCTTCGAAGGACGATGGCAAAACGTGGGCCGAACCTCATGAGATCACCGCCGACGTCAAGGAAAAGGATTGGTCGTGGTACGCCACGGGGCCCGGGGCTGGTATCCAGATCGAACATGGAAAATATCGCGGGCGACTCGTGATTCCCTGCGACCATAAAACGTCGGCCCAAGCACCCGCCGGATATTATTCGCATGTGATCTATTCCGACGATCATGGTAAGACCTGGCAACCTGGCGGCACCACCCCGGCTGGCATGGTGAACGAATGCGAGGTGGTCGAACTCGCCGGTGGACGGCTGCTGCTCAACATGCGCAATTACGATCGATCGGTCCACGCCCGCCAGATCGCCTTCAGCGGCGACGGCGGTTTGACATGGCAGGACCAGCGGTATGCTAAAACACTCATCGAACCGATCTGCCAGGCCAGCATCCGCCGTGCCCGATGGCCCAAAGGAAACGAACCGGGCGTGATCTTGTTTTCCAATCCTGCCAGCAAGAAAGGCCGGAAGAACATGACCGTCCGGGCGAGTACGGATGATGGCGCGACCTGGCCCGTGCGCCGTCAGATCCACCCGGCCGGCAGTGCTTACTCGTGCCTTGTCGTTCTGACAGATGGGCGCATTGGCTGCTTGTATGAAGCAGACGACTACCGGCGGATTATCTTCGCATCTTTTTCCTATGCTTGGCTCACCGAGGAACCGTGAACCTCCGATTGGAAGCCTCCGGCTCTGCCGGATGAGCCTCACTTGCCGTTGCTAACTAAGGGCCGACTCAAAAATAACTTCGGGTTTTGGCGGGCTGCGGCTACGGCTGCGGGTGTCAGGCTGCATCGACGTATAA
>Ga0114931_10003529_pt1 | contig 19764 bp, 21 predicted proteins | sample 2SBtaG_FD_89579 | JGI IMG/M metagenome (GOLD analysis project Ga0114931, IMG submission 89579) | Deep subsurface microbial communities from Kolumbo volcano to uncover new lineages of life (NeLLi) - 2SBTROV14_V59a metaG | ecosystem: Environmental > Aquatic > Marine > Volcanic | place: Kolumbo...
AGCCCGCAAAGCCCCCAATGCCCACCCTCCATCCCGATCCGCGAAATGCCCACCTCAACCCCCTCACGCCAAAGGCGTTATACTGCCCGGCGTCGCCCCTCGCGCAGGGGCGCGGATTGAAACATGAACACCTGGGTCCACTTGAGCGAGAGGGCGCGGTCGCCCCTCGCGCAGGGGCGCGGATTGAAACCCTCCACGGAGCCGGAACATACGCCACGACTTTCGGGTCGCCCCTCGCGCAGGGGCGCGGATTGAAACCCAACCGCCTGCTGGTCAGTGCGTTGGAATCTGACCAGTCGCCCCTCGCGCAGGGGCGCGGATTGAAACCGGATTCCGTCGAGCTTGATCTGCTCGAAGGCTTGGCTCGTCGCCCCTCGCGCAGGGGCGCGGATTGAAACCATCGCCAGAACATCCCTGGCGACCGCCGACTCCAGTCGCCCCTCGCGCAGGGGCGCGGATTGAAACATACGTGCGTTCTGTGACAAATCCTCTGGTATCTGGTCGCCCCTCGCGCAGGGGCGCGGATTGAAACTGGAGTGTCCGTCGGCCGAATCGCTCGCCGCGGAAGTCGCCCCTCGCGCAGGGGCGCGGATTGAAACCCTCTCAGCAGGTCGCATTCCAGCTCGGATCGACGAGTCGCCCCTCGCGCAGGGGCGCGGATTGAAACCGGCACGGACAATGGAAGCAATCGCCCAGGGTATAGGTCGCCCCTCGCGCAGGGGCGCGGATTGAAACGGTCCAGGATCCAACATAGCACTGACCCCGGTCGGTCGCCCCTCGCGCAGGGGCGCGGATTGAAACTTGGACCGCCTGAAATCGTCGATCGATTCTGACAAGTCGCCCCTCGCGCAGGGGCGCGGATTGAAACCGCTGCAGTCCCCTCTGCCTCCCAGACCATAGCGCGTCGCCCCTCGCGCAGGGGCGCGGATTGAAACCACCGGTCGCCATCCGGCGACGTTCGAACCACGCCGAGTCGCCCCTCGCGCAGGGGCGCGGATTGAAACGACCAACCGATCCCAAAGATCGAAATTGAGGACCCGGTCGCCCCTCGCGCAGGGGCGCGGATTGAAACTGATATGGCAGAGAGATCTCCTGACTGTGCTCTGGCTGTCGCCCCTCGCGCAGGGGCGCGGATTGAAACCTTAATAAGGCTAGAGAGGCATCAATCTCATACATGTCGCCCCTCGCGCAGGGGCGCGGATTGAAACTCATAGATCCTATCAGCGATTAGGAACGAGTCGAGGTCGCCCCTCGCGCAGGGGCGCGGATTGAAACTCGGCGACATCATCCGGTTCTCGGGCTCGAATCAGGTCGCCCCTCGCGCAGGGGCGCGGATTGAAACTCGACTGGCGGCGGCGGGACGGACGGCGGCGGCGGAACAGTCGCCCCTCGCGCAGGGGCGCGGATTGAAACTTGGTCGGCATCGCCAGCGTGGCAGATCCGTTGGTGTCGCCCCTCGCGCAGGGGCGCGGATTGAAACCAGCGTGGTGCCCGTGCCCGTGCAGTCGTGCCCGAACGGTCGCCCCTCGCGCAGGGGCGCGGATTGAAACTTTCCAAGTCGGTTCGTCGACTGCACAGCAATGAGTCGCCCCTCGCGCAGGGGCGCGGATTGAAACTCGTCGTGCTCGCAGTCGACAACTACCTCGTGGTAAGTCGCCCCTCGCGCAGGGGCGCGGATTGAAACCCTGGCGAGCTGGTCGTACAGGTCAAGCGTGTCCTGGTCGCCCCTCGCGCAGGGGCGCGGATTGAAACTTCGACTCATGGCAATCGATCGATCTATCGCAGACGGTCGCCCCTCGCGCAGGGGCGCGGATTGAAACGCCAGCCGTCGACGGGCCATCGTTGCTGCGTTGCCTCGTCGCCCCTCGCGCAGGGGCGCGGATTGAAACTGTCGATGGCATTTCCCACTTTCCCCCATCCCAGTCGGTCGCCCCTCGCGCAGGGGCGCGGATTGAAACCGCCATAGATATATTTACCTGAAAACATATCTGCCCAGTCGCCCCTCGCGCAGGGGCGCGGATTGAAACATTTTCACACCAACGCAAGACGGCTACAAGGTCGAAGTCGCCCCTCGCGAAGGGGCGCGGATTGAAACAGGGGCTCGCCAGCCCCATCCTCGCCATTCAGGGGCGTCGCCCCTCGCGCAGGGGCGCGGATTGAAACCCAATTACGTGCGCCTTTGATTGCAGTTCCTAGGCGCGTCGCCCCTCGCGCAGGGGCGCGGATTGAAACCATCGCCGTCGAATGAAACGTCCCGGACTACTGTTTGTCGCCCCTCGCGCAGGGGCGCGGATTGAAACTCCACGGCCTGATTGCCACGGCATGGTCAGACTATACGTCGCCCCTCGCGCAGGGGCGCGGATTGAAACCGACCGGTACGACAGCGGTAGAATGAACTATGTAGGTCGCCCCTCGCGCAGGGGCGCGGATTGAAACGGTCTGGACCTTCTGCCTCTCGGTCAGAGCGTCGAGTCGCCCCTCGCGCAGGGGCGCGGATTGAAACCTGCCGAAGGTCCGCGGCGAAGCCTTCGAACTCTGCCCGTCGCCCCTCGCGCAGGGGCGCGGATTGAAACATCTGCTCTGCGTAATTCCTGTCGTACGTCTTCATGTCGCCCCTCGCGCAGGGGCGCGGATTGAAACTTCCAAGAATCATCTGCCGGGTGATGCATATCTGGTCGCCCCTCGCGCAGGGGCGCGGATTGAAACCGAGTATCAGGTCCGTCTGTACTCGAGCGTGGATCAGTCGCCCCTCGCGCAGGGGCGCGGATTGAAACTTGAGGATATCGCAAACTCAGACCTGTCATTCATCGAGTCGCCCCTCGCGCAGGGGCGCGGATTGAAACGCAGACCTCGAGCGGCAGACACGGGACGCCTGGGATGTCGCCCCTCGCGCAGGGGCGCGGATTGAAACGAGCACCGACGATTTGGGCTCGACCTCGGGGTAGAGTCGCCCCTCGCGCAGGGGCGCGGATTGAAACACATCCCAGGTGCTCGGTCGATTCCCGCGCACGTCCAAGTCGCCCCTCGCGCAGGGGCGCGGATTGAAACTGTGATCACCGCATCGTCAGAGGACGTGGACGCCCCGTCGCCCCTCGCGCAGGGGCGCGGATTGAAACCGATCTCGAAGAATCGGTTCGACCAGCGCATCAGGGTCGCCCTCGCGCAGGGGCGCGGATTGAAACTGGGCCAACCGGAAGACGGTGGGTGGCGTCACGAACGGTCGCCCCTCGCGCAGGGGCGCGGATTGAAACTACCCGGCAGGCAGCATCGTGCTGCTGGACGAGTGGGTCGCCCCTCGCGCAGGGGCGCGGATTGAAACAAGATCTTCGGCTCTGAAGCCGCCCCAGCCATCCTGGTCGCCCCTCGCGCAGGGGCGCGGATTGAAACGCGTCGCGATCGCCTCCAGGAGGCCCGGGTCGGGCCGGTCGCCCCTCGCGCAGGGGCGCGGATTGAAACGTAGCAGGTCCAGGTCAGGGAGAAGTCCACCCCCAGGTCGCCCCTCGCGCAGGGGCGCGGATTGAAACCTAAGTACAGCGTTGCGTAGGCTTGAGTAACTGAGTCGCCCCTCGCGCAGGGGCGCGGATTGAAACTTGACCATGTTGACCTCACCAGTGCCAAACTCACCCAGTCGCCCCTCGCGCAGGGGCGCGGATTGAAACGGAGGCGCACTCGTCTTAACAATCTCGACATTCCATGTCGCCCCTCGCGCAGGGGCGCGGATTGAAACATACGGAATGACATGTTACGCGTGGGCATCCACGCCGTCGCCCCTCGCGCAAGGGCGCGGATTGAAACTGGCACTCACCGGCACCTCGATCACGGCTGTCATCGGTCGCCCCTCGCGCAGGGGCGCGGATTGAAACGCGATCTGTGCACCCATAGCCGCGTGCCTGTCGCGTCGCCCCTCGCGCAGGGGCGCGGATTGAAACACCGTCCGACGACACGCGTGTGGATGACCCGCGCGGTCGCCCCTCGCGCAGGGGCGCGGATTGAAACATGTCGTCGTCGTCCTCAGAATGACCGCCCGGGCCGCGTCGCCCCTCGCGCAGGGGCGCGGATTGAAACAACCGGCGTCGACCTCTCGCGGACCGGACGCTGGCTCGGTCGCCCCTCGCGCAGGGGCGCGGATTGAAACCGACGGACTTCGTTCCCGACGACTGCCAGGCCCGCGTCGCCCCTCGCGCAGGGGCGCGGATTGAAACATGCGATTGATGGATATCCAGACGCGCAGAGCTCTGTCGCCCCTCGCGCAGGGGCGCGGATTGAAACACCTCCCAGACAATCGGCCGCTTGCGCGTCCGACTGGGCGTCGCCCCTCGCGCAGGGGCGCGGATTGAAACAACTCCGCGCCGGTGGCGATGACCAGCACCTGCTGATCGTCGCCCCTCGCGCAGGGGCGCGGATTGAAACCGACGATGAACCTCACGAAGGCGACAGCTGCCGTGTCGCCCCTCGCGCAGGGGCGCGGATTGAAACTCCACCATGGCCGAGGCCGCAGCAGGCTTCGCCACGTCGCCCCTCGCGCAGGGGCGCGGATTGAAACATTTTGAGCAAGGAATTCGGCCGCGTCGATGTCGGTCGCCCCTCGCGCAGGGGCGCGGATTGAAACAGTTAACATATCAGTTAACATACACGTAACACACACGGTCGCCCCTCGCGCAGGGGCGCGGATTGAAACTTGTCCAGTCGGATGACGGCAAAGAACTACTGGAGCGAGTCGCCCCTCGCGCAGGGGCGCGGATTGAAACCTCGGATGCTCGAGGGATCGACAACCGTCCTCGAGTCGCCCCTCGCGCAGGGGCGCGGATTGAAACCAGCCATGCTCTTGGAATATCACCATCATCTCCAAAGTCGCCCCTCGCGCAGGGGCGCGGATTGAAACCTTAGTGTCAGTGGGAAGAGAGACTCGGAACCGGGCGTCGCCCCTCGCGCAGGGGCGCGGATTGAAACGTCGATTGGCCAGTTCCGCCTGTTGTAGAGCGCTGCGTCGCCCCTCGCGCAGGGGCGCGGATTGAAACCTGGAACGAAGTGCTGCACAATCCAGCAAGAGTACGTCGCCCCTCGCGCAGGGGCGCGGATTGAAACCCATCGATGCGAAGTTCGACGGGTAAATGTGTCAGCGTCGCCCCTCGCGCAGGGGCGCGGATTGAAACTCGAGGTGCCGGAATCCAAGTCCCTCGACCGAGACCGTCGCCCCTCGCGCAGGGGCGCGGATTGAAACGGCAGGCCGAAGTCGTGAGGGATCGATACGACCCCGTCGCCCCTCGCGCAGGGGCGCGGATTGAAACGCGCGAAGGCTGAAGATGGCACCGATCTCTGGATCGTCGCCCCTCGCGCAGGGGCGCGGATTGAAACTTGCAACGCCGCTTTTCTCGATCTGCCACAAGATCTTGTCGCCCCTCGCGCAGGGGCGCGGATTGAAACCCGATGGAGGGATTCGGCGACGAGGTGATGGCACGTCGCCCCTCGCGCAGGGGCGCGGATTGAAACTGGCTCGATTGTGCCGTCTCTCTCTTGGTCTCGTACGTCGCCCCTCGCGCAGGGGCGCGGATTGAAACGTGATCGGCTGGTCAAAGACCACCTGCTTAACACGTGTCGCCCCTCGCGCAGGGGCGCGGATTGAAACCAATGGACCGGTACATGGAGCTCGGCCCGCCGGCGTGAGCCGGTCGCCCCTCGCGCAGGGGCGCGGATTGAAACAAAACGATCCCCGCAAGGAAGCAGGATTACAGGCTTGTCGCCCCTCGCGCAGGGGCGCGGATTGAAACGACGATGTAGTGCTTTCAATAGAAGTGTTTTTTAGAGTCGCCCCTCGCGCAGGGGCGCGGATTGAAACTGCGCTGTGAAGGTCGGCGCCGGTAAGGTCAGCACGTCGCCCCTCGCGCAGGGGCGCGGATTGAAACATGGGATAACGTAGATCCGGGACTCGCCCCGTCGGTCGCCCCTCGCGCAGGGGCGCGGATTAAAACCCGTTGAGACCATTCCAAGACCCAGATGTATCGAGTCGCCCCTCGCGCAGGGGCGCGGATTGAAACTTTGACCGATTGCAGGCGAGCCACCTAGATCGCATGCGTCGCCCCTCGCGCAGGGGCGCGGATTGAAACCCCGAGAGGTGCGACCTCCACTTGCACAAGACCGGTCGCCCCTCGCGCAGGGGCGCGGATTGAAACTCAAGACGCTCCGGGAGGCGGCGGGATGACTACGAGTCGCCCCTCGCGCAGGGGCGCGGATTGAAACCTCCGGGAGCCGGATCGGCGAGACGACGTCGCCGAGTCGCCCCTCGCGCAGGGGCGCGGATTGAAACTATAACTCTTCTGCGTTGGCGGCCTCGTGGAACAGGAACGTCGCCCCTCGCGCAGGGGCGCGGATTGAAACGCTATCGCCCATGATAACCGCGGGTCGGACCGCCACAGGTCGCCCCTCGCGCAGGGGCGCGGATTGAAACGGTCCCGGTGCTCCGGTGAGGATCGTTGAGACCGCGAGTCGCCCCTCGCGCAGGGGCGCGGATTGAAACCCAAGTCGTGGCAGCCACTCCACCTCCAAGACTGGTCGCCCCTCGCGCAGGGGCGCGGATTGAAACAGTACGTCATGCGCAGCGCCAAAGGCGCCGTGGAAGTCGCCCCTCGCGCAGGGGCGCGGATTGAAACTCGAGTCCGTCGCTGGCCATGGCGCCGCCACAGCCGAGTCGCCCCTCGCGCAGGGGCGCGGATTGAAACATCAGCGGCGGGACCGAGTTGGTCAAGGCGATCAAGTCGCCCCTCGCGCAGGGGCGCGGATTGAAACTTCGCATATCGAGCTACCGCGTCCGTACACTACCGGTCGCCCCTCGCGCAGGGGCGCGGATTGAAACGCCACGGATTCTCGGTACCTGGTCCGTGCGTGGCCCGTCGCCCCTCGCGCAGGGGCGCGGATTGAAACATTCGGGCGCGGTCCAGTCCGAGGGCCAACACGAGTCGCCCCTCGCGCAGGGGCGCGGATTGAAACCGTATCAAGCGGGAGCCATCATTCGTGGGTGGCAGTCGCCCCTCGCGCAGGGGCGCGGATTGAAACTACCTCCGCTGGCTCACCAGCGGTGCCCTGCGCTGCGTCGCCCCTCGCGCAGGGGCGCGGATTGAAACTAGTTTGGGTTTGTGGCGCTCACGGGGTTGGCCGAGTCGCCCCTCGCGCAGGGGCGCGGATTGAAACCACCGAAGACCATCGAGACTCCCGCTCAGACCAAGTCGCCCCTCGCGCAGGGGCGCGGATTGAAACAATAGAAAGGCGCCGGCGAGGGCCACCACCGTGACAAGTCGCCCCTCGCGCAGGGGCGCGGATTGAAACGTCTCCCATTCTGGCCCGATACCTACTGGCTCACGCGTCGCCCCTCGCGCAGGGGCGCGGATTGAAACCCGTGGAACGAGGCAAACATCGAGGCGGGTGCCTTGTCGCCCCTCGCGCAGGGGCGCGGATTGAAACATGCCCGTCGCGGCTGACCGTCCGCCCACTGCCAGGTCGCCCCTCGCGCAGGGGCGCGGATTGAAACTCTCAGAATCCATAGATGACATCGGAGCAAGCGCCGGGTCGCCCCTCGCGCAGGGGCGCGGATTGAAACATGTGCTCGACTCCCTGTCTCCCCGTGGCACTCCGTCGCCCCTCGCGCAGGGGCGCGGATTGAAACTCCGTCCATTCGGTCCCTGGAGGACCGTCACGCCCGGTCGCCCCTCGCGCAGGGGCGCGGATTGAAACATGCCCGGGATCACCCTCCGGAAGATGACGTATGGTCGCCCCTCGCGCAGGGGCGCGGATTGAAACTGGGGCAATGTCCCGCAGTGGATCTTCGATCTCATCGTCGCCCCTCGCGCAGGGGCGCGGATTGAAACGCAAATCAGCTCGGAGCCCTGGGCGCCGGGCTCGGTGGTCGCCCCTCGCGCAGGGGCGCGGATTGAAACGCGTCCATGGAGGCAGCGATCCAGGATGCGATCGTGTCGCCCCTCGCGCAGGGGCGCGGATTGAAACGTCCTGGGATACCACGGGGACGGGGAGACCAGACATGTCGCCCCTCGCGCAGGGGCGCGGATTGAAACAGAAGGCCATGCGCGGGGGGGGGGGCGGATCCTAGATGTCGCCCCTCGCGCAGGGGCGCGGATTGAAACCGATCGACTCGATCAGCGGGTTGTAGACCACCAGGTCGCCCCTCGCGCAGGGGCGCGGATTGAAACCGTGGGTGGTCCTGCCGCCGCTGACGTCCCTGGCCGAGTCGCCCCTCGCGCAGGGGCGCGGATTGAAACGCTCGGCGTCGTGCTTGCCGTAGACCTTGTGCTTCTTGTCGCCCCTCGCGCAGGGGCGCGGATTGAAACGCCAAGGGCGGGATCGACTGGATCAACGACGACACGTCGCCCCTCGCGCAGGGGCGCGGATTGAAACCTGCCCCAGACATCTCGCCCTGCGCGCTTTGCCCAGTCGCCCCTCGCGCAGGGGCGCGGATTGAAACTCAATAACAAGTCCAATTGATGGTTCTGGAGCCGTCACGTCGCCCCTCGCGCAGGGGCGCGGATTGAAACCATCTCTGATCGCAGACGCTGCAAATGTAAGCATGTCGCCCCTCGCGCAGGGGCGCGGATTGAAACATTCAGTGTCTTGCCTTTCCATGTTGGCGGAGAATGTCGCCCCTCGCGCAGGGGCGCGGATTGAAACCAACTGGCGTTGTCGGAACGCCGTAACCTGGCTAGTCGCCCCTCGCGCAGGGGCGCGGATTGAAACTTATCTGTCCGCTCGAGACTGCGCATAGATGGTCGGTCGCCCCTCGCGCAGGGGCGCGGATTGAAACCTGCACCGAATGGTACAGAATCGTCGTAATTCCCAAGTCGCCCCTCGCGCAGGGGCGCGGATTGAAACGGTGAGACAATTAAGAAGATCAGAGAAGATTCGGCGGTCGCCCCTCGCGCAGGGGCGCGGATTGAAACTCGTCGTCGCGGGACGTGATGCCGTTCGCACTACATGAGTCGCCCCTCGCGCAGGGGCGCGGATTGAAACACGACGGGTCGGCGCAGGCGCTCCGCGACGCCGGCGGTCGCCCCTCGCGCAGGGGCGCGGATTGAAACATAACGCATCCAGATATGTCTCGCTATTCCGCAGAGTCGCCCCTCGCGCAGGGGCGCGGATTGAAACCAGCAGATGCATGCCGGTTCCTACTCGACGATGACAAGTCGCCCCTCGCGCAGGGGCGCGGATTGAAACGCTGCTGCGCGCAGGCGCATGCAGGAGCTGATACAGGTCGCCCCTCGCGCAGGGGCGCGGATTGAAACACCTTGGCCGCAGAGGGCCAGATGCGGGACCGGTCTGTCGCCCCTCGCGCAGGGGCGCGGATTGAAACTCATCCCCAACCAGATCGGACAGTACCGTGCAAACAGTCGCCCCTCGCGCAGGGGCGCGGATTGAAACTCAGGGGAACCTACAAACTTTTGGACCCAGACGGGTCGCCCCTCGCGCAGGGGCGCGGATTGAAACCTCTGGGGCGGAGAGATACCAACGGACGTGAGCGCGAGTCGCCCCTCGCGCAGGGGCGCGGATTGAAACCGGTCTACAGTGGTCTTGATGTAGAGGATCTTCGCCGCGTCGCCCCTCGCGCAGGGGCGCGGATTGAAACTACCTCCGCTGGCTCACCAGCGGTGCCCTGCGCTGCGTCGCCCCTCGCGCAGGGGCGCGGATTGAAACCAGGTGATGTCCATGCCCTCTACCCACCATGGCGTGGTCGCCCCTCGCGCAGGGGCGCGGATTGAAACGTTCACGTGCGCGGCTCTGGCGCTGATGCCAGCGAGTCGCCCCTCGCGCAGGGGCGCGGATTGAAACACATACAAGGTGCCAGACATTGGCACCGTCGTCTAGTCGCCCCTCGCGCAGGGGCGCGGATTGAAACGGCAGCGTCCTCGATATCTGTGACCTGTTGCATGAGTCGCCCCTCGCGCAGGGGCGCGGATTGAAACATGAGAGACAGACGCGTATGGAGGACAGGTATGATCAGTCGCCCCTCGCGCAGGGGCGCGGATTGAAACAGATCACACGAGTCGCAGTCACGGATGGACACCGAGTCGCCCCTCGCGCAGGGGCGCGGATTGAAACCTCTCCGGCCAACCGTCCAACCCTCTTCGATACCCTGTCGCCCCTCGCGCAGGGGCGCGGATTGAAACTCGAAGCCCGAGCGTCTACCATCGCAAAAGCCGAGCGTCGCCCCTCGCGCAGGGGCGCGGATTGAAACGTCCCACAGGGACGCCCATGTGTCTGTCGAAGACCCGTCGCCCCTCGCGCAGGGGCGCGGATTGAAACTGTGTCCATGTTGTCTCCTTCCCCCGCGCGAGCGGGGTCGCCCCTCGCGCAGGGGCGCGGATTGAAACTCTCGACGTGTGCAGGAAACTCAAGCAGTGAGTACGTCGCCCCTCGCGCAGGGGCGCGGATTGAAACGTGGTGTCTGGATCAACGATGGTTGCCTACCTCGTGCGTCGCCCCTCGCGCAGGGGCGCGGATTGAAACCGTTCCCCAAGCATTGCGTTTGAATAAGCCGAAAGGTCGCCCCTCGCGCAGGGGCGCGGATTGAAACACAAGAGTGGATGCACGTATTTCGACGCGCTAAGGTCGCCCCTCGCGCAGGGGCGCGGATTGAAACAAGTGTTGGCCACGGAACTTCCTTTGAGTCATAGTAGTCGCCCCTCGCGCAGGGGCGCGGATTGAAACACATTTCAAGTCTCAGGTAATTGGTGTCACTGCTCGTCGCCCCTCGCGCAGGGGCGCGGATTGAAACCGCTGGACTCGACGCATCTCAGTCCATAGCTGCGTTGGTCGCCCCTCGCGCAGGGGCGCGGATTGAAACACGTGCACAGTATCCAGTTCGGTCGAAGACGAAAAGTCGCCCCTCGCGCAGGGGCGCGGATTGAAACGGAGTCTCCCGGTTATTCCCTGCGGCCCGATTGCCGCGTCGCCCCTCGCGCAGGGGCGCGGATTGAAACGCATCCCTATGTCATCGCTGAGCCTACATATCAAAGTCGCCCCTCGCGCAGGGGCGCGGATTGAAACATAAACAGAGATGGTCGGGAACGCGCAATAGGTTTTGGGTCGCCCCTCGCGCAGGGGCGCGGATTGAAACGCAATATCAGTACAGCCAAAATCTCCAAATACTGACGTCGCCCCTCGCGCAGGGGCGCGGATTGAAACCTCTTCGGCGCGCATGCGAGCTGCGCCTGCACCTGAGTCGCCCCTCGCGCAGGGGCGCGGATTGAAACTGACCAGAGAATGCAGCTTGGGCATCTAGGAATGCATGTCGCCCCTCGCGCAGGGGCGCGGATTGAAACATTCGCCACGTCGAGGGATACGACCCAGAGTCCCTCGTCGCCCCTCGCGCAGGGGCGCGGATTGAAACTTCCGGTAGTCGGAGGATCACCGTCAGAGGCTGACCGTCGCCCCTCGCGCAGGGGCGCGGATTGAAACAGAGGCACGTGTGATTCTCTATCACGGATCACCGTCCGTCGCCCCTCGCGCAGGGGCGCGGATTGAAACTTGAGCGCCAGCATAGTCTCTGGCGTGACGATCTCCGTCGCCCCTCGCGCAGGGGCGCGGATTGAAACCTGTGTTAACGACGTGGACCTGTCCAACGGTCGCCACGTCGCCCCTCGCGCAGGGGCGCGGATTGAAACCTAGCAAAATCCACCTGGAATTGCGATGATCCCAGGTCGCCCCTCGCGCAGGGGCGCGGATTGAAACGTCTTCAATTGATTCTGGGAAATCATCAATATCTTGTCGCCCCTCGCGCAGGGGCGCGGATTGAAACAGATCCACGTTACGCATATCAATGCCATGGAGATTTGTCGCCCCTCGCGCAGGGGCGCGGATTGAAACTCTGGAGTGCCGGAGGGTTGGCGCGGCGGCAATCAAGTCGCCCCTCGCGCAGGGGCGCGGATTGAAACATTCAAAGACAAAGCTTTGTAATACATGGTCGGCTCGTCGCCCCTCGCGCAGGGGCGCGGATTGAAACTTGCTGCGTCGTGCGCAGCGCGCCTCAATTGCGCGTCGCCCCTCGCGCAGGGGCGCGGATTGAAACCTTCACGAGCTTGGTCTTAAGGCCCGTCAGTACCGAGTCGCCCCTCGCGCAGGGGCGCGGATTGAAACCGGAAAATGGCAAGCGCAATGTTGGCGAGCCAGGTGTCGCCCCTCGCGCAGGGGCGCGGATTGAAACTGATGACCGTTTTTATCGCGACCCAACGCCAAAGGTCGCCCCTCGCGCAGGGGCGCGAATTGAAACAAGGCTAGCGCGCGCAGGAGTGAAGAGGAGACTGCGAGTCGCCCCTCGCGCAGGGGCGCGGATTGAAACTCCACTCTTGGATGACGTGTCGTTCGAAATCGCGAGTCGCCCCTCGCGCAGGGGCGCGAATTGAAACGAGCAACGCACCGGCCGCAAGCTTCACAGCGGCGTGTCGCCCCTCGCGCAGGGGCGCGGATTGAAACCTCTCGAGCCTGTCCTCGATCGGGATCGAGATCCCCGTCGCCCCTCGCGCAGGGGCGCGGATTGAAACTTGGCGACGAACGCCAATACCAGCGTCAGGGCCACGTCGCCCCTCGCGCAGGGGCGCGGATTGAAACATCAGCTCGGACCGGAGAAATCCGAACTGTCTGTCGGTCGCCCCTCGCGCAGGGGCGCGGATTGAAACTGCGTGAAGAAGTCGGTGGGGTGTGCGAATTGCTAGTCGCCCCTCGCGCAGGGGCGCGGATTGAAACTTCCTCCCACGAGCCCACGGCTGTGTGGCTCGTGTGGGTCGCCCCTCGCGCAGGGGCGCGGATTGAAACCGGATGAGCGCCCGGGACCTGGACGCGATGTCTAGTCGCCCCTCGCGCAGGGGCGCGGATTGAAACTCAATGGCAGACGGGGGCCTCATCCTCGCGGAAGGACGTCGCCCCTCGCGCAGGGGCGCGGATTGAAACTAAGTCTTTTCATTGCAGCATTGAATTGCTCAGTACGTCGCCCCTCGCGCAGGGGCGCGGATTGAAACTAAGTCTTTTCATTGCAGCATTGAATTGCTCAGTACGTCGCCCCTCGCGCAGGGGCGCGGATTGAAACCGTCCTGCGGTGATGGGAGAGGGCACGAAGCGCCTCGTCGCCCCTCGCGCAGGGGCGCGGATTGAAACTCGAACATAGGAGACCTTCTCGAACAATGAAACGAGTCGCCCCTCGCGCAGGGGCGCGGATTGAAACTTCCCGCCATCAGAAGGGAATGTCGCAATCGTTACAGGTCGCCCCTCGCGCAGGGGCGCGGATTGAAACTCGCTTCAGAATCTGAAACGATACACTTGCAGGACGTCGCCCCTCGCGCAGGGGCGCGGATTGAAACGTTCCAGTTCCTGGCGGGATAAGCTTGCATATAACAAGTCGCCCCTCGCGCAGGGGCGCGGATTGAAACATCCTGAGTCGGAAACAGAGTTAAGCGATAAACTACCTCGTCGCCCCTCGCGCAGGGGCGCGGATTGAAACTTGTCGCAGCCGACGGTGACGCCGGCGAGAAGCAGTCGCCCCTCGCGCAGGGGCGCGGATTGAAACCTGGCTCTCACCGGCGGCGAGATGGATATGACGTGGGGTCGCCCCTCGCGCAGGGGCGCGGATTGAAACTGTTCTGCCGATTCCGACGTTCGCGCTCGAAGGCGGTCGCCCCTCGCGCAGGGGCGCGGATTGAAACATGGTAGGGCCTCCCGGCGCCGGCAAAAGCCACCTGGTCGCCCCTCGCGCAGGGGCGCGGATTGAAACCCGTATCGAAAGTTCGACAACGTCGACCAGCTTCTCGTCGCCCCTCGCGCAGGGGCGCGGATTGAAACTTGGCCATGATCACCCCCCAGTACGTGTTATTCCAAGTCGCCCCTCGCGCAGGGGCGCGGATTGAAACTCGGAACGGTCATCGACTACGCATCGAGGAAGCTCGAGTCGCCCCTCGCGCAGGGGCGCGGATTGAAACTCGGCCGTGCGCACCAGACTCTGCGCCAGGACGCGATAGCGTCGCCCCTCGCGCAGGGGCGCGGATTGAAACAGGATGTGGAGATCGCTCGCGGGCTCAAGAGCTTAGTCGCCCCTCGCGCAGGGGCGCGGATTGAAACTGCGTTAATTCCCTGGGTGCCACAGCAGAGATGCGTCGCCCCTCGCGCAGGGGCGCGGATTGAAACGGTCGTTGATAGCTATCACAATCTCGTGTGACGCGGGTCGCCCCTCGCGCAGGGGCGCGGATTGAAACCCTCTCGTGTACATCACCCGCACGGCGCGCCTCGCGTCGCCCCTCGCGCAGGGGCGCGGATTGAAACCTGTGATCGAGACTGGGGCGAAAGAAGAAGACGCGTCGCCCCTCGCGCAGGGGCGCGGATTGAAACCCAGCCGGGCCGACCCTGTTCCTTTTGCCGTTCCGTCGCCCCTCGCGCAGGGGCGCGGATTGAAACTTCCAGGCGGTCGCCGGCCTCATCCAGGATCGCGAGTCGCCCCTCGCGCAGGGGCGCGGATTGAAACCTCGGTTGGATCGCGTCGTCCGCGGTTCGCGCCGAGTCGCCCCTCGCGCAGGGGCGCGGATTGAAACCAACGGAGACGACCGAGAACAATGCAAGGATGATCCAGGTCGCCCCTCGCGCAGGGGCGCGGATTGAAACTTACCGGAGTGATTCGTCGGCCGTACGAGCCCGAGTCGCCCCTCGCGCAGGGGCGCGGATTGAAACGTTTTCCCGCTTCAGCTCATCTAGCTCTTCGTCTTGTCGCCCCTCGCGCAGGGGCGCGGATTGAAACAGAACGCGGCGCAACGACATGGGCATGTCACCAGGTGTCGCCCCTCGCGCAGGGGCGCGGATTGAAACTCTCCCGGGCTTTGCTCATTCAGGATCCACCGAAGTCGCCCCTCGCGCAGGGGCGCGGATTGAAACTTGTCGCCGGCCGGAAGGCCCACGGGAAGGGCAAGTCGCCCCTCGCGCAGGGGCGCGGATTGAAACGGACACCGGGCACCGCGGAAGCCTGGAAAGCCGAGTCGCCCCTCGCGCAGGGGCGCGGATTGAAACGTGATGATCATAGGAGGTTTGTGCCCAGCGCGTCAAGTCGCCCCTCGCGCAGGGGCGCGGATTGAAACCTCCAATGCTGGGATTTCATTTACAAACCTGATGGCAGTCGCCCCTCGCGCAGGGGCGCGGATTGAAACTTCTCCTTTGCCCAATTGGGCTGTCTAGTCAAGTCGCCCCTCGCGCAGGGGCGCGGATTGAAACCTTTGACAACAAATCAGTGGGGGTTTTCTCTGGGAGATTTGCGTCGCCCCTCGCGCAGGGGCGCGGATTGAAACAAACGCGCAAATCTAAACATGTCAAATATTATTGGCGCGTCGCCCCTCGCGCAGGGGCGCGGATTGAAACCTGGCATATATGTTAGCCACGGTGGAACAAGGTACGTCGCCCCTCGCGCAGGGGCGCGGATTGAAACCCCGTCGCGCTCCTGGAGCCAGGTCAAGATAGTGCCGAGTCGCCCCTCGCGCAGGGGCGCGGATTGAAACCTACGGCCCGACACGGTCATGCACTGGAAGCTTGGTCGCCCCTCGCGCAGGGGCGCGGATTGAAACCGCTCTTCGAGTGGGTCGGTCAGCGCATCCTGTCCGCGTCGCCCCTCGCGCAGGGGCGCGGATTGAAACGTACAGGTCCGCATTATTCAGATCTGCGCCGGTGAGTCGCCCCTCGCGCAGGGGCGCGGATTGAAACGTTAGGTCTGTGCCGGTAAGGATAGCATTGCGAGTCGCCCCTCGCGCAGGGGCGCGGATTGAAACTGTCAAGCGGGTTTGAGACTGTACTGAAAACCCTTGTCGCCCCTCGCGCAGGGGCGGGGATTGAAACATCATTGGCGAGATTGGTGCCGGCGAGGTTAGCATGTCGCCCCTCGCGCAGGGGCGCGGATTGAAACTAGATAGCTTGAGTGCAATCTCTCGATCGCTAGCCGTCGCCCCTCGCGCAGGGGCGCGGATTGAAACTTGTTTGCACTAATGAGTTTGCTTAGCTCACCAAGTCGCCCCTCGCGCAGGGGCGCGGATTGAAACGCAAGAAATTCAGCCCGTCAGCGTAAGCTAACGAGCTGTCGCCCCTCGCGCAGGGGCGCGGATTGAAACTCCCATTCCCTTGACGCCTGTTAGGTCAGCGTCAGCGAGTCGCCCCTCGCGCAGGGGCGCGGATTGAAACGCATTGGCGAGGATGGTACTGGTGAGGTTGGCACGTCGCCCCTCGCGCAGGGGCGCGGATTGAAACACTGTCGGACGAGGTCCGTTGGCCGCGGGCCACGCGTCGCCCCTCGCGCAGGGGCGCGGATTGAAACGATCCCACAGCCCACTGATATCCAGTGCGTCCATGGGCGTCGCCCCTCGCGCAGGGGCGCGGATTGAAACATGCCCACGAGTCCGTGGGCGATGGCCGAGACCTCCAGTCGCCCCTCGCGCAGGGGCGCGGATTGAAACCGCAAGTCGCGCCGCCTTTTCGAGGGCCGGTACGTAAGTCGCCCCTCGCGCAGGGGCGCGGATTGAAACTCACTGGTGTCCAGAGACCATCTGGACATCAAAAGTCGCCCCTCGCGCAGGGGCGCGGATTGAAACCGTGACATCCTTGGCTGTACGCTCACGACCCAGATCGAGTCGCCCCTCGCGCAGGGGCGCGGATTGAAACTCGTCGAGACTGATACATTCCCACATGAGAGGGGCGAGTCGCCCCTCGCGCAGGGGCGCGGATTGAAACAGGCACCGGCCGCCGCCGGTGCCGCCGCGCGAGCCCCGTCGCCCCTCGCGCAGGGGCGCGGATTGAAACGACAACGTGCGTCATATTCTGATCGATGGTCAGGAGCGTCGCCCCTCGCGCAGGGGCGCGGATTGAAACTCACTCGAGGGCCAGGCAGACGGCTGGATCAACTAGTCGCCCCTCGCGCAGGGGCGCGGATTGAAACTTTGGGGCTCCCTGTTAGTCTCGACGGCTTGATTGCGTCGCCCCTCGCGCAGGGGCGCGGATTGAAACCTGAAAGATGAATGTACGAAATTGGACCGGGTGCGTCGCCCCTCGCGCAGGGGCGCGGATTGAAACATGTCAATCCCGGCGAAGTCAGCTCCGATAAGCGATGTCGCCCCTCGCGCAGGGGCGCGGATTGAAACCCTTGACGCCTGTTAGGTCAGCATCGGTTAGGTCGACGCGTCGCCCCTCGCGCAGGGGCGCGGATTGAAACCCGGTGACCTGTGTGTAGAGGGTCCTGAGCCACTGCGTCGCCCCTCGCGCAGGGACGCGGATTGAAACCGAGGCCGGTAACGGTCTGTTCGCTTGCACGTCTGGTCGCCCCTCGCGCAGGGGCGCGGATTGAAACTGACACGGAACCTCGTCTGGCAGCCTCGGTAGCGGTCGTCGCCCCTCGCGCAGGGGCGCGGATTGAAACACTCTCGGCACCGCCATTTTGCGGTGCCGGCAAGTCGCCCCTCGCGCAGGGGCGCGGATTGAAACTACTCGAGGTGGGCGGCCGCGATCGCCGCCGAGCAGGTCGCCCCTCGCGCAGGGGCGCGGATTGAAACCATTGATGCGCAATGCTGTCCTGTATTGTCCCAGGTCGCCCCTCGCGCAGGGGCGCGGATTGAAACCCCAGTACTCCCCTGGTTCCACAACGGCCATATGGCCAGGTCGCCCCTCGCGCAGGGGCGCGGATTGAAACGCAATGCCCTAAGATCGCTTTCTTTCTTTTCTGCCTCGTCGCCCCTCGCGCAGGGGCGCGGATTGAAACCTTGCGCAAACCTAAAGAACGCAACGATGCATAGTCGCCCCTCGCGCAGGGGCTCGGATTGAAACTCGCAATGCTTATCTTCGGGGGGCTGATCTTGAGGTCGCCCCTCGCGCAGGGGCGCGGATTGAAACTCATCCCCAACCGAGACCGTGCACGTAAAAAGCGAGTCGCCCCTCGCGCAGGGGCGCGGATTGAAACCTTCGTTGCCGAGTCTCGTGTCTATCAATTCGAGCGTCGCCCCTCGCGCAGGGGCGCGGATTGAAACCAGACAAGATGCCTATTGATAGAACTGCAATGTTCGAGTCGCCCCTCGCGCAGGGGCGCGGATTGAAACTGAATCTTGCGACTGCATCGCGGAATCCGCTTGCAGGTCGCCCCTCGCGCAGGGGCGCGGATTGAAACCAAATCAGTAGAAAGCATTTCGAACGTAATCCCGCCTGGTCGCCCCTCGCGCAGGGGCGCGGATTGAAACTGGCGTGAAAGATCCGTCCATCTGGAAATACAGCTTGTCGCCCCTCGCGCAGGGGCGCGGATTGAAACCCGGCGTCATCCTCATTGGTGCGATCCTCGCCGGCGCGTCGCCCCTCGCGCAGGGGCGCGGATTGAAACCTGGATCCTGGGGATATTGACACTGAGGGATATAGTCGCCCCTCGCGCAGGGGCGCGGATTGAAACCAGGACCGGCGGAACCTGTGGCTGACGCGCAAGTCCACGTCGCCCCTCGCGCAGGGGCGCGGATTGAAACCTCGGCCCGCGCCGCACTCTCCGCGGCCGTCTCCTGTCGCCCCTCGCGCAGGGGCGCGGATTGAAACCCCCTACGTCCCTTCTTGGGCTTCTCCGCAGATTTGGGTCGCCCCTCGCGCAGGGGCGCGGATTGAAACGTCGACCAGCAGCTAAACTTCCTGTCGGGCGCCATCTGTCGCCCCTCGCGCAGGGGCGCGGATTGAAACTCGTCTCCTATCGAATCAGCCAATACGACACACGTAAGTCGCCCCTCGCGCAGGGGCGCGGATTGAAACATGCGATCCTCGCCGGCGCTGATCTCCGCGATGCTGGTCGCCCCTCGCGCAGGGGCGCGGATTGAAACCGAGTATCAGGTCCGGCTGTACTCGAGCGTGGATCAGGTCGCCCCTCGCGCAGGGGCGCGGATTGAAACATGTAGAGGATCTTCGCCGCAAGACCACCCACCAGGTCGCCCCTCGCGCAGGGGCGCGGATTGAAACGGCCGTGTTATAGGCCGATGACGGAGAGGACCGATCCTCACCGGGTCGCCCCTCGCGCAGGGGCGCGGATTGAAACCTGACTGGGAAGGTGACATTGCAGCCACCTTGAGTGTCGCCCCTCGCGCAGGGGCGCGGATTGAAACCCGCAGAACGCCTGCGGAGAAGGGTCTCTGCTCGTCTGTCGCCCCTCGCGCAGGGGCGCGGATTGAAACCGTCGGCCATAGACTCGGCAATGAGTCGGATCCCCGTCGCCCCTCGCGCAGGGGCGCGGATTGAAACCAGCTCTCGTATTCGGTCGAGCGCATTCCGAAGGTCGCCCCTCGCGCAGGGGCGCGGATTGAAACACCGCGTAGATGTAGGATTTCACCGGCTCGGGGACGCGTCGCCCCTCGCGCAGGGGCGCGGATTGAAACTCGGACGCATGTACTTCCACTGCCGTGCCAGGTTTGTCGCCCCTCGCGCAGGGGCGCGGATTGAAACCTGATGAATCAGCGGGACGGGAACGGGAATCTCATGTCGCCCCTCGCGCAGGGGCGCGGATTGAAACTGCCGACCTTTCTGTACCCGCTTCTAAGTACAGCCCAGTCGCCCCTCGCGCAGGGACGCGGATTGAAACACGCCTCGACTGAGAGTTAAAGTTTCTGGGTTAGCAGGTCGCCCCTCGCGCCATATCCGTCGCCCCTCGCGCAGGGGCGCGGATTGAAACCGACACCGTATGAGATCGGCTCGACGGCCAGGACTGCGTCGCTTCTCGCGCAGGGGTGTCAGCCGGAGGCG
>Ga0114931_10003530_pt1 | contig 19764 bp, 19 predicted proteins | sample 2SBtaG_FD_89579 | JGI IMG/M metagenome (GOLD analysis project Ga0114931, IMG submission 89579) | Deep subsurface microbial communities from Kolumbo volcano to uncover new lineages of life (NeLLi) - 2SBTROV14_V59a metaG | ecosystem: Environmental > Aquatic > Marine > Volcanic | place: Kolumbo...
CGGCATTCGCCGCTCGACCTCGCGGGGGGAGGCGGCGAGGGGTGGGCTCCGGCTCATGGCTCGCCCCGGATCGGCACCCGGTGGCGGGAGTCACTCGGGTGACCCAAGGCACAGGGAACAGACGAGTGACCCTGCTGCGCTTCCCTTCACCTGCGCCCACCCCTCGCCACCTCCGTGGCCGATCGGAATGCCGGATCAAGGCGAGCGTCTGGCCCGGACGGTCCTCCGGATCGAACGATCGGATCTACCGGATCGGACCCTCGTCCGTGACCGCGTACTCGTGCGCCACCCGGGGCACCTCGAGGGTCGCGGCCATCATCGCCTTGGCCGCTGCGGTGGCGTCGGCGCGTCGGGAAGCGTCCATCCGGATGCGGGCGGAGACGACGAGCATGGCTTCTCCCTGCTGGCGTGAGCCGCGGATCGTGTCGTAGCGCCGCTCCAGGCGGGTCGCGACGCGGGTTCCACCGGCCAGATCCGCGGGAAAACCCTGAATCGGATAGGCCTCCGGTTCCGCAGATCGGGTAGAATGCCCCTCGTTCCCTGGGGGTCGAGCGACCGGGGCGCGATCCGGCGGATCGCCCCGTTGCAGCCGCCCCTCCCCCATCCGACCCGAGACCCGGCGGCACTGCCCCGGGCGCTGGAGATCGTCCCGATGCGCGCACCCCATGCCCCCTCTCCGTTCTGGTTGCTCCCGCTGCTGGCGTTCGCGCTCGTGTTCGCGGCCACGGCCGCCACGGCCGGCCGCCGGCCGCCGCCGCCGCCCGACAATCACGAGCCCGTCGGGCACCAGACCTTCGCGAGCCCGCAGGCCAACCCGATCGTGGTCGATGCGATCGGCCAGAACGTCTACGTGGCCAACACCACCAGCAACACGGTCAGCCACATCATCGCGCGCTCCAGCTGGAACGAGTTCCGCCAGATCGAGGTCGGGCTCGAACCCGTCTCGCTCGCGCTGCGGCCCGGCGACCGCGAACTCTGGGTCTCGAACCACGTGTCCGACAGCGTGAGCGTGATCGACGTGGTACCGACCAGCGCCACCTACGGCCAGGTGGTCGAGACGATCCAGGCCCTCGACGTGAACGGCAGCACGCTCTTCGATGAACCCGTCGGCATCGCGTTCGACGACACCGGCCTCGACAAGGCGTACGTGGCCCTCTCGTCCCGCAACCAGATCGCCGTGATCGATACCACCACCTACACGGTGACCGGCTTCATCGACGTCCGCGCCCAGGAACCGCGCGCGATCGCGGTCCGCAACGGCCTGCTCTACGTCCCGAGCTTCGAATCCGGCAACCAGAGCGAACTGTCGGCCTGCTTCGCGACGACGGCCTTCTCGGCGCCCCAGTGCACGCTCGACGTCCTCGACCTGGTGGCCTTCATCACGAACCCGAACATCCCCGGCACCGACAAGCGCATCGTCAAGGACCCCGACATGCCGGACCGGGATCTCTTCGTCTACGACACCGCGACCGATTCCGAGGTCGCCGTGGTGGACGCGCTCGGCACGCTGCTCTACGGAATCGCGGTCGACTCCCAGGGGCGCGCCTTCCTCTCGAACACCGACGCACGCAACGACGTCAACGGCAACAACGACGCGCTGCTGGTCGAACTCGGAAACCGGATGTTCGACAACCAGATCTCGGCCGTGACCTGCACCGGATCGGGATGCGGGACCGCCACGATCGTGGACCTCGAGAACGGCGCGACGACCCAGGCCAACTCGGTCGCCACCCCGTACGGGATCGCGCTCACCGGCGACGAGAGCGTGGTGCTGGTGACGGGCGCCGGCGTCGACCGGCTGGTCAGCCTCGATGCGGCCTGCCTCACGTGCCCGCCGATCGACGTGATCGGCGTCGGCGCGATCCCGAAGGGCGTGGCCTTCGAGCCCTCCGGCGCGCCCGACGCATCCGGCATCGCCTGGGTCCTGAACACCCTCGACAACACCGTCAGCCGCGTCGTCGTGCTCGCGGACGGGAGCTTCGGCGCGATCTCGACCAAGGGCGTGGGCTCGGACCCGACCCCGCCGGCCGTGCGGCGCGGACGCATCGCGTTCAACAACGCGTTCGCCTCCGAGACCGGAAACTTCTCGTGCGGCAGCTGCCACCCCGATGGCAACACCGACCAGCTGCTCTGGCGCATCGGTGGCAACTGCGCCGCGATCGGGTGCGGAAACGGTGACGAGCCGCGCACGACGATGCCGATCCGGGGCTTGAAGAACACGATTCCGCTCCACTGGGACGGAACGCTGGGCGATCCCTTCGGCGGCGGCAACGGTTCGGTGGGCCTGAACGGCAACGGCGGCACCGACTGCGTGCTCGGCGACGCCGACGGCGACCACGATTGCTTCCTGGCGCTGGCCGACGCGGCCCTGTCCGGCGTGATGTGCGACCAGGACCCTGCCACCAACCCCGTGGGCTGCCCGTCCGGCGGCAACCAGCTCTCGCCCGCCGAGCGCGACGACATGGCGACCTTCCTGGCCGAGGTCGCGTACCCGCCGGCGCGGAGCCGGCGCGTCGACGACTCGGTCTCCACCTCGCGCGACGCGAACCCGCCCGACGTGAACGGGCTCCCGTCGAGTGCGCTCCAGGGCTTCGCCGACTTCTTCATGAACCAGAACGGCGCCGGCAACCCCCGAAGCTGCGCAGACACCGACGGTGGCTGTCACGCGCTGCCGCTCGGAACCTCGACCAATTCCGCGACGCTGGCGGGCTTCGACGCGCCGACGATGCGGGGACTGACCGACCGCACCGTGCAGTTCTCGCTCGGGATCACCGCGGCGGAAGAGGTGCAGAACATCGCCCGGACCGGGCTGGACCCGTTCGGCTTCCCCGCCGTCGAGGCGGCGCTCGCGTTCGATCCGGCCGTGGGTCTCGAAGAGGTCACCACGTTCGCGAACGCGTTCCTGGCGTTCGACGGCGTGTACGGCGTCCGGCCGATGGACATCTGGCAGATGGTGGAGGAGTCGAGCACGGGCACCTCCGGCGCCACCGGACGCCAGCTGACGCTGAACAGCATGACCGCGTTCGACGCGAGCGTGGTGCAGCTGATGGGCGAACTCGAAGCCGCCGATGCCCGCGGCGTCGTCAACCTCCTCGCGGTCGGCCGCCGGCTGCAGGCGAACATCTCGCTCACCTACCGGGCCAACGGCCGCTACGAGAACGCGACCCTGTCCTTCTCGCCGGCCGAGCTGCTGGCCGAGGCGCAGACGGGTCAGACCCTGGTGACGCTGACCGCGGCGCTGCGCGAGAACGTCGGGACCTCCCGCCAGCCCCTGATCGCGGACTTCGGGGGCCCGTTCTCGGGTGTGATCGACGACCCGAACCTCCCGCACATCGCGAGCGGCGCTTCGAACCCGGCCCCGGTCTCGGTCACCGGGACCGACGTCGACCAGAACGCCGTGGTCTTCCTCGACGGGCAGATCGCCGCGGGCGCCACGATCAGCTGTTCGGGCGGCACGACCGGGGCCTTCTGCACCGATGGCCTGGTGCAGATCGACCTGGCCTCGCGCCCGGCCGACGGCCCCCACCTGCTCCAGGTCCAGAACCCGGGCGGGCTGCTGAGCAACGACCTGCCGCTGTGCGTCGGCGCCGCGAACGGCTGCCTCAGCGACTAGCACGGAGCGAGATCAGGACGCCCAGGGCCAGCGCCGAGAGGAACGGTCCGGCCCCGAAGCGCGCGAAGAAGGGCGGCGGCCCGGCCGGATACACCGTCGCGCGCAGCGTACCCTGCTCGAATGCCGGGAGCTGCGCGACGATCCGACCCGCCGGGTCGATCACGGCCGAGATGCCGGTGTTGGCGCCGCGCACGATCCAGCTCCGCAACTCGACCGCCCGGAAGACCGCGTGGCCGAGGTGCACCCGGGCGAACCCGGTCGGGCCGAACCAGGCGTCGTTCGACAGGTTCAGCAGCAGCGCGGCGCCGCCGCGGCGGAATGCGCGCATCTCGTCGGCATACGTGATCTCGAAGCAGACCGGGGCTGCCATCGGAAGGGGCCCGCGGCGCAAGACCGTGGCCTCGTGCCCGGGCGTGAAGGGTTCGTCGCTCGCGAGTTCGCCGATCAGGGGTTCCAGCCACACGGACAGCGGCGGGTCGTACTCGGCGAACGGAACCAGGCGCTGCTTGTCGTAGTTCTCGGGTTCGCGGGCCCCGGGCGTGAAGAGCACCACCGAGTTCGTCTGCACCCCGGGCGCGCGGCGGCGCGGGGCCTCGGTCACCAGCGGCGTGCCGGTCCGGTCCACGAAGCGCTGCAGGCCCGTCATCAGCCCGGGTTCGCTTTCCAGGTAGGCATCGACCGACGTCTCCGCCCACACGACGAGGTCGAGGGGACCGGTGTCGAGGAGCGTGCGCGTCGCGAGCAGGTGGCGCAGCACGTTGCGCCGGGCCGAGTCCGGCAGGAAGCGTTCGGACGGCAGCACGGCGGCCTGGACGACTCCGATCTCGACCCCGCGACCGCGCGTGACGGGTTCGCCGAGCCGGAAGGCGCCATAGCCCGCGCACAGGAGCCCTCCGACCACGGGCAGCGCGAGACATCGCGCGTCGCGGCGGGCCAGCGCCAGGCCGAGCCCGGCCCCGATCGACACCACGAGGAAGGTCGGCGCGGCCACGCCGCCCAGGTCCGCGACCTGGAGGAAGAGCGGCGCGGGCGCCAGCGCGTGGCCGGACAGCAGCCAGGGGAATTGCAACGGCCCGGCCCGCAGGGCTTCCCCGAGCGCGACGATGCCGGCAAAGCGCCAGGCCGCTGCCCACACGCTGCCCGGCCACCGGCGTGTCGTCCAGGCCCACACGGCCACCGCCGCGGCCGGCACCAGCGCGTACACGCCGATCAACCCCGCGGTGAAGGTCCAGGCGCGAAGCGGTGAGATACCGAAATCCGCCATCAGCGGCAGCGGGATCCAGTGCGAGATCGCGAGCGCCATCGCGACGGTGTAGACCCAGGCCGTGGCGAAGGCAGCCCGCGGCGACGCGCCGGCCAGGCCGAACGCGAGCGGCGCCCACATCCCGAACGCGAGCGGCCAGATCCCGTAGGGCGGAAAGGCCAGGATCGTCAACGCGGCCCCGAAGCCAGCGGCCGCGAGCCCGAGCCCGGGACTGAAGCCGCGGTCCGCGCCCGCAGTGCGCGGCGCTTCCAGCTCGTGTGCGCTCATATCCGCAGGCGCACCGCGTTCCCGGCGCGGCTCGCGGTGCCGAGCAGGAAGGTCAGGCGGGACAGGGTCCGCTGGTACTCGCGGTTCTCGACGCGCAACCAGTAGGCGGGCGCGTCGCCTACCGCGGCCGCCACCTCGAACTCCCAGCACCCGCCGTAGGTCTTCCGGTCCGCGTCGTACAGCAGCTGCTGCGCGTCTTCCAGCGTCGGATGCGGCACGAGGACGTCGCGCCCGCTCCCGAGCCGGCCTTCGAGCGGCAGCGCGTTCAACTGCGCGACGACGCCGTGGCCAAGCAGCGCGTGGGTCGAGTTGGCCGACAGGCGCACCTGGACGTCGGTTTCGACGCGCCCCGTGGCGCCGACCCAGACCTGACCCGCCTCGCCCGTCCGGTATGGCGGCGGCGGGTCGTCGAACTGTTCCGGCGCGAGGTAGTGACGGGGCATCGCGGGCGCCGAGAATAGCCGTTGGCGGGCCCGACGGACCATTGATAGGGTCCGTTCTCGCGACGCGGCCTGGCTGGCCGTCGCGGGCCGGAAGCGGCTGGCGCGGCGCCCCACCCCCTGCCAGGCCCACCGGCGCCTCCGGGCGCCACGGAGACCCGCATGCCCATCCACCTCAATGGTCGAAGCCTCCTGACCCTTCGCGATTTCCAGGCCGACGAGATCCAGCAGATGATCGACACGGCCGGGGATCTCAAGGCCGCCAAGCGCAGCGGCTTGTACCCGCGGCGCCTCGCCCGCAAGAACATCGCGATGATCTTCCTGAAGCCCTCGTGCCGCACGCGCGCGTCCTTCGCGGTCGCGGCGGCCGACGAGGGGGCGAACCTGGAGATCCTCCCGCCCGAGGACATCCGATTCGGACAGAAGGAGAGCGTCAAGGACATCGCGCGCGTGCTGGGCCGACTGTTCGACGGCATCGTCTTCCGCGGCTTCGAGCACTCGCTGGTGCGGGATCTCGCCCAGTGGTCCGGAATTCCGGTCTGGAACGCCCTGTGCGACACCTACCATCCGACGCAGGTGCTCGCCGATCTGCTGACGATCCGCGAGGACTTCGGCCGCATCCGGGGCATCCGGCTGTGTTATGTCGGCGATGGCCGCAACAACCTGGCGACGTCCCTGATCATCGGCGCGGCCAAGATGGGCGTCGATCTGCGCATCCTGGCGCCCGCACGGCTCCAGCCCTCGGAGGCGCTGGTCAAGGAGCTGATGGGCGACGCCTCGGTCGGTGCCGCGATCACGGTCACCGAGGACGCCCGCGAGGCACTCGACGGCTGCGACGCCGTGTACGGAGACGTCTGGGTCTCGATGGGCGAAGAGGACCTGCTGGAAGAACGCGTCGCGTTGCTGCGCGACTTCAAGGTGACGCCCGATCTGATGCGGCGCACGGGCCGGCCGGACACGATCTACCTGCACTGCCTGCCCGCATTGCACGACCTCAGCACCGACTTCGCGAACGCACACCCGGACGTACGCGAAGTGGCCGACGAGGTCTTCGAGAGTCCGCAGAGCCGCGTCTTCGAGCAGGCCGAGAACCGGATGCACACCGCGAAGGCGGTCATGGTACTGACCGCGGGCTGAACGCGCGCTCAGGCCGCGCGAAGCGCCTCGGCACACTCGGCGACCAGGCCGGGCCCGCGGTAGATCATGCCCGAGAAGACCTCGACCAGGTGCGCCCCGGCCGCGACGAGTTCGCGCGCGTCGGCACCCGACATCACGCCCCCCGCACCGATGCGGAGATGATCCGGCGCGAGGCCGGCCAGCAGCCGCTGCGCTTCGACCGCGAGCGGCAGCAGCGGCGCTCCCGACAGGCCGCCGGGGCGTTCCGGCACGGCTTCGGCCGCCGACTTCAGCGCGAGCGGGATCGAGGTGTTCACGGCCACGAAGCCGTCGCACACCGGGAGCAGCGGCTCGACCAGCGCGGCCATCGCGTCCGGCGTCCAGGCCGTCCCGGTCGCGTCTTCCGGGGGCAACTTCACGAGCAGCGGCGTCGGGGCGGCGCGCTCGGCCCCGCGGTCGAGTTCCCGGATCCGCTGTCGGGCCGGGCCCACCAACTCCTGCCCGAAGCCCTCGCCGTGCAGCACGCCCCGGAGCCCGCTCGTATTCGGCGAACTCAGGTTGATCACGAAGAACGCCGCCTCTGCGTGCAGACCGTGGACGAGTTCTTCGAGTTCCAGCCGCGCACGCGCGACGAACCCGGGTTCCCCGGCGGCGCGAATCGTCAGCGGATGCGGTGCGATGTTGCAGCCGATCGCGAGCGCCGGGTCGCGCAACCGCTGCAGCCGCCGCCGGACCGCGTCGAGGCCGTCGCTCGGAAAACCCAGGCGGTTCCAGATGGCGCGCTCCGACAACACGCGCGACATGCGCGGACGCGGGTTCCCGCGCCAGGGTCGCGTCAGCACGGTGCCGACCTCGGCGAAGCCCGCCCCCATCCCCCCGATGCCGCGCAGCACGACCGCGTCCTTGTCGAAGCCGGCCGCGACACCGACGCGGTTCGGAACCCGCAGGCCGTTCCACTCGAAGGGGTCATCGATCCGCTCGCCCATGCGGAGGGGCAGCTTCAGCGCGGCCATCCCGAGGCGGTGCGCCCACTCGGCCGGCACACGGCGCACGATGGGCCACGCGAGGTCGTAGAGGGAGGCTCCCATCGCGCGCGATTCTAACGGATCGACCCCGGCGGGTTCAGTAGCCGCGCTCGCGGTCGATCGCGTTGTGCGGCGCCTCGCCGCGCTCCACGCGATCGACGTTCTCGGCGAAGCGTGCGATCGCGGTCTCGAGCAGTTCCGGAAACCCGCCGGCCGCGTGCGGCGTGATCCAGAAGTTCGGCGCGTCCCACAGCGACGATTCCTTCGGCAGCGGTTCCTGGGCGAAGACGTCGAAGATCGCGCCCGCGATCCGCTCCTCGCACAGCGCGGCCTCGAGGGCGGCTTCGTCGACGATCCCGCCGCGCGCCAGGTTGACCAGGGTGGCGCGCGGCCGCATCGCGTCGAACTCGGCGCGGCCGAAGCTGCCCCGGGTCTCCGGGGTCAGCGGCAGGAGCATCACGACCACGTCCGACGCAGAGAGGACCGCGTGCGTCTCGGACGCCGGCAAGACCTCGTCCACCGCCGGGTGGGGCTTCGGCGTGCGTTGTGTCCCGATCACGCGGAAACCCAGCGCGTGCGCCCGCTCGGCGAGCGCCTGACCGATCGCGCCGAGGCCCAGGATCCCGAGCGTCGTGCCCGCCGCACGGCCCGGCAGCGCGCGGCGCCACTCCTTGCGCTGCTGCGCCGCGACGAACAGCGGCAGCCGCTTCACCAACGCCAGCACGAGGGCGAGCCCGAACTCGGACATCGCCTCGGCGGACATGCCCCGGTTGTTCGCGATGTGGACGCGCTCCGGAAGGCCCTCGGCCGGGAGCACGTCGTCGACGCCGGCACCCAGGCACTGGACCAATCGCAGCCGGTCCGCCCGCGACCAGTGCCCTCGCGGCGGGCTCAGCACGAACAGGTGCTCTGCCTCGCCGATTCCGGCGGCGAAGTCCGCCGGGTCGGACCAGCACACGATCTCGCGCCCGGGAAACGCCGCCCGGAGCATCGGATCGAGTGCGGCCGCGAACGGGGCGTAGGCGTGGATGGGAGCCGGCACGGGGATCCAGTCTAGCTCGGCGCGCCGCGTCGGCATCTGCGGCGAGGGCGCATCCGAGTTGTCAGAATCGGCGCATGCCGCGATCGCTCCCCCTCCTGCTCCTGGCCGTCGGCCTGGCGGCCGGCGCCGCCCAAGCCGGGCCGGGGCCGCTTCCGCCGCAACCCGCGGGCGACCCGTTCCCGACCGATGCGTGGTCCGAAGCCGAGGCACCCGCCGGGACGGACCTCTCCGCTCTCGATGCGGCCGCGACCCGGCTGTTCTCGTTTCACGGCCGCAACGGGCTGCCGGATACGCGCGCGCTGCTGGTCGCCCAGGGCGGCCGCATCGTCTTCGAACGTTATGCCGACGGCTTCGACCGCTCCTCCCGGTTCCGGTCGTTCTCGGCCGGCAAGAGCGTGATGCAGGCGCTGGTGGCGCGTCTCGTGTTCGAAGGGCGTCTGGACATCGACGCGCCGGCGCCGGTTCCGGAATGGCAGGGCGCGGACGATCCGCGCCACGCGATCACGATCCGGAACCTCCTGAACATGGACAGCGGCCTCGACAACGCCGACGGATCGGGGACGGACGCGAACTCGTTCGCCGCTCGCCTGCTCTTCGGACACGAGTCCCGGGATTCGGCCGGGTTCGCGGCCCGCGTCCAGCTCGTCCATCCGCCGGGATCGCATTGGGCGTACTCGACCGGAACGACCCAGATCCTCTCGCGCATCGTGGCCCGCGAAGCGGGTGGGGGGCGAGCCGGAATGATCGCATTCGCGCGCGACACGCTCGCGGCTCCCCTCGGCATCCACAGCCTCGTCTACGAGTTCGACGCGGTCGGCACTCCGCTCGGCGGCGCCTACGCCTGGATGACCGCCCGCGATTGGGCGCGGCTCGGCCTGCTCTACCTGCGCGACGGCGTGTGGGACGGACAGCGCCTGTTTCCGGAGGGATGGGTCCGCTTCACGCGGACGCCGGGCGGCGCACCGAACAACGGCGTGTACGGCGCGCACTTCTGGGTGACCGGCACGCCCGGGCCGGGGCAATGGTCGAACCTGGGTGCGGACCTCGATGCGTTCCAGATGAACGGCAACGGCGGCCAGGTCGTGGCGATGCTGCCGCGGCGCGATCTGCTGATCGTGCGGCTCGGGGAGACCGCCGAGATCGACTGGCCCGAGCTCAACGAGGCGCTCTCGCAGATCGCGCGCGCGTTTCCGCTGGTGTCGCCGTGATCCTGAAGTGGGCCAGCATCGCCGCGCTCTGGGTCCTGCTCGTGGGTGGCGCGATCGTCTACCGCTACGTCGATCGCCAGGTCGTCGTCGGCGCCGGCTACGCGGCCAAGGAGGTCTGCTCCTGCATCTACCTGGGGGAGCGGTCCTTCGACTCGTGCCGCAGCGACCTGCCGCCCTTCCTCGATCGGATCGACGTCAGCTGGGACGCCGCGGAGCGCAGCGTTCGCGGATCCGTCCGCGGCTTCAGCGAACGTCGGGCGCAGTTCTCGGACGACGGCGGCGGCTGCACCCTGTACTGACGTCCGCGACGCCGACGGCGCGGCGGGTATACTCGCCGCCGCCGATGCCCCTGCCCCCTTCCGCCGACGACTCCGGTGCCTGGACCGACGACTCCGGTGCCCTCTCGTCCGCCGGCCAGCCGCTCCACACCCGGACGGTGGCGGTCTCGGTCTTCCAGGACGAGCCGGGCGTGCTGCGAGCGGAGGGCGAGATCCTCGACCTGCGCAAGGCGGGATGGGTCCCGACCGGGGGCACGCTCCAGACTGCGGGCTTCATCCACCACATGAAGCTCCACCTCTGGGTGCCGCTGGCGGACGGCGCGATCACGCGGGTCGAGGTCTCCCAGCCGCACGTCCCCTTCGAGGCGCGGCCCGAGACCGGGGGCGAATCCTGCCGCGATGTCGTCCCCCGGCTCCAGGCCCTGGTCGGCCACTCGATCGAGGAGTCGTTCCCGCGCCACCTCGCGGGGTGCTTCGGCGGCGCGCTCGGTTGTTCGCACCTGCTCACGCTGGCGCAGACGATGGGCGCGGTCGTGCCGCCGGCGCTGGACCGCGAGCGCGCCGCGGGCCAGCGACGGAAGGCGGGCGAGACGGTGGCCTCGCGCGCGATCTTCCTCGACGGCTTCGGCACCCCCGAAGGCGGCATGGGCGTCCAGATCCAGCTCTCGGACTTCGCGACGCGGCCGGTCGTGGAGGCCGCCACCCCGTTCGAGCGCCTGCTCCGGCACGCCGAGGTCCAGACCCGGGCCGATGTCGACCTCGAGACGATGACGATCCGCGCGATCGAGGGCGTCGAACGGATCCGCGAGGGCGCGGCGATGAGGGACGACGCGTGGACGGACCGAAGCGCCCTGCTGGTGCCCCTGGTCGGCGGCCCGGCCCTGCGCGGCCTCGCGGGCACGCTCTTCCGCCACTACGGCGGCCACCCGGACCAACGGCTGCTGCTCGACGCGATGCTCCAGTTCGCCCCGGGTCTGATCCAGTGCTTCGCGGCGCGCACCGGCCAGATGCTGGCCCGGGTCGCCGACGCCCGGGGCCACCCGCCCGGCGGCAGCGACGGTGGCGCACCGATGCCGCGCGAACTCGGCGTCGGGGGCACCCCGGACAGCTGCTACGTCTGGCGTGCGGGCGGCGTGATGGCGCGTTACCGGGGCCCCACCGACGGCGGGTAGGCCCGACGCCCGCGCGCCATCGCGGGTATCATGGCCCGGACCCGCCGCGGACGGAGCGGCGATGGAGGACTCGATGGCAAGCATCCAGGGAGGCCGCGTCGCGGCACGCGCGCTGAAGACGGCCGGAATCGACACGATCTTCGGCGTCGTGGCGGGCCCGATGATCGAGGTCTTCGCGGGCGCGCAGGCCGAAGGCATGACCGTCGTCGGCGGCCGGCACGAGATGAACGCGGGATTCATGGCCTCGGCCTGGGGCTGGCAGAAGCAGAAGCCCGGGATCCTGGTCGCGGGCTCGGGCCCGGCCGTGACGAACTGCATCACCCCGCTCTACGTGGCCACCGAGAGCGCGATGCCCCTGATCGTGCTCGGCGGTTCCGCCTTCTCCAACACCACCGGTGCGGGCGGCTTCCAGGAACTCGACCAGGTCGCGGCGTGCAAGCCGGTGGCGAAGTGGACCGGCCGCGTCGACTCCACCGAGCGCATCGGCGAGTGGATCCACCTGGCCATCGGCAAGGCGCTCGAGGGGCGGCCGGGTGGCGTCTACCTCGACTTCCCGGGCGAGATCGCGGCCCACCGGATCGACGAGGAGACCGCCGTGTGGCGCACCGCGCCCACCGTCGCGCGGCCGCATCCGGACCCCGACGCGATCGCGCGCGTGGCGGACCTGCTCGAGAGCGCCGAGCGCCCGCTGCTGCTCATCGGCAAGGGCGCGGCCTGGGCCGATGCCGGGCCCGCGCTCGCGCAGCTCTCGGATCGCGGCATCCCCTACGTGTGCTCGCCGATGGCGCGCGGCACGATCCCGGACGATCACCCGAACTTCGCGAACGCGGCGCGCTCGCACGCGCTGAAGGGCGCGGACGTGGTGGTGATGTTCGGCGGCCGCTTCAACTGGATCTTCGGCATGGGCCGGCGCTTCGCGCCCGACGCCCGGATCATCCACGTCGACGTCGAAGCGGAGGAGTTCCGCTCCGGCGCCGCGGTCACGCTCGGGATCACGGCCGACGCGGCGGCGACCGCGCAGCGGCTCCTCGCCGCGCTCGAGGGGCGGCCGCTGCGCAGCGAAGGATCGGGGTGGCTGACCGGCATCCGGGAGCAGGCCCGGCGCAACGAGGAAGGCGCGCGTTCGGTCCTCACCGACGCCGCGGTCCCGATCAACCCCTACCGCGTGGTCGCCGAGGTCCGCGACGCCCTCCCCCGTGACGCGATCGTCACCGCCGAGGGCGAGATGATCATGGGCATCTGCCGGGCGATGCTGCCCTCCTACGTCAACCGGAGCCGCCTCAACGCGGGCACCACCGGCTGCATGGGCGTGGGCGCCCCCTACGTGGTCGGCTCCAGCCTCGCGGCCCCGGACCGGCTCTCGGTCGGCATCCTGGGCGACTACGCGTTCGGCGCGGCGGCCATGGTGGTGGAGACGGCGGCGCGCGTCGGCGCGAAGCCGGTCTTCGTGGTGGTGAACAACGAGGGCATCGCGGGCCACATGATCCAGGACGGCATGTTGCCGCCCGGCTCGCCCCGGATCGCGTCGCTGCTTCCGGCCCGGTACGACAAGCTGGCCGAGATGGTGGGCGCGCACGCCGAGCACGTCTCGGAGCCGGACGCGATCCGGCCCGCGCTCGACCGCGCGTTCGGGGCCGGCGAGCTCGCGGTCGTGCACGTCCAGGTCGACCCGAAGGCCTCGCGCATCTCGGGCTCGAACTATCTCCAGTAACCGGAGGAACGTCATGCCGCTGCCGCTCGAAGGTCTCCTGGTCCTCGACTGGACCATCTGGCAACAGGGTCCCGTGTGCTCCGCGATGCTGGGCGACATGGGTGCCCGCGTGATCAAGATCGAGCAGCGCGGCAGCGGCGACCCCGGGCGTTACCTGCTCGGGGCCGGCGGCGCCGACACCAGCGAGAAGCCCAACTGGTATTTCGAAGCAAACAACCGCAACAAGGAATCGATCACGGTCGACCTGAAGAAGCCCGAGGGGCTGGCCGTCGTCCACGCCCTCGCCGAGAAGGCCGACGTCTTCGTGCAGAACTTCCGCAAGGGCGTCGCGGAACGGCTGGGGCTCGGCTACGAGGCGCTGAAAGCGCGCAACGAACGGATCGTCTACGCGAGCGCCACCGGCTACGGGCCCGAGGGACCCGAGAGCGCTGAACCCTCCTTCGACCACCTGGGCCTCGCGCGCTCGGGCATCATGAACGCGGCGGGCGAGCCCGGCATGCCCCCCCTCGCGGTCGCTGGCGGCATCGCCGACCAGATGGGCGCGGTGATGATGGCGTACGGCGTGATGACGGCGCTGTTGGCCCGCGAGCGCCACGGCATGGGCCAGGAAGTCCATGCGTCCCATCTCGGGTCGATGGCCTTCCTCCAGGGTCTCTCGCTCTCGATGAAGCTGATGGCCGGCTTCGCAATGCCGCGCAGCTTCCGCGCGCGCGCCGGCAATGCGCTGTGGAACCACTACCGCTGCCAGGACGACCAGTGGATCGCGCTCGCAATGCTGCAGCCCGACCGCTACTGGGCCGACTTCGCGCGCGTGATCGGAAGGCCCGAGCTCGCGGACGACCCCGATTACGCGACGATGGCGGCCCGCAGCCAGCGCTCCGAAGAGGTCGTGGCGGTCCTCGACGACGCCTTCGCGAGCGCGCCGCGCGCCGAGTGGGTGAAGCGGCTGAACGAGGACGCCGGCGACTACATCTTCACCATCGTGAACTCGGTCGACGACCTGCCGACCGATCCGCAGGTGGTGGCCAACGGCTACGTCACCGAGGTCGACCACGAACAGCACGGGCCGACGTCGATGGTGGGCATCCCGGTCGGGTTGAGCGAGACGCCGGGCTCGGTCCGCACCGGCGCACCGGAACTCGGGCAGCACACCGAAGTGGTGCTGATGGACGTGCTCGGCTGGGAGTGGGAACGGATCGAACAGCTGCGGGCCGCCGAGGCGATCTGACGGCCGGTTCGGCTATGGTCCCGCGATGCCGCAGAAGCCCCGCAAGCAGGAACAGGAAGAAGCTCGAAGCGAGATCAGCGAAATCGCGCCCAACGTGCTGCGGATGGAATTGCCCATCCAGATGCCGGGCCTGGGCCACGTGAACATGTACGCGCTACTCGACGACGAGGGTGCCGCCGTGGTCGACCCGGGTCTCCCCGGCAAGGACAGCTGTGCCGCGATCCAGCATCGGCTGAAGCAGGCCGGTCTCGCGCCCAAGGACATCCACACCGTCCTCATCACGCACTCCCACCCGGACCACTTCGGCGGCGCGAACCGCTTCGCGAAGGAGTCCGGGGCCGAGATCGTGGCGCACCGTTCGTTCCGCTTCGGCGTGATGGAGGCGACCGACGAATCCGACGTCTCCGTCGAGGACCTGGCAGCGTCGGAGGACGACGCGGCGCACCGCCAGGTCATCGACCGCTGGAACCGCCGGACGCCCTGGGGCGGGCAGCACCCCCGGCCCCCGTTCAAGATGCGGCTGCGCTGGCGCGCGGCCCGCTGGCTCGGGCGGGGCATGGTCCCGCCGATCACGAAGCCGGTCGACGCGGGCGACGTGCTGCCGCTGGCTGGCCGCGAGTGGTTCGTGCGGCACACGCCGGGGCACACCGAGGACCACATCTGCTTCCACTGCCCCGAAGACGGCCTCTTCTTGACCGGCGACCACGTGTTGCCCACGATCACGCCTCACATCTCCGGCCTCGCATTCCACAAGGATCCGCTGCTCTAGTTCTTCGAGTCCCTCGAGCAGGTCGCCGCGATCGAGAACGTGAAGCAGGCGCTGCCTGCACACGGCCACCCCTTCGACGATCTCGCGGGACGCGCGATGGCGATCAAGGAACACCACTACGACCGCCTCGACACGGTGAAGCGGATCGGCCGCGAACTGGGACCCGCGAACGTGCAGGCCTTCTCGCGAAAGCTCTTCAAGCAGCGGAGCTGGGGAGAGATGGCCGAGAGCGAGACCTTCGCGCACCTCGAGCACCTGCGGCACATCGGCGATGCCGAGAGCCACCGGGACGAAGAGGGCTTCCTGATCTACGAGACCGGCTAGGGGAGCGCACGGGATGTCGGAACTTCCGTTCCGCCTGCTACCGCGCCTCGACGACGACAACGAGGCATTCTGGACCGGCGGAGCCGCGGGCGAACTGCGCATCCTCCGATGCGAGGGCTGCCGGACCTGGGTGCACCCGCCGCAACCCGTCTGCCCGGCCTGCCTCGGCGAGGACCTGCCGCCGACACCGACCTCGGGCCGCGCGGTCCTGCACACCCATACCGTCAACCATCACCCCTGGATCCCGGGCTTCGACCCGCCCTACGTGATCGCGATCGTCGAACTCCCGGAGCAGGTCGGACTGCGCCTCACGACGAACCTCGTGAACTGTGCGCCCGAAGACGTCCGCATCGGAATGGCGCTGCGCGTCTGCTTCGAGGCGCGCGAAGACGGCATCTTCCTGCCACTATTCGAGCCGGACCCCACCTCGTGAACATCGGCGAGCGAAACGTCTGCATCACCGGGGTCGGCCAATCGGCCGTCGGACGCCCGCTCGACCGCAAGCCGCTGGCGCTCACGGCCGACGCGTGTCTCGCCGCGATCGCGGACGCGGGCCTGACGCGCGACGACATCGACGGGCTGGCGACGTACCCGGGAGGGGCGCTCGGCAATGCGGCGCCCGGGTTCGCAGCCGGGGGCGTGACCGAGGTGCAGGAGCTGTTGCGCCTCGACCTCGACTGGTGGAACGGCACGGCCGAGACCGCGGGGCAGCTGGGCTCGGTGATCACCGCCGTCGGCGCGATCGCGGCCGGCTTCGCGAAGCACGTGCTGTGCTTCCGCACGGTCTGGGAGGCCTCGGCCCAGGGCGCGGGCGGCCGCCGCGGCATCGGCACCGGCGGGGGCGGCGGCTCGGGCGTCCCGCGCTTCGGCGGCGAGATGCAATGGCGGCTTCCGTTCGGCGCCGCGTCCGCCGCCAACTGGATCGCGATGATGGCGCAGCGACACTTCCACGAGTACGGCACGACGCGCGAACAGCTCGCGTGGATCTCGCTCAACGCGCGCCGGAATGCGGCGCTGAACCCGGCCGCGATCTACCGGACGCCGCTCGACATGGAGACCTACCTGGGCGCCCGGATGATCTCGACGCCGTTCGGCCTCTACGATTGCGACGTGCCCGTCGATGGATCGACCGCGTTCGTGGTCTCCCACGTCGACGCGGCGCGCGATCTCCGGCACCCGCCGATCCGCGTCGAGGCGGTGGGCTCCGCGCTGCGCGGTCGGCCGTCGTGGGACCAGTTCGACGACCTGACCACGATGGCCCTTCGCGATGCGTCGGCGATGATGTGGGAGCGCACGGATCTCGGACCTGCCGACGTGGACGTGGCCGAGTGCTACGACGGTTTCAGCTTCATCGCGTTGGCGTGGCTCGAGGCGCTGGGCTTCTGCGCCAAGGGCGAAGGGGGGCCGTTCATCGACGGGGGGACCCGCATCGCACGCGATGGGGAGATCCCTCTCAACACCCACGGCGGCCAGCTCTCGGCCGGACGCCTGCACGGCTACGGCTTCCTCCACGAGGCCTGCGTGCAGCTCTGGGGCGAGGGCGGCGAGCGCCAGGTTCGGGGCGACCCCCGCGTCGGCATCGCCGCCGCGGGGGGAGGCCCACTGGGCGGCTGCCTGCTGCTCACCCGGGAGTGAAGCCGGTCGAGCCGAGCGGCCGGACCCGCGGGCCGCACGGATCGGGAACCCGGGCCGGAACGGCGGTACCATGCGCCCGCTTCCGGTGCGCCCCAGGCGCCGAACCGACCGGAGCCAAGGAGCACGCAGCATCGTGAGCGACGACACCGTCCGGGGAATCCACGCCGATCGCGTGAGCGCCTGGCTCGAGAGCCACGTCGTGGGCGCCCGCCCGCCCTTCACCTTCTCGCTGATCACGGGCGGACACTCCAACCTGACCTACAAGGTGGTCGGTGCCGATGGCCGCGCCATGGTCCTGCGGCGCCCGCCCCTGGGCGCGGTGCTCGCGACCGCGCACGACATGGGGCGCGAACACAAGATCATCTCGGGCGTCGCGAAGTCGACCGTGCCGGTGCCGCCGGCACTCGGGCTGTGCACCGACGAGGCCGTGAACGACGCCCCCTTCTACGTGATGGCCTACGTCGAGGGCACCGTGATCGATTCCCGCGAGGTCGCGGAGAAGACGGTGCCCGAAGCCGAACGCGGCGCGCTCGGCGTCGACATCATCGAGATCCTGGCTCGCCTCCACCAGGTGGACGTCGACGCGGTGGGGCTCGGCGATCTCGGCCGCAAGGAGCACTATCTAGAGCGCCAGCTGAAGCGCTGGCGAACGCAGTGGGAGAAGTCCAAGACGCGCGAGCTCGCGGCGATGGACGAGGTCTACGAGGCGCTCTCGTCCGAGATTCCGGAGCAGGTCGGCACCGCGATCGTCCACGGCGACTACCGCCTCGGCAACATGCTGACCGGGGCCGACCACCGGATCGCGGCCGTTCTCGACTGGGAGCTGTGCACGCTCGGCGATCCCCTCGCCGACCTCGGGTACCTCTTGAACAACTGGGCCGAACCTGGCGAAGAAGAAGGACCCACGAGTCGCGGTGCCGCGATCGCGCCGACGGTTGCACCGGGCTTCCCGAGCCGCGCGGACCTGGTCGCGCGATACGAGGCACTCACCGGCCGGGACGCCAGCCGGATCGACTACTACCGCGCCTTCCAGTACTGGCGGCTCGCGGCCATCGTCGAGGGCGTGATGGCCCGCTACCTGAAGGGCGTGATGGGCGGCGAGGCCGACACCGATGCCTTCAAGGCCCAGATCGACGGTCTGGCAGATTCGGCACTCTCCCGCGTACACTCCCTCGGACGCTAGGCCGGCCCCCTCGGCCAGGATGAAAGGGCCCCCATGACGGCATTCGCGTTCCCCGACAGCCCGGATCCGATCCGGCCGGACCTGGCCGCTCAATACCGGCGGGTCTGGGAACACGTCGCTTCGCCCGGGACCTGGTGGACCGGCGCCGAGCGCGTCGCGATCGCGGCCGAGACCCGGCGCGCCCGCACCTGCCCGCACTGCATGGAGAGCAAGGCCGCCCTCTCGCCCTTCTCCACCGCCGGCGCGCACGCGACGGACGGGGTCCTGCCCACCGCGATCGTCGACGCGATCCACCGCGTCACGACCGACGCCGCCCGCCTCACGAAGGCCTGGTACGAGGATCTGTTGGCCAGCGGCACGACGCCCGAGCAGTACGTCGAGGCGCTCGGCGTCGCGGTGCAGGTGATCAGTATCGACGAGTTCTGCCGCGCACTCGGACTCGGCGAAGAGCCGCTTCCCTCCCCGCGCACGGGCGAGCCTGCTCGCGTCCGCCCGGACGGTGCGCGCTGCGCCGACGACGCATGGGTCCCCACGATCGAGGCCGGCGACGTCGCGGAATCCGAGCGCGATCTCTACGACGGCATCCGGGGCAGCTCCGCCCCCGGCGTGATCAAGGCGCTCTCGCTGGTCCCCGACGAGGTGCGCAGCTGGAAGGAACTGGCGGGAGCCCAGTACCTCCCGACCGGGGCGATGATGGGCATGACCACGGACCGCGCACTCGATCGCGCGCAGATCGAGCTCGTCGCGGGCCGGGTCTCCGCGCTGAACGAGTGCTTCTATTGAACGGCCTCCCACGCGGTGATGCTCCGTGCGAGCATCGCGTACCAGGGCCGGGATGGAGACCTGCGCGCCGTCACCGAGGGCACCAAGGGAGGCGACAGCGGCGTCGACCACGGCGAAGCGCTGCTGGCCTTCGTCGAGGCCTCCCTCGCTGGCGACGCGGCCACGCTCGCCACCGCGCGCGACGCCCTCCGCGGCGAGATCGGCAGCGCCGGCCTGGTGGATGCGGCCGCCGTCATCGGCAACTTCCAGCGCATGGTCCGCATCGCGGACGGCGCCGGGATCGACCTCGATGCCCCGGTCGCGCTGCTGTCGGAGGGGATGCGCGAGGACATCGGCCTCGATGCGTTCGGCACGGCGGAGCGGATCGAGCGGGTCGGGTGGCTCGGACGCAGCTTCGGGGGTCTCGTCCGGGGAGCGGCCGACACCGTCCTGCGCATCGCGGGGCGCCGCGCGCGGGCCCGCCAGACCCGACGAGACCGACAGGCTGGTTAGGCGGACGGCCCACGTGCGAGCGACCCGACCGCACGGCTCGCTAGCCCTGATCCGGCATTCGCCGGTCGACCTCGCGGAGGGGAGGCGGCGTGGGGTGGGCTCCGGCTCATGGCTCGCCCCTGATCGGCACGCGGTCGCAGGAGTCACTCGGGTGACCCAAGGCACAGGGAACAGACGAGTGGCCCTGCTGCGCTCGACTTCGCCTGCGCCCACC
>Ga0114931_10003531_pt1 | contig 19755 bp, 16 predicted proteins | sample 2SBtaG_FD_89579 | JGI IMG/M metagenome (GOLD analysis project Ga0114931, IMG submission 89579) | Deep subsurface microbial communities from Kolumbo volcano to uncover new lineages of life (NeLLi) - 2SBTROV14_V59a metaG | ecosystem: Environmental > Aquatic > Marine > Volcanic | place: Kolumbo...
GTTGTTGTCGCCGGCGCCGCAGCCGGGCACCGTCTTTATTATGGACAGAATCCGCGGGCCCGTGGCCGACGATTCCGGCCTAACAGCCTGCTAATCCGTTCTCCCTTCGCGCCCGTATTTATCCTCGAAACGCACGATATCATCTTCACCGAGATAATCGCCGACCTGCACCTCGATGATATGCAGCAGTTCATTACCCGGATTTTCGATCCGGTGCCGGGCGCCCACCGGGATATAGGTATGTTCGTTGACCTGCAAATCGAACACCCGGTCGTCGAGCGTGATGCGGGCCACGCCGGCAACCACGACCCAGTGCTCGGCCCGCCGGTGATGCAATTGCAGTGACAGGATGGCGCCGGGCAGCACCGTGAGCCGCTTGACCTGGAATCCGTCTGCATTCTCGAGACTGTCGTAACTGCCCCACGGCCTGAATACTTCGCGCCCGAGCCGCGTTTCTTCCCGGTCGGCGGATTCGAGCTCACCGACGATTGCCTTGACGTCTTGCGCACGGTTCTTCGGCGCGACGAGTACCGCGTCCTTCGTTTCGACGACGACACACCCTTCCAGCCCGACTGCGGTCACCAGCCGGCTGTGCGAATGGATCAGCGTGTCCTTGCAATCGACGGCCACGACATCGCCGACGAGCGTGTTGCACGCCTCGTCCTGCTCGCTGACTTCGTGCAGGGATGCCCATGAACCGACGTCACTCCAGCCCGCATCGAGCGGCACGACGCTGGCCAGCGCCGTTTTTCCATAACGGCATAGTCGATCGAATCGGCGGGGCAAGCCAGGAATTCTTCGGCCTGCAGCCGAACCTCGCGGTCGCCCGGCCTGACGTTTGCAATCGAGCGGCGGCAGGCGGCAACCATGTCCGGCGCATGCGCCGTCAATTCCGCCAGATACGCGGCCGCCGAAAACAGGAACATGCCGCTGTTCCAGAAATACGAACCGGATTGTACGTAACCACGGGCCGTTTCGTAATCGGGCTTCTCCACGAAGCGCTCGACCGCCAGAACATCGCCGTGCGCGGCGCCGGCGCGAATATAGCCATACCCGGTCTCCGGCGCGGTCGGTACGATGCCGAACGTCACCAGCCGCCCGTCCCGGGCCGCCGCAATCGCCTGCTCAACGGCACAGACCAGCGCATCGGCATCGGCGATCACGTGATCGGCCGGCAGCACCAGCAACAGTGTCGATTCCGGCGCCTCCTGCATCAAGGCTGCCACGGCGGCAGCCGGCGCCGTATTGCGTCCCTCCGGTTCGAGCACCAGTGTCGGTTGCGCGCCGATCTCCTCGAATTGCCGGGCCACCAGGAAACGGTGGCCTTCATTGCAAATGACCAGCGGATCGAGCAAATTTGCAGACAGCCCGCCGAGGCGCTGCATCGTTTCCTGCAGTAACGAAAGCTGACTCGTCAACTGCAGCAACTGTTTGGGATATTGCGAACGGGACAGCGGCCAGAGCCGCGAACCGGAGCCGCCGCACAGGATGACCGGGCGTATTTTCATGGTTGTTCTGCTTTCATCAATCCACCGGTACGCGGGACGCGTCGACTACGCCGACCGACTGCCGGATGTTCCGGCCGGTCGCCCGATTGCGTGATATACGAATCCGTGCTGGCTCATCGTCTCGGGATCATAGATATTGCGGCCGTCAAAGACTGTCGGCTGCGTCAATTTTTCGGCGATCAGTGTAAAATCCGGGCTGCGAAACTCCTGCCATTCCGTCACGACCGCGAGCGCATCGGCCCCTTCCAGGGCCTCGAATGCCGATTCGCATAACACCAGATCCTCGCGGTCGCCATAGATTCGCCGGGTCTCGCCCATGGCCTCCGGGTCGAAGGCCCGCACCCGGCCGCCGGCCGCCCAGATCTGCTCCATCAACACACGGCTCGGCGCTTCGCGCATGTCGTCGGTCTTCGGTTTGAAGGCCAGGCCCCACAATGCAATCGTTTTGCCGGCCAGGCTGCCGCCGAAATGGGCGATGATTTTCCGGCCGAGCACGGATTTCTGCCGGTTATTCACCTGCTCCACGGCACGCACCAGTTCCGCTTCGTAGCCGCCCCGCTGCGCCGAATGCGCCAGTGCGGTTACATCTTTGGGGAAACACGAACCGCCGTAGCCGATGCCCGGGTACACATAGGCGTAACCGATGCGCGGGTCGGAACCGATCCCGATCCTGACCTGCTCGATATCAGCGCCGTACAGGTCGGCAATATTCGACAACTCGTTCATGAAACTGATTTTCGTCGCCAGCATCGCGTTGGCCGCATACTTGGTCAGTTCGGCCGAAGGAATATCCATCAGAATCAGCTTGTCGTGGTTGCGGCTGAACGGCTTGTATAAATCTTTCAATGCATGGGCGGCTCGCTCGCTGTCGGTGCCGACCACGATACGATCCGGTTTCAGAAAATCGCCGATCGCCGCCCCTTCCTTCAGAAACTCCGGGTTGGAAACGACATCGTAATCGATCCGGACGCCGCGCTCGGCCAGCGTCGCGGCCACGGTTTCGCGCACCCGGGCGGCGGTACCCACCGGCACCGTCGATTTGTCGACAATGATCTTGAACTCTTCCATGTGCGTGCCGATCGACCGGGCGACCGCCAGCACATACTGCATGTCCGCAGAACCGTCCTCATCGGGCGGCGTGCCCACTGCAATGAACTGGAACCGGCCATGCGCCACGCCCTGTGCGACATCGGTGGTAAAGCCCAGGCGACCGGCGGCAGAGTTCTTCCGCACCATCTCGGCCAGTCCCGGCTCGTGAATCGGAATCAGGCCGTCCTGCAGCCGGGCGATCTTGTCGGCATCGATATCGACACAAAGCACCCGGTTGCCGGCATCGGCCATACAGGCGCCGGTCACCAGGCCGACATAGCCGGATCCGTGAATCGTTAATTTCATGGCGTTTTCAAGGGTATCCGCAGAAAAAACACCGCAAGATTAATGGGTCCGGAGACGGAAAGAAACGGATCCGCTCACGTAAACGGGTCAAAACGAGCCGGAATCCGGTCAGCCGGCCCCGGTTTTACGCAAACCGGTCTCTCGCGGGCCCTTGCCGGGTCTCAAAAACCCGGGGGTATCAGCCGCTGCCCGTCGGGCGGCGCGAATCGAGCTGGGTCACGACCGATGAAGTCACCGGCTGAATATCGGCGTGCGCACCATGCTGGGCCTGCCAGACGAGGTCATCGATACCATTATTGGGCTGATAACCCTCGATGGCGGCCAGCAAAACATCCCGGGCATGCTGACAATCGAATTGCCGGGCGGCCTCGAGCAGTTCGTCGAGAAATGCCTGGAGCCGGTCCCAGGGCAGCGACTTTTCCATGGCCCGCATGATCATCGGGTGCTCGGTGCCCGTGACGTTATTGCCGATCAACAATTCCTCGTAGAGCTTCTCGGCCGGGCGCAACCCCGTGTATTCGATCGCGATATCACCTTCCGGCTCGTTCTCGTCGCGCACCGTGAGCCCCATCAGGTGAATCATGCGCCGGGCCAGGTCCCTGATACGCACCGGCTGACCCATGTCCAGCACGAACACGTCGCCGCCCTCGCCCATCGAGCCGGCCTGGATCACAAGCTGGGCGGCTTCAGGGATCGTCATGAAATACCGGATAATCTCCGGGTGCGTGACCGTGACCGGCCCGCCGCGGCGGATCTGCTCGCGAAACAACGGCACGACGGACCCGGATGAGGCGAGCACGTTGCCGAAACGCACCATGCAAAAACGCGTTTTGCTGTCGCGCTCGTGCAAGCCCTGCAGCACGAGCTCGGCAAAGCGTTTGGTCGCACCCATGACATTGACCGGCGATACCGCCTTGTCGGTCGACACGAGTACGAACGTCTCGACGCCGGCCGCCTCGGCGGCCAGTGCCGTATGCAGGGTACCGAAAATATTATTGTAAACACCTTCGACCATGTTGTGCTCGACCATCGGCACATGCTTGTAGGCGGCGGCATGATAGACGGTTTGCGTCTCGCAGGACTCGAAAACCATCTGCACCCGGTCGCGATGATGAACGGACCCGAGCAGTGCAACGAGTTCGACATCGAGCCCGTCACGCTCGATGATCTGGCGCAGCTCGCGGTCTGTCTCGTACAACGCGACTTCGGAGATCTCCAGCAACACCAGCCGACGCGGCTGCAGCAACAGGATCTGCCGGCACAATTCCGATCCGATCGAACCACCCGCCCCGGTCACGACGACGGATTTGCCGCGAATGCAGGCATCGAGCAATTGCTCATTCGGCGGAATGGAATCGCGCCCGAGCAGATCGGCGACATCGACGTCGCGGATCTCATCGACCCGGGCATGGCCCGACACGATATCGGTGATATCCGGGATCGTCTGCACATGAACCGCCACGTTTTCCAGGTTGGCGATGATCTGTCGACGTTTCCAGCGCGAGGCAGACGGCAGCGCCAGCAGCACGCGCGTGATACTGAGCTCACAGACGAGTTGCGGCAGGACTTCCGGGCTATAGACCTGCAGACCGTTGATGGAGCGGCCCTGCAAGGCCGGATGGTCATCGAGGTAGGCCACGGGAGCAAATTTCTGCCCACTGGACAGCGCAGTGACGAGATTGACGCCCGCCTCGCCGGCACCATAAATGGCGACACGCTCACCGACAAGATGCTGACGCATCAGGTAGGCGCGCATCACGAAACGGCTGCCGACAATACCGAGCAGGGAAAAGGCCCAGAAGATCAGGGTTGTGGAAAAGACGACGGAGAGAGGGTCCTGGCCGATCAACAGTGCCGCGCAGGCCAACAACAGGGCAACGACAGAGACGGCACGCAATACGCCGAAGACCATCTGGGCACCGATAAACCGGATAATGGCCCGATACAAACGCTGCTGGAAGAATACCGGCAGGGCGATCAGCACCACTACGAGGAATAACGGGGCGCGTTCGGTAATTGCGTTAACCGATTGATCGTTAACGAGAAAAAGAGTTCCGGCAAGTGATGTCACCAGGACGATGACATCTGCTACAACCGCGATAAATCGCTTTGTGCGCCTAGACAGCTGAACCAGTCGAATTTGCAGGCCAGTGGCCATCATCTGGAATTAGTCCGAAAATCTAAAAATTGGGAATCTTCAACTCGCTCGCGAGATAAAAAAGCTGTAAGCCAGTGCGGGATTATACGCACGTGAAACTCTACGTATAGTACCTTTACCATCTTTTCAACTGTGCAAGCTTTAACGCGATCCTGGTAAGCGCATCAGCAATGAGAACATTAAGCGCCAAGCTGCAACCAGATCCGAGTCGCAATAACTCCAACATCCACGCCTGATATGTCAGGCCAGAACGATCGCAGAATACCCAAGTATACTATCGGCTCGCACGCACCAAAACTGTAGCAACGAAATCAGCAATTCGATGCATATTGTTGGCTGACATCGTCGGGTGGACCGGAAACATCAGGCTGGTCTCTCCGAGTTCCGCAGCAACCGGCAACCTCCCAGTCGACCCATTTAGCAAACCGGTAAAGGCGGCTTCACGGTAGACTTCCGGACATATACCGCTGCCACAGGGTACTCCCAACTCAATCAGCTCGCTCACAATACGATCTCGGGACCAACCGTCACGCAGACATTCGGGACGAATGAATGCGTAGAATTTATAAAATGAATGGTAGACTCGATCGCTCATCGGCTGTGGCACACGCAAGACGCCATAAGCGTTGAATCTTTTCGCCAATACGGCAGCATTTATCCGACGTTGCTTTACCCAACCATCGAGTTTACGCAACTGAACCCGACCGATAGCGGCCTGCATTTCCGTCATTCGCAAATTAGTACCAACTGAATCATGTACGTACTTGTACACAGTTCCTGGAGACGAAGTTTCCAGTATTGCCGGGTTCTTACCGTGATCCTTAGAGGACCAGCATTGAGACCACAACTCTTTGCTATTCGTCACGATCATGCCGCCCTCGCCACCGGTCGTCATGATCTTGTCCTGACAAAAGGAAAAAGCTGCGATATCCCCCCAACTCCCCACCGACTGACCATTGATTCTTGCGCCATGCGCCTGCGCACAGTCCTCAATAACTCTTAGATTGTGCTGATCGGCCAGTTGCCCAATTTGTTCCATGTCGCAAGGCCAACCAGCAAGATGCACCAGCAGTAGAGCACTGGTGGAGTCATTGATGAGTGGTTCGATCGTTTCTAAGGTTATGTTTTGAGATTCAGCATCGACATCTGCAAAAACCGGCCGGAAGCCTGCCAGTATGATCTCGGAGACGGATGCGATGAATGTTCTGGGCGTAACGATGATCTCAGAGCCGCGCGGCAGCTTCAACGCCCGCAAGGCAAGACCCAGAGCTACTGAGCCGTTTGCGACCGCAATGCCGTGTGCGACTTCTACCTTTTCCGCAAATTCCTGTTCGAATGCGCGACCATCAGCCCCAGTCCAATAATTAACCTTCGCCGATTCAAGCACAGTTATTGCAGCTGCACGTTCATCCGCAGCAAATTCCGGCCATGAGGGCAATGAGCCTAATGCATTGGCAGCACCGGAATTCGGTAGCTCATCTTCAACAAGCAATTTTTGCGACACTCCCAAGAGCTAGTCAACTTGTCACGTTGTGATGTATACAGGCAAAACCATTCGCAATAGTCTACACACTAACGACATAGTTGGCCCAGAGTTTCGAAAACGGTTCAGAATCATTAATCAAGTTGACTTTTTGGTATCTTTCCGAGGAATGCCCTCGAATTCGGGTGCCGTCGTCCCCGCAGATGTTTGCACGCCCTCCTGGCGTAGTACTGTGAGAATTGTCAGCCCCAGAATACGCAAATCCAGCCACAGGTTTGCATTGTTGACATACCAGACATCCAGCTCAAACTTCTTTTCCCAAGAAATCTGGTTTCGGCCACGGACCTGAGACCAGCCGGTTATCCCAGGCATCACCTCATGTCTTCGAGCCTGGGCGGGAGTATATCGGTCCAGATACCGTACCAATAATGGGCGTGGCCCGACCAAACTCATATCACCTTTCAGCACATTTAACAGCTCCGGCAACTCATCCAGGCTCGTGTTTCGCAAAAAAGCACCGAATGGAGTTATACGTGCTTCATCCGGTTCGCTCGCGTCCCGCAAATTCCTCATGGTCCGGAACTTCAGCAACATAAATGGTTGGCCATGCAACCCAGCCCTCTCCTGGCGGAAAAAAATTGGCGGGCCCATCGCGATACGAATAATTATAGAAATTATTGACATCGGAATAATACATATTACCAAGCCAATAATAGCTACAGACAGATCCAGAGCCTTTTTTATCGATCGGTACACGTCAAGAAACGATAGGAAAATTGCCCTGCAAAGTCAATGTGAACAAAGGCACAAGCAACGGCCGAAGCGGGCCATCACGTCATTATTTTCACTTGTATTAGGCTGGTGACAGCTTATACTCGTCGCGCTTCGAAACTTATGGCATAAATGCTCAAACACCCGACTAAAACGACCAATCTATGAATATTGAGATCCCGTGCCCATTTCAGGATATCGAGGACATGGAGTATTCAATAAAGTAATGCAAGGCTCTCATCTAACGATATTACCCGCCAATTATAAACGGGATTCAGCACACTATCATTGCTCCTGCAGCTACGGACGAGCCTGTCAAGCCATAGACGGGGCAATCCACCACTGAATGGTATTTAGCAGCAATCTTTTTCTTGCTCACAAATCAATGATGAAATTACCCCATCAAAATCCGCCTTTCTTTCAATACGGCAACGGGAATTGTGAATGAATGTACTTATATCGAGTGCCGGGCGTCGCGGAAATTTAGTTCGACTGTTTCGTGAAGCTGTTCAACCTTTAGAAGGACAGATTTTTGCAACCGATGCAGGACGATGGTCCGCAGCTTGTCGACTCGCACATGACTGGGATCTGGTTCCACTCTGCTCGGAAGATTCTTTTATCCCCACCATTCTGGATATTTGCAACAAGAGAAATATAAAGCTCATCATTCTAACCATTGATACCGAACTCCAAATATTTTCTGAGCACAGAGAACACTTTGCTGAGAATGGCATTCATGTGGCTGTCTCAGGCTTAGAGACTATAGATATTTGCCGCGATAAGTTGTTAACGTATGAATTCCTGGCCAAGAACAAACTTCCTGGCGCCAAAATCCTCCCCATACCTTCCGATGATTCGCCGACGGGTTTCCCCTTCCCTGTTGTTATTAAACCAAGATTCGGCAGTGCTTCAGAAGGAGTCAATATCATAAATGATGAAGCTGCACTGCGTTTCTATCTTAACCGAACAACCGACCCGATTGTGCAAGAAAAAGCAGCCGGCAAGGAATATACGGTTAACTTCTTCGCGGATGGACTGGGGGGCTGCATTACATCAGTGCCGCACAGGCGGATTGAGGTTCGGGGAGGTGAGGTTTCCAAATGCGTCACAGAAAAAATAGAAGATCTGGGGGCGCTGGCAAATAGCATATGCAGAATGCTACCGGATGCCTGGGGCCCGATGTGCTTTCAAGCATTTGTCGATGATCTCGGGAACATCCACATTATTGAGATAAACGCAAGATTTGGCGGCGGGTATCCCATTGCTCATGCTGCAGGTGCTGACTTTATACAGATGCTTCTTAGGCATGTTCGAGGAGAAGCACTCGCTCCAGCTGACATCGAATGGCAGGAAGGCATTGCGATGACTCGATGGGATGATGCAGTATTTACGAATGCGGCTGATGTAGGGCTGTGACAACCGATCAACCCAAAGTTCTGGTATTGGACATCGACGATACACTTTTTCTGGAAAGAGATTTCGTGCGCAGCGGATTTCTCGCGACCGAGTCAGTGATTGCAAGTCAATTTGGCAAACAAGGCTTTGCCGACGAATGCTGGGCCCTTTTCCTTCAAGGTGAACGCCACACCATCTTTGATCAGTTATTGGATGAGTTCAATATAGAGAAAACCCCGGCATTAATTCAATCTCTTATAAAAGCATATCGGGAGCATACGCCAACAATTGAACTACTCCCCGACGCCATAAAGTTACTGCAAGCAGCGCACAAAACGATTCCGATCACGGCAATCAGCGACGGTCCCCTGAAAATGCAGCAAAATAAGGTACATGCATTACAGCTGGACCGATGGATAGAAACCATATTGCTAACTGACTTATGGGGGCCAGAAGCAGAAAAACCTAATCGTAAATGCTTTCTGGAAATTGAAAGAATATATGGACTTTCCGGTCGCGATTGTATCTACGTCGGAGATAATCCAGGTAAAGATTTCGTCGGCCCAAATGAACTAGGGTGGATATCTGTACGGATTCGTCGTGAATTGGGTATTTATTCTTTAGAAGAACCTGAGGCTCGCGGAAAACCTGATATTGAAATTACTGATCTGACTCAACTACTGGAAATATTTAATCTCAATAATTCGCCATGAATATTGTTTACATTCATCAATACTTCGAAACACCTGATCAGTTTGGTGGGCTCCGTAGTTATCGCAACTCACTTCACATGATTGGCAAGGACCACAAAGTTACGGTAATTACTGGATCTGCCCACTATCATGGCACCTCCGAAAAAACAGTATCTAACCGAAAGCTGATTGAAGAAGAAATAATTGATGGTATTAATATCATTTGGATCAAATCATTAATTGGTTACCACAAGTCCTATCTTGGCCGGTTTCTCAGTTTCATGGGTTTTATGATTCTCGCCACATGGGCGGGAATGCGTTGTCGCGCAGATGTTGTATATGCGACCTCTCCTCCTTTGACGGTGATTGTTCCCGGATACCTGATTAGCCGTATCAAACGAGCCAAGCTGATATTTGAAGTACGTGACCTGTGGCCCGAGTCTGCTGTTAAAACGGGTATATTGACAAACAGGATAATTATCAAAGTTGCCGAGTGGCTTGAGAGTTTCGCCTATAAAACATCAAATCAAATTGTGGCCGTTTCAGGTGGAATAAAAGATGCATTGAGCTTGCACGGAATTTCTCCTGAGAAAATACATATAGTTACACACGGTGCCGACTTGGAATATGTTTATCCTCTCAAGGAAAAGAACAATAAATTTCGGGAGAAATACTCTTTAGAAGGAAAATTCACAGCAATTTATGCCGGGTCATTCGGATGGGCAAATTCTCTTGAGACAATCATTGAGGCTGCCAAGCTACTGGAAGATCGGAATGATATCCGTATCGTGTTACTTGGTGGTGGCAAGGAAAAATCAGAGCTGGAAGAACTCGTTAAGCGATATAAGCTAAAAAATATTATTTTTGCTGAGCCCGTACCAAAATCGGAAATCGCTTCAGCTGTTGGTGCTGCGGACGTAGGGCTTATGGTTTTGCGAGACGTTTCGACTTTTGCGACAGTATTGCCGAATAAATTACTTGACTACATGGGCTGTGGAATCCCGGTTATCATCAACTTCAAAGGCTATGCAAGCGATATCGTCACCTCGGCGGATGCCGGATTACTAGTGGCACCAGGAAACCCTGAAGCACTGCGGGATGCAATTTTACAACTAGCAGAAAATCCACAAACCGGCTCAAAAATGGGGAGACAAGGCCGAAAACACATTGAAAAATACTTTTCACGAGATGCAACGGCTCAACAGTTCGAGGACGTGCTATTAGACACTGTATAAAATGGACAGAGATCTCTTGATAACAGATATAGCCTGCAGAATGTGCGGCGCAACACGTGTAGCCAAACTTTTTGAGGAATCACCCGCACCCGGCTTTACCGTCTCCGTGGTCAAGTGCTGTGAATGCGGGATCATCGCGACGGCGCCACAACCCGATCCGGAATTCCTTACCAATCTCTACGACACGGGATCATATAAACAAAACACCGTAAGTGGCAGCTATTGCCTTGATGAAAAAATCAGTAGCGCTGATTTCACTCCGATCCTCTCTAAACTAGAGAGACTAACCCCTGCCGGAAAACTTCTTGATGTTGGTTGCGGCATGGGCAACTTTCTGAATGCAGCCTTAGCGGCCGGCTGGGATGCACACGGTGTCGAGCCCTCTCCGTATGCTAGCAAATTGGCAATAGACAGATTTGGCGATCGGGTTCGCAATGAATTGCTGAGTACTTACTCCTTTCCAAAAGAGACTTTCGATGCAATAACAATATGGTACGTTCTAGAGCACGTACCTGATCCGAAATCAGTTCTCGAAACAGCCAATACACTGTTACGGCCTGGCGGGAAGTTGTTTGTCGCTGTGCCCAATTGGAACTATATTCGAATACGTCGTCATCTAATATCTCTGTTCATCGGCCATCCCGGCTCGGTACACGCCCATGAACATTTATACCAATACACGTCGTGCACATTGCGAAATCTACTGGTCAGGACCAATTTTGAGTACATATCTGAGAACTGTGCAACACCCTACTATGTATCAGGAAAACTAATTAATATTGCGAAACACATAGCAGGACTGGGCACAAAAGCGCTGTTCGCCACAACAGGAATTAACATGGGTGGTATTCTGGTCTTCGCGCAAAAACGAATCTAGTCAAGGCTGAATCAATCGGGTCTTCGTACAGTGGAATCAGCCCGACAGTCTCCGAATTTATCTTTAGAACGAGGAATCCCGACGCGCCAATATACGCATCTCTGATCCTGAGGTACGCCGACCTTCGAGCCACAGGAAAGGCTGCAGAATCACATCGGCTGCCTCAAGCAACTGCATCGCACGGTGACTTGGCATACCGACTTTTTCCTCAGTCACATCCAGGTCCCGTGATCCCGATAATCTTCTCTTCAAGCCCCCAAGCCAGTGCCAGGCCATACCTTTTGTCTCAAGCTGCTCCACCCGAAATCCAGCCCTCGACAGCCAATGACGCATGGACTCCGGAGTGAACTGGTGGAGATGCTCGGGCATGATACCTGGCCAGTCAACACCAAATAATTTCCGGCTCCAAGACTCCCAGTTCGGTACAAACAGACAAAGTAAGCCGCCGGGCCGACACCATTGAGCGAGACGAGCAGCCAATTCTTCCAAATCCGGCACATGTTCTACAACGTGAAACCCCATCACAAGATCGAAACCTTCCCTGACTGCATCGCTTAGAATCTCAGCATCCAGATCTGATTCAACATTGATGCCGGGATGAATCTCCTTACAGATTTCAATACTCAAGGTCGAGAGATCTGCGCCATAAGCCGACCAACCACGGTCTTGCAGTACCGCCAGGGTTTCACCAGTACCGCAGCCTAATTCAAAGACACGACCAGAGTCACCAGCCAGATAAGGATCAAGAAACCCGATCCGACTAAGCGCCTTTTTTATGAGTAATGCCTGATTCTCTTGACGCCATTGACGATATACCTGTCCCTCGAAGTGCCGGTTCCCTGCATCAACGACATACTGGGTAAATACGTGTGTGCAGGTGGCACAGCTGAGCAGTCTACTCGAGGGGTAAACGGCCTCCAGACGGTTCCCGCTGCAAACCGGGCAGCAATTCACAGAGACAGTTTGGCTCATCGACTATGACCAGACGGAAAAAAGAATGTGGACCATAATTCCAATGGAGGTTCAGTACAAGGCGTGTGTGCCTTGTAGCACACTCCTTCCAGGGCATCGCCTTCTCATGTAAGCCCGTTCATATTGAAAGGATAGCGGAGGAGAACCTAGGCCTAAGTAAATATGCTAGCTCAGACTTATTTATTCATACAGAGTCGAACGCAATATACAGACAGATAATATCTTTAAGTTTAGGTTCTGCAAACTATTCTACACTCATTATTGACAGGGCATCATCTGCCAAATGCTTTGCGATATATTCATTTCCCCGCTCGCCAAGGTGGCACCAATCCAAGAACAGAGGCTCTGGCATATCAGAAAAAATCAGGCTCAAGTTATGAAATCCAGGCTCATATTTCCCTCTCTCTCTTAGCTGTTTGTTTGTCATATCAAAAAATGGCTGCATATATGAGCGCTTTTCCCTTTCTTTTTCTTCATATTTTGTCAGGCCTTTTTTCTCAAAAATAGTCGGTTGCCAATAAAATAGCGCCTTAAATGAATAATGCTTCGCGAGTGCATTTACAATTTCGATATTCTTTTCATAGATATCCAAAACATCTTTGACAAGAGCTTTATTATTGCGGACATCCGTAAAATTATTATCAGTTCCCAATCGTGAAGACAGACTCTTTACAAATCGAATTGTTGAGAGGTGGCTTGAAATAGCTGGCCAAATTGAAGCATTGAATTCCTTGACCCGATTAAATTCATTTTGAGGAATCCCTGCCAGATGCTGTTGAAAGGCTGAGAAAGTATCATTCGCACCATTATAAAAAATAACCAGATCAGGGATATTTCCTTTTTGAAGTTCGCGAATTAAGGTAATTACCTCCTGTGTACTCACATAGCCGCTTTCCCCAAAGTTGATGACCTGCGCATCAATTCCATTCGATGCCAGCTTTTTGGCAAAGCTGGAAGGAATCGTGAAGTCATCGCGTACACCCGTACCCCATACAGTTGATCCCCCAAAGAAGAATATGGAAGGATGACTGGCCATTCTGTCTGGCCAGGAAATAGCGGACCATGTTTTCCGGATACCTCCATGGTCAACATTGATATATTGACCCTGAACTTGCTTTCGTCTCCAATATACATATGAAAACCATTGCAGATTATGGGGTTCATGAAATTCTTTATAGTAATCTTTTTCCCAATCTGAGTTCTGATATGCATCTGCGAAGATTCGATAATCTTTAACTTTTGAATCTCTGTAATAAAAGAAAAAAGATAATATTATCTCGATGAAAAATAATAAAGCCAGCGTAATGCCCAAGACAAGCCAAGCATCACGAACTAATAAAACCAGTTTTTTAAAATTCATGAGCAAAATACTCTCCATACTCTGCTAAAGAACTGGTCTGGCGAGTTCGATTATGCTCAACTGAAATGCTCGCGGGCTTTCACTAGTTGCGAATGGACTTGGACTCAATTAATGCCGGTTTTTAATGAAACCTCAGAAAATTTTTTTTCTACAAGTCTTCCTAACTGCCATTAAAAAATAGTTTTAGCGGAATACCGATGCTGATAAATATGATATTTCAATGCATTGCCATACTTCTCAAATTAATCAATCAGTCCATCGACCTATGTACGTTCTATGATTTACCGAGCCGGGTTTTACAACTAACAATACATATCCGATCGTGAAAAACAGAAATCCAGACGCGATTACAAGCAATCCGACAACCCAGTCACTCTGATCAGTAGTCACCACCAGAAACCCTTCTGCCAAAATCAAAAATATTTCAAGACATACTAAAACCCAGTCAAAGTCTTTAACAACCCATGTCAGGTACCTTAAAAGCAAATAACAGGATACCATCCCGAAAAAGGAAAAGATGAGCGCAACATCCTTCCAATCTGCGAATCGCCCAATAATAACCCCTAAGAATTCAAGAACATAGGCGAATGAAGCTGCAATACTCGCATAAGCCATCAAGATTAATATCGCATATAACGCATTCTTTTTCATTTGGGGATAATTCTCGGAGAGCGTCCCGCAATAACTTGCATAACGACGATAAACAAGCACCATTGCCGTCTGCAAGAAAGCCTCGCCCAACAAAAGCGCATATGCGATATTGTCTAAATCAAATCCGTGCCCTAGTACAGTTGCCCACAACACAATACCACGAACAATCGCGACAACCGTATAGCTACCTATCAGTTTTTTCCATGCAGATCTAATTTGCTTTCTGCATTGCGCCCAAACTTCCCCCCAATTAAATAAATTTAATTTGATTGAAATTTTGCAGATGCGGAGTTCGAGAAGGTGTATACACATCAGGCTGATGGACAGCAGCCCCATCAATTGACCCGCATCCCATGAAAAAGGAAGCAGACATACACTACTAAAAATTATCCAATGCAAATCACGGAGTCGCTCAGCAGCACTGACATTTACGGACCGCAACAAGCCGGCAAACAGACTCGTCGTGACATAAGAGCTTGCTAATAACGCGGCGGATAATACAACACCGCTGCTCAATACGAATACCAGACCCACAAATATCTCGATGACTATCATCAAAGATACGAGAGGTGAGAAGAACTCAGCAACATTTCGGCGACCGGCAATGGCCAAGGGAAGTTGCTCCTCCATGCCCATCGTTAAAAAACGTGCAGAGAGCAATGCGATCGTAGTCATAAACACATAGTCTGTTAGTTCTCCAGCTACTAAATGCGGAACAACAATAAACAGGAAAATCCCACGACTCACTAGTGCCATTATTTTTATTGACAGACCATGCCATATCTCGTTAACGAGATTCTTTATACTGCTAGACATGGACGTAGCGGATCTCACCCAAGCAGGTCAACAAAAGATAAATGTACATGATTATCCGACAGGGAAAGACCGCCATCAGGGGCTTGCTACCGATTATATGCATGGAATTACAGGCACTATGCAGGCACGCAAACTCGTGCGAGCGTTAATTTCGGGGAAATACACTTGGTTAAATGAAAATTAAACTTTTTCTCGCGAAGTTCTTCTGTAGCCGGAAATTTGCTTTGCAAGTGTTTCACAATGTTACCAGCACCCTACCCCCCATTGGAGAAACCCACTTCATTCCGCGATGCTACAGCTCACATACTGCTAGGCTGGCTTATCCCTACTGACCTAACCCGTAGCACGATGGTCATCAACACGCAAACCTGTATACATCTTATTCTCCATTCGCTGAATACCGAAGTAACTTAGCATTGAAAAAACAAGCAAATATCGCGCATCAAGTAAGTCGCCACTAACAAGCTGGCTAAGGCAAAGAAAAATTGCACAATACTTCCATACAGATCGCAAACTAAAAATAAATGCAAAAAAACTTAGCAATCCAAGTGACCCAAATAAAATACCAGCCTCAGACCATAACTCCATTATCAGATTATGAGGATATTGAAGGCCTAAATTATCCGTTACCGCCCTTTCCCATCCGCCCAGGCCCACACCAAAATAATTCGAGCTAATCAATGAAAAGGTTCGTACAAGCAACCAGTAACGTCCTGTTAAACTCGTATACCCACCCTCATTCTGGAACGTGTCAGAACTAAAGGTCCATAGCAAGCTGAGCCGACCAAGCTGTGAAAAGTCAAAGTTGTAAAACCGCGCTATCTGCGAAACTGCTAGCGCAAAAAGAGATAAGAACAAAATATAGAACCATCGACTGCGAGCATTAGAAGTCAAGATTAGCAGCGTACCTGCGATACTAAGAGCCAGTAACGGGCCCTTAGAGGCCGTCCAGAGGAGGGCTGCCGCAAATAACGATGTTGAGAGCAATCGACTTACACCACGCAGAGACATAAAGCCAAGTATCACGCCCAATCCCATTAAACGTGCAAATGTAATTGGCCCCTGTATAAAGAAAGGCACATTACGGTCAAAAAAACCGTACTTCACTTTATAGAGGACAGCTACCATTAACAGTCCCAACAAAAATATAATTATTGACTTAATCAGCGCATCACATCCGTATGTCCTGATTACATGCAGAAAAAATATAAGAGAAAGATTAACAGTTAACAACAGATTAAAAAATTTATAGCTCCCATATGCAGCGTCAGTCGACCAGAGAATAGTAAAGCCCAACGGTAACAATGGAATTTGCCACAGCAGAATTTCCCTAAACGTACGGCCGTCAATTTCCAGAGAACATGCCCAGCAAATAATTGCAGATAAAATCAATGGATTCAGTGGAAGGCCAGCAAGCATCAACCTTTCATCGACTGATGCTGAGCCAACTAATAACACGAGAAGTCCTGCGCCCGTCTTGGCCAAACACGAAATTGAAATACAATAGGGAATAGCATCCAGTGGATGAAATACAACCGTATTATAGTTACGGTATTTCCGATCTGGGCCGATCTTCATCGGGATTCTATGGAAGCTGCTTGTATTCGCGTTACCGCAAAAGCAATAAAGAACCCGCATAAAAATCCCATACTTGCGCCAATCAGAAGAATGAGAAACCGCCTTGGCTTAATAAATGCGCCCTCATTTGGAGGCGCTGCAGGATCGATAACGCGGAATGCGTATTCTTTTCGCACATTCGCCATTGCAATTGCACGAACATTCTCTTCTATTAATGCGTAGATCGCTTGCTCGACTGGAACAATATTAGTCTTCTGGAGCTCTTTGTTCAGGTAGTTCAGATTTGTTCGAGCCTCCTCAATAGCGCCTCTGCGCATGGTCTCATTCAACCCTTCAACAAGCTTATTAGCCCATTCAGCAGCTTGATTTGGATCTTTCCATAAGATTGACAGTGTTACTGTACCATCTGTCAAGTTCTCAGATATTCTCCTGATTCCAGTATCGAAAACGACATACCCATCGTATAACGTAGGATGAATATCAGCCTTCCAATCTTCTTTCTCCAAATCCCAGTCACCGGCGAAAAGTACAGGCATAAGGCCTTGTTCAGCTATAAATCTCTCTGTAAACGCCCTGGACTTTATGATTGCAATTGCTTCTGATTTCTCTCCGCCTACCTGCAATGACACGCCAAGAGCAGAAGCGGCGCCGATTCCACTTAATAATCCGCCTAAAGCCCCGACCGGTCTCTCGTTAGATGATGGCACCATGACGAGCTTCACTTCATACACGGGCGTCATTAAGAATGCCAACGCAACTGCAGCCGCCAAACCAAAACCCATGCAACTAAGAATCAACCTCCAACGAATCTGGAAAACTTGCCAGATTGCCACCAACCAAAATCCGTCAGGCAGTGAAACCTGCTGCTTTGAAGGTTGCCGTTCTCTTTTTTCACTATCAAACATGAACTAGAACGAATTAACCGCCGCAACCGAAATCGCCAGGTTATAAAGTATCTGCGTAATACTTGACCACTGCACCAGACTCGGTACCCGGTTGGTATCCATCGGCACGACGATCGTATCGCCCGGATACATTTTTCCGCCGCCCCCGTTAAACCAGCGTGAACCTTTCGACGCCTGAACCGCACCATTGGCACGCACTACGTAAATACGCTTTCCGTCTGCATTGGATGTCAGGCCGCCGCTCTGCGCAATATAGTCGTCGCGGGTATTGCCTTTGGCATACAGATGCGAAGTCGCATATTGCACTTCGCCGAGCACCATGATTTCCTGCGATTGATGCGGCACGTACAGCTTGTCGCCGTCTTGCAGGATGATGTCATAGTCGCTCGAATCGCTGGCGACAATCCTGGCCAGATCAATCACCAGGCGCCCGGTCGGCACCGTGGTACGTATCTGTTCGAGCAGCGACTGGCCGACGGACATGGCCTGCTGCGCATTGCCGCTCGGATCGGCCGCCGCGCGTAAACCGAGCCCGGCGACATCGGCCTGCAGGCGCCGTTCGAGCACCTTGATCTGGTCCGCTTCGCGCTTGCGCAAGGTCTCGCGGGTAAACACGCTGCCGGCCGGGAAGGCCTGCTTGGTCAGGCCACCCGCCCGCTTGAGGACCGAACGCAGGGTTTCGCCACGCTGAACCGGATAAACGCCGGGAAACTGTACCTCGCCGACCAGTTCAATCTCGAATTGTTTCTGCCAGGCAGGGATTTCCTTGATACTGAGATAATCATAAGGATTCAGCAACAAATCGGCATCGGCGTCACCGGCCCTGATGGCATCGAGATCGATCTCGATGAGTTCGGTTTGCCGTTCACCGTCCGCATCGATGCGATAACGGGTGAGTTCGGCGCCGGATGAAAATGCATTGGAACTGAGCCCGCCCCCGGCACGCAGCAAATCGCTGACCCGCATGCCAGCCTCAAGCGGATACTCGCCCGGTGAGCGAACCTCACCGATCACCTTGACCATCTGGAACGGTTTGGCCCGGGTGCCCTGGGCCTTGAGTTCCTTGAGGACAGTTGCTATGACGGCAGAACGCCTGACGCCGAGTTCAAAAATCATGACCCGGTCACGCACCTGCAACTGCACGTTGGCCGAAGAGTCGGGATTGGCCAGCGCCGCGCCCAGATCCGCCGACAATACCGTGATCTGCCGGTCGGCACCCTCCTCGCGGCGGATCAGCACATAACCCAGATCGGCCCTGGGCTTGAGCATGCGCACGCTGGACACCAGGTCAGTCAGCCGCATGCCGGGCGACCACTCGTATTGGCCCGGGCGCGTGGTATGACCCATCAGCGTGACGGCATCGTCCACTTCCTCCAGCGCCGGCAAAACCGTCACCAGGTCACCCGACTGCACTTTCATCTGCAAGTCGGCCGGGTGTTCGATATCGAGCGTTTCGATGCTGCGCGTACCGTGGTTATTGATACGCTCGAGCTGCACCATCGTGGCATCGGCCGTCGGCAGCAAACCGCCGGCCAGCTCGATCAGATCGCCGACCGTACGCTCGGCACGAAGTTCGTAGATGGCCGGGCGCCTGATCTCGCCGTCCATGCCCACCATGGTCCTGGCCGGCGGTACGAATACGACATCGTCGGCGCGCAACTGCGCGTCCTTGCGGGTATCGCCCTGCAAAAGCAGCGCATAGATATCGAGCGTATTGACTGTTTTGCCGGCACGGCGCAGCTGCACCTGGCGCAACGAACCGATTTTGGTGATGCCACCGGCGAGGAACAGCGCGTTGGTCATGCGCGCCAGCCCGCTGACCGTGTACCCGCCGGGTTGCTTCACATCGCCGACCACAAATATACGGATCGAACGCAGGCGTCCCATGCTGACCGAGACCTGGGTGCCGATCAGTTGCTTGCTGACCCACTGCTTGATCTCGTCGCGCAGCTCGCCGAA
>Ga0114931_10003532_pt1 | contig 19753 bp, 15 predicted proteins | sample 2SBtaG_FD_89579 | JGI IMG/M metagenome (GOLD analysis project Ga0114931, IMG submission 89579) | Deep subsurface microbial communities from Kolumbo volcano to uncover new lineages of life (NeLLi) - 2SBTROV14_V59a metaG | ecosystem: Environmental > Aquatic > Marine > Volcanic | place: Kolumbo...
TCACGTCGCCGTCGTTCACGACGGACGCGTCGCCGCCGATCGTGTCGCGGTGGTTGCGCGATCGAAGCCGCAACGCATTCACGAGGGGTGATTTGTAATGGCCAGCCAACGGGGCATCAGGGCGGGGCGTGCGTTCGTCGAACTCAGCCTGCGCGACAAACTGAGCCGCGGCCTCAAGCGCGCCCAGCGCCGGCTCAAGGCCTTCGGCGCCGGCGTGCGACAGGCGGGGCTCCGATTGATCGCGCTGGGCGCTGCGGCGCTCGTGCCACTCGGCATCGCCATTAAGGTATTCGCCAAGGCCGGCGACGAACTCGAGAAGATGTCGCGTCGCACGGGCATCGGCGTCGAGGCGCTCAGCGAGTTGGGTTTCGCGGCTGAGCAGTCCGGCGCCGATCTCGCCACAGTTGAGAAGGGCGTCAAGACGATGCAGCGGGCGATCGTCGATCTTGGACGCGGCCTCTCGACGCAGGTCGATGCGTTCGGCGCCCTCGGGTTGACGCTCAAGGACGTGCAGAACCTGAAGCCGGAGGAACAGTTCAAGATCATCGCCGAGCGGTTGAGCAAGGTGGAGGACGCGACAACGAGGGCAGGCGTCGCCGCCCAACTCTTCGGTCGAGCGGGCACGAAACTCCTACCCGTCTTCGAAGACGGCGCCGCCGGCATGGAGGCGTTGCAGGCCGAGGCTCGTCGCCTTGGGTTGACGATCTCGACCAAGACGGCCAAGGACGCCGCCAGCCTCACCGACGCATTCAACCGGGTCCGCAAGGTGCTCAAGGTGACCGCGATCACCATCGGCGCAGCGCTCGCGCCGGCGATGGAGAAAATCACCGCGTTCGTGACGCGGGTCGTCATCAAGGCCAACGACTGGATCAAACAGAACCAAACGCTCGTCGTCACGATCGCCAAGGTCGCCTTGGGCGTGGTCGGCGCGGGTGTCGCGTTGCTCGCATTGAGTTTGGCTCTCGGCCTCGTTGGGTTCGCCTTTGGCGGCCTGGCGGCAATCGCCACCGTGGTCAGCGGCGTGATTGGCGCCGTCGTCGCCGTGCTCGGCGCCGTCCTTTCGCCCATCGGACTTGTCGTCGGCGCGATCGGACTGGCCATCGCGGCGTTCCTCAAGTTCAGCGGCGTCGGCAAGATCGTCGTTGACTTCCTGAAAGATAAGTTCGCCGCGCTCTCGGCGATCGTCGGCCAGACTTTGGGCGGCATCAAGGACGCGCTCGCCGCGGGCGACATCAAACTCGCCGCCAAGGTGCTGTGGAACGGCGTGAAGGTCGCGTTCCTCGAGGGGACGAAGGAGATTCGTAAGACATTCTCCGACAGCCTGACGATCATCAAACTAACGTGGAGCAACCTGCTCGCAGAAATGCTCACGGCATGGGCGAGCATCACGTCCAAGATCAAGTCGATCTGGGAGAAGGTGCAGAACTTCCTGGCTAAGGGTTTTACCGACCTCTTCGGCCTCTTCGACAAGTCGCTCGACACCAAAGCGGCCAAGCAGCAACTCGACGCGCAGTCGAAGCGGAACCTCGACGCGATTGTCACGCAAGCAAATGACGCGCTGGACAAGATCGACAAGAATCAGAACGATCGCACCAGCAAGATCATCAACGATTCTATCAAGAAGATGGATGATCGGCGCAAGGCCCTCGAGCAGGCCAAGAAAGACCTCGACGCAGCGATCGCACAGGCCAAAGACGAGAAGAACACCGCGAACGCGGCGGACGCGAAGGGCAAGTCGCTCTCAGACCGCATCAAGAGTTTGCAGGACCAACTCGCCGGCGTCGGGACCGAACTGGCCACCACGATGGGCAAGACGACGGTGCGGGGCACGTTCAACGCGCTGACCATTCGCGGCCTCGACGGCGCCTCCGCCGCCGCCGATCGCACAGCCGTCGCGACCGAGCAAACCGCACGAAACACGAAACGCATCAACGACACGATCCGCACGAGCGGACTCGCGTTCGCGTGACAGCCTGAAATGGAGACTGACGCATGGCTACCCACACACCCGTCGCGCCGCTTCGCGCGGCCAACCCGATCACCTTCGCAGCCGCAGACGCCATTGGCGACGACTTTGTCAACACCGGCAAAGAACTCGCCGTCGTCGAGCACACAAACCCCGCCGGGTCTCCGGTCACGCTCACCGTCACAACGACGGCGACCGTGGACACGGAGGCGGTGGCCGACAAGATCATCGTGATCGGCGTTGGCGAGACGCACATCCTCGGCCCGTGGCCGCAGCAGTGGTACAACGACGCGAACGCGAAGGTGCAGTTCGCGTGGTCCGCCGTGGCCGACATGCAACTTGCAACCATCAAGCCATCCTGACCGCCAAACGCAAGCGGATCAGCGATTGTTTGCATTCCTGCGTGACGACTCGAACGATCCTTTGAAACCCGAAAGGGGAGCGCATGGCGATCGCCTTCGCCGAACGCGAAACGTCCCCGGAGTTCGGCCAGGACTCTGCGACCACGCGATACTGGGTCACCGGCGAAACCGACGAGGCAGTCGTTCTCAGCACGCTCGCGGCGTCGCTGCCAACCGCGCTCAACGGGCTCACGCGCACGAATATCCGCATCGAGCCGCTTGGCTCCGGCGCGTGGGACGCGGAGATCGCCTATAGCCTTGTCTCGTCGACAACGAGCGCCCAACCCGGGCAACCGACGTTCAACTTCGACACGGGCGGCGGGACGCAGCACGTCACGCAGTCGCTGCTCACCGTCTCGACAACGCCTGCGCCGGGCAAGGTCGCGCCAGACTTCAGGGGCGCGATCGGCGTGACCAAGGATAGCATCGAGGGCGTCGACGTCGTCGTGCCCGTCTACCAGTTCACCGAGACGCACGTGCTCAAACCCGAACTGGTCGACGACGCCTACAAACGCCTGCTCATGACGACCACGGGCCGGTTCAACACAGACAACTTCGCGGGGTTCCTCGCGGGGGAGGTTCTCTTTCTCGGCGCGTCCGGCACGCAGCGCGGCAACGGCGACTGGGAGATCACGTTCCGGTTCGCGGCCAGCGAGAACGCGACGAACCTCGTGGTCGGCGACATCACCGTGCCGTCGAAGTTCGGCTGGGATTACCTGTGGACCCGCTACGAGGAGACGGTGGACGGGGCGTCGAACACAATCGTGAAACGGCCGGTCGCAGCGTACGTGGAGCGCGTCTACAACGGCGCCACGTTCGCAAACCTCGTCGCCGGACTGCCCCAAATCATTGACTGACAACATGGCCACCGATCCGCTCAAGAAGGTGACGCAGGGCTCGCCACTGCAGATTCCCGCCACGGCCTACAACGCATTTATCGACGCCGCAAAGTCGAACAAGGGCCTCAATCAGGGCGCCAGAAGGGGATTCTCGCGCGAGCAACGCAGCGGCGTCGTGCTCATCAAGAACAACTCCGGCGCCGCGATCGAGCGGTTCCAGATTCTCGGCATCGACGGACCGCTATTCACCCCCGCAACCGCGATTGATGCATTCAAACGCGAGCCGGTTCTGGTCGGCAAGGCCCCCATCGAGGTCTCGCACACCGGCAAGTTCGTCGTCGCGCTCGAGCCGATCGCGCAGGGGGATATTGGCACGGCGTGCGCCGACGGCGTTTGTATCACTCAAGTAAACTTTCCAGACCCCAATGTTAGCAGTCCGCGTTTTGCTGAAATAAGCAACGGCGTGACCGCGAACCTCGTCGCCAGGCACCGAGGCGACGCCGAGATCATCTGGCACGAGGGCATACCAGCAGGCGGAGGCACGCTGTGGGCGATTGTCCGCATTGGGGACTCCAACGCGGCCGCGATATTCCCCGTCAACCTCACGCAGGTCGGCGGCTCGGACGGAGGCAGCGCGTCGCCAGCAACGTGGACATACGACGTTTTCGACGCGCTCCCGCTTGGGGGATTCAATCCTGCCCTGCCCCCGATAGTCTCCGCGGTCGACCCGACGGCGCCGCCGAGCGTGTGGGCCAGGCCGGCCACGGGGTCCGTGGTCAAGGCGACCGCGGGGCTCGCGTTCTACGACGACTCAGGCGCGCTCGCAGTCACGTGGATCAATGAAGTGTTCGCCGGCGGAGGCGCCGGCGACTTCCAGGCGTACTTCATACACGCGGTTCGCGTGGGCGGCACGATCGCCACGCCGCCCATCGTCGGCGATCCGGCCACGATCACCTATGACATCAAGGTCGATCCGAACGGCGCAACGGCGAACTTCACCGATGTATCGCCGACGCACGCGAGGCCGACCAACGCGACCGGGCAGATCGTCGCGGCCGCGGTCGACGACGTATGCGCAGCCAAGATCAGCGTAGACGCGCAGCAGAACCCTACAGTCGACCAACTGGTCTTGATCGAAAGCGAGCCCCAGAAACTGCTCGTGGCGAACGACGACGAGCCCGGCTACCCGGTTGTGGCGCCGTGGGTTGGGAACGCGGGAGCGTCGATCAACAACCCGACGCGGCTCGAAGCAACCGCCAATGGCGACGGATCGACCACGCTCAAACTCATCACGAACGCCCTTGCAATGGCCCTCAAACAGGCGCTTCCTGGCGACCCGCTCGCGGCCCAGAACCCCGCCAATCCCTTCGCAAATAAACTCGTGATCGGGTCAGCGACGAACGCGACCGAGACGATCCTATCGACGGTGAACATCGCGGGCGGAAGCGGTCTCACGAGTATCATCGTGCAGACCTCGACTGTTGAGCAGGCGATCGTTCTCGGAAGTTTTCACTCCGGGGCGCCCTCTATCAGCGGGCTAACGCTTCAGTTCCCGCGCAAGAAGATCAGCATGAGCGTTTCGGTCGTCGGCGGCCTGGCGACACTGACGGTGGCAGCAACTGCAGACGGGTTCGACTCCATCCCACTCAAGGTTGGGGATTGACTAATGCCCGACGCGCTCTTGTGGAACGGCTCCGAAGGCGGCGCTCCGGCGACATCATGGGCAGCGCGTCTCCTGACCGACGGCGCTGGCTCGTTGCTTTACAAACCAAGCGGCCCCTTCACGGGCGACACGTCGCTCATCCGGCAGGGACGCGCGCTCGAGCCGTTGCTCGGCGACGACCTTGTCAAGGGCTACTGGCTCGACACGGCGATCAACCGCTGGCGGCCTGTTCCGCTGTCGGGGTTCTCCCAGGCGGTGCTCAACGGATTCGACTTCCCGATCATCGCGCTTGCAGACGGGCGGATCGTGTACGGTCGACACACGGCGCCAGGAGCCGGACTGGGCAGCGTCATCGACCTATGGACTTTCGATCCCGCAACGTGCGCATGGGCACAGCACGGTCAACCGTACACAAGCACCGAGGCGTTCGTCGGTTGGATCGGGACCGAGCCAGTCATCGTAGACACGATCCTCGACGGCATCGTGCTTCGGTGGAACGGGTCAGCGTGGGCAACGCACTCGAACCCCAACGCGGATCTCAGCCTCGACGTGCGGAACATCGATGGGTTCAGGCTGCTAGGTGGCATCCCGACATTATTCGGCGGATTTCGGAGGAACATAGGCGGGGTTATACAGTGGACGTCCGCGATCGGATGGAACGGCTCGGCATGGTTTGCGCGATCGAACTGGCTAAACAGCACGCCCGGAGCGACCGATATGGTCGCTCACAACGGGCTGCTCCACTACCGCGCGAGCAACACGCAAATCGTTCGCATCAACGCCGACGGCTCCGAAACCGCATTTGCCGTGACGCCGATATTCGGAGGCCCGCTCGGCACGATTCTCAGGCTCGGCAGTTTCAACGGCGGGCTATACGTCCTCGGCAAGTTTGACCAGTTCTTTGTGCAAGCGAACGACGCCGGGCCGCTGGCCTCGTTCGCCGCGAGCAACATCGCGCGCATCACGCTTGAGCCGCCCGGCGTGTTCGACGTAGGCGGTGGACTTCAGCGTGGAACATCTCCTTTCGATCCGAACTTCCACCAACTGCTTGTCGAAGGCGGCAAACTCTGGGTCGGCTCGCGCTTCATGGACACGGTGAACAACGGCGCGCAGGCGGTCCCCTACGACCTCGCCGCATGGGACGGCGCCGCGTGGACAATACCGCCGGCAGCCCCGAAGGGCGGCTGGACCGGTTTCGGCCGCGTCATCACACCGGGAGATCCGTTCTGAGTCGCCGAGTAATATCGCCTCTCCTACTTCACTTGACCGGTCGCAGCAGGCAACACTCACCGCCGGCGCCCACACACTGACTATCGACGCGACGACGAACGATGCTCTTTACCACTTCGGGGCGTTCTACCAGTTTGATCTGAGTTTTCAGGCCGTGTGAGCAGTAACCCGTAGGGCATCCCAATCGCCAGCCGCAGCAATTGACAGCAACTGATAGATAGGCTTCAATATCCGCGTGGCCGCCACGAACCGAAAGTCAGGTCCCCGCCGATCGCCGCTGAAGAGCGGCTCCGACGTTGTGCCAACGGATGCGGTGTTCACGATCGACGACCTCGTCGTCTATCTGAAGCTGCCAAAGTCGACCGTCTACAAGCTGGCGCAGGAGGGCAAGATCCCCGGCCAGAAAGTCGGAAAGCACTGGCGATTCAGCAAGGAGACGGTCGAGAAGTGGCTCGATGAGCCTCGCATGAATTGTCTCGATTCGGCTGCGAGTGTTGCGGCAGCTGTGGAGTGACGTGACATGAAGATGATTCCCGCACACGTCTATCGCTTCCCAAGTCGTGCCGAAAGGCATGTCTTCAGTTTACTGGATCATTCCACCTTGGACGGCTATACGCTCCATTCGCTTAACATCGCGTCCCACGCTTGGAAGCCATGGACCGAAATTGACTTCGTGTGCCTTACATCCTTCGGACTCCTTGCGCTCGAAGTAAAAGGCGGCAAAATCAGCCGCCATGAAGGGCGTTGGTTCACGAATGAGAAACCCCTGAAAGAGAGCCCGTTTGACCAAGTTCGAACCGCAATCTACGAGTTGACGAACTGCATCAAGGCGCGAGGGGTGTCATTTGGGTGGGCAGTTGTCATGCCGGACAGCGCAGAACTCCCGGCGACCTCGGAACACCCACGAGAGATGCAGGCCATTCACTCTGATTGTGCGACCCCCGAGACGTTTGCGAAGTGGCTGAGCACGCTGGAGGAGTACTGGATTACTAAACTCCATAGTCACCGGCTGATTGATTCACGAGCACAGTCTGACCTCGTCAAGCGGCTGAGGCCGAACTTTGATGCTGCCGTCCCGCTCGGACGTCAGGCGGAGCTTCTGGATCAACAGATAATGCAATTCACCGAGGAACAATTTGCACGCCTCGATGACATCGAAGAGAATGAACAGATCCTCTGTCGCGGCGGCGCTGGCACGGGGAAGACGTTTCTTGCTGTGGAAGTCGCCAAACGGGAGTCCGCGCTCGGCCGGAGTGTGTTGGTCGTGGCACGCAGCCGACCGCTGGTGGATTGGATCGCCGATCGCCTCGATATTCTAGGCGCTACTGTGCATGCAGTAGACCAGCTCACCTCGACTCCCATGGCCGAGGACCAGTTCGATGTGCTTGTTGTCGATGAGGGGCAGGACCTGCTCTCACTGCGCTTCATCGAATGCTTTGACACGCTGCTCAAAGGTGGCATTGCAAATGGGCGGTGGCGGTGGTTCATGGACGACCAACACCAGGCTGGTTTCCATGATGACACTGATCCTGCAGTGATCGAATTGCTACTGGAGCATGGAGTAACACTACAGCGCCTGCGCGTGAATTGTAGGAACACGCGGCAGATCGTGTAGTTCACGCAGTACACCACGGGCGCGGACATCGGGGAAGCGCGGCTGCACGGTGGTGGGCATGTTCCTGAGTTTGACTTCGTAACACCACAGAACGAGTCGGATCGTCTTCTGACGCGATTGCAAAGTTGGCATCGAGATCAGGAGGTCGCGTTTGATCGGATGGCCGTGCTCGTCTGTGATCTTGGTGCCGTTGGTCGCTTTCGGAATGCGGTTGATGAACGAGTGCGAGTCGAGTCCGTCCGAGACTTCAAAGGGCTCGAGGCCGAGTTCATCGCACTTGCAGGCATTCCGGAGGATTCGGATGTGCTCGATCGCATGTCGTCCGAGCTCTATACCGGGTTGACGCGGGCTCGAATCGAACTGTGGGTGGCTGTTCCCGCATCGATTGAGCAGCAATGGAAGCGCGCACGCACTGAGAACGCGCGTCGGAAGATCGAACTTGAATTCGGGGGCATCGAATGACCGTATCTGTGACTACGGCTCGGGATGAGTACATTGCTTACTTGCGGAGTCAGCTCTTCGGCCCCTTCGGTGGCGATACGGAGTGGCTGCCGAAGAACGACCCTCCGCATAAGAGATATGTGACTGGCATTCTGTATCCCCGTGTCCGAGATAAGGCAGCTCCGGTACCATCGGAACTCGAGGAGGAGATCGGGTCAGTCGTCGCTGATGCAGATGAGCCGGATGATTCCCCTCTCGCTGCGATGCTCCAACGAGCTCCTGCGTCAGCCGGCCTCACATTCGCGGTGTCTGAGGATGCCGTGATCGATGTGAAGACCAGTGCAGCGGTGTATCACCCGGATTCAGATCCTCCGTCGAGGGAACCGAGTGACGAGGAGGGGCCCAAGGGGTTTCTTCGCGAGCCAGTCGGCAACGGGAGCGTGCGTTTGTCGGACAAGAACACGGGCGACTCGACCCATGAGATCTTCGATGGCCGTGCCGAGCTGCGGGCGCGCTGGCGTCGCCTCAGCGGGCTGCGCGTAGTCACCGTCTCGATCATCAACACCGCGGAGATGTTGCCGAGCGACCGTGCTCGTCCAGTAGACTGTCTGTACCAAGTCCGCATGGAAGTGTCTTGTATCAGCGGGGAGTTTCGCGAACCTCCGACACCTGACGTTGCGTTCGACACCGAAGAGAGTGTGCTCCGGTTGCGGTATCGCAACCACCGTGCATGGGCGAGTGGACACTCGACATCGGTTGCGTGGGATGCTGCGCCCGATGGTACAGCTCCCGATCGCATCTCGATCGACTTCCTCCCTTTCTCGGATATTCACCCGTTCTCGGCCGGAGTCCGGGAGAGCGCCAAGTTCGATGATCGGGTCCTTGCCATTCAGGAACTGGCTGACGTTGAGAGCGGTGATGACCTGCGGTCACTGCTCGAACCGTTTGTCGCGGATCACCTGTCATGGATTGAGAGCCAGCGAAGACTACTGGTCGATGACACGCATCAAGCGGCGTTCGCGGAGGTTCTGGATAACCTCGAACAACAGAGCCATCGATTGCAACGCGGGATTGTAATCCTCTGCGACGGATATGACTCTCATCGTTTAACCGCGTTTCGGCTCTCAAATACAGCCATGCTGGATCAGATGGAACGGACGGCGCATCGGAAAGGCCGCCCGTTTGATCGAGCTGAGGCGCGATGGCGTCCGTTTCAACTTGCATTCCAACTCCTTGCTATTCCGGGCGTCCTGCAGCCGGACGATGGTGATGGCCGCGACCTGCTGGACTTGATCTGGTTCCCAACCGGCGGCGGCAAGACTGAGGCATACCTTCTACTGGCCGCCTTCACGATCATCTACCGACGACTGCACTTCGGCGTGAGAGGCGAAGGAACATGCGTGTTGAGCCGTTACACCCTTCGGTTGCTTACGAGCCAGCAGTTTGAACGGACAGCAACGCTTATCTGCGCTCTTGAACGCTTGCGGCGCCGTGGCGACATCCCTGGCGAGGACGTGATCGACATCGGCTTGTGGATTGGGGGCGGAGAACATTCGTCGTCGAACACCTGCAAGCAGGCATTCGAACGCTACGAGCAGATGCTGGAGGAGACGCTGCCTGTCAACCGGTTCATGCTGGTTGAATGCCCTTGGTGCGGGTTCTCGATCGTTCCGCCCCATCAGGAAGAAAACCGTGCCATGTACGGTATGCATTGTACTGCAACAGGGTTCGATTTCAGATGCCCCAATGCCGACTGTGACTTCCATGATCATCTCCCAATACAAGTTGTAGACGAATGCCTCTACGCCCATCCGCCAACAATCCTCCTCGCCACGATCGACAAGTTTGCGCGACTCCCTTGGGAATCTCGTTCACGGGCGTTCTTCGGCTTGGGTCGTGACATTCGTCCACCGGACCTAGTGATTCAGGATGAATTGCATCTGATCTCCGGACCGCTGGGCACCATCGCTGCTATCTACGAAGCCGCAATCGACGTTTTGATCCAACAAGGGGGTGATCCGCCTAAGTACGTTGCCGCGACTGCCACGATACGGGGGGCAAGTGATCAAGCACGACGGCTGTACGGTCGTGAGGTACGGCTCTTCCCAGCATCAGGTCCAGATGCGGATGACTCTTACTACATGAAGATTGACAGAGCGGACGCCGTATCCCGGCGCTACGTCGGGATCATGGGTCAGGGTCACACTCCGGTGACCAACACAGTGCACATCATGGCAGCAATGGTTGATGCAGGCCAGTGTGTGACAGATGATGACGACTACTGGACGCTGGTCGCCTACCATAACTCTCGACGCGAACTCGGCAAGACCATGACGTTGTCTCGCGACGATATTCCGTCGCGTATTCAGTTGATTTGCACTGAGGAAAGGCGGAAGGACCGTCGGACCTGTGAGACCGTCGTTGAATTGTCGGGCAATCTCAAAAGCTATCAGGTTCCACAGGTGCTTTCTACGCTGAAACACACACGTGACGCTGTTGAGGCCGTGGATGTTCTTGCATGTACGAACATGATCTCAGTTGGAGTGGACGTTGAACGTCTGAATGCGATGGTAATTCTCGGGCAACCAAAGATGTCATCCGAGTACATTCAGGCCAGCTCTCGAGTTGGTCGCGGGCGAAAAGTCGGAGGCGTGGTCGTCGTAAACTTCTCGCCGACAAAACCACGTGATCGTTCGCATTACGAGAATTTTGTCCGTTTTCATGAATCGATGTACCGATGGGTTGAACCCACAAGCGTTACGCCGCAGTCGCCGCCAGCGCTTGACCGAGCACTGCATGCATCCATTATCACAGTGCTTCGTCTCGCAGCCCTTGTGAAGAACGAGGATGCAGTGCGGTTCGACAATGATGACAGCAGCCAAAAGGCCCTGCTCGAGAGACTCCGAGCGCGTCTGCATCAAGCGATAGATATGTCAGATCGTGCGGCATTCGACCGTCACTACAATGAAGTCCTTGAGTGGTGGCTCAGAGCGGCTGAGGCTCGCAGCTGTCTGCATTACAAGTCACAGAAGCAATTTGCAGGGATCATGCGATATCACTCTGGAGAAGACAGGCCTCCGGCACGGCCGACACTCAACTCCATGCGCAACGTCGATGGAGACGCCGTTGCATTTGTTCTTAGTACAGGGCGCAAATCATGAGTAGAGGTCTTCGTAAAGGGCAATTGATTGGTGTTCATGGACCAGGTGCAATTGCAGATATCGGCGATGAGTCATTTGTAGTTGCGTCAATCGACCGATGGCGACGCGACGGAATGTCGCCTTGTGACTTGGCGCGACTATCGAAACGTCTTGGCGTCGCCAGATTGCTACAGCCTGCCACGAATACGAACAGGTTCTCTGGTGACTCATGGTCGGTCGCCCTCCACCGGTTCCCGCAATGGTTGTTTTGTCAAAGATGCCGCCACATGGTCAAGTGGAGCATGCTTAAGGAATCTACACTCGAGTTGGGTGAACTTCCGCGCTGCGAGCGGTGCAAGGGGCATCCGTCACTTGTCCCGATGCGCTTTGTCCAAATTTGTGAGAACGGGCACCTAGATGATGTGGATTGGCTCTGGTGGGTTCACCGCGCACCGGGTAGCCGTGCGCAATGCCACAATCCGGAGCAATTGCAGTTCCTGTCAAGGACCGGAGTCGGTTCCGGGCTGGGCTCACTACAGGTTAAGTGCCTTGATTGCAATACTGTTCGCAACTTGGGCGATCTTCGCAATCGTGGCGGATGGCAATGCCGAACCGCGACTGCCTATTCAGGCGGAAGGCAACCATGGCAGCGACGTGATATGGGGACGGTATGCGATTGCGAGCCTATCGTTGTTCAGCGAGGCGACTCAAATGTCTATTTCCCAAGCGTGGTGTCAGCGCTCGATATTCCTTGGGGCTCCGATGATGATCCTGGCACAAGTCTGGACGCTGCGATCAGAGATCGCCAAGATTTTAGAACTTACAAGGAGACGTGGGATAGCTTGAAGAGCAATGATCTTGATGCATCGAGCGTGATGCATGACCAAATCGTACGCCTCAGCAAAAAAGTAGGCATTGAGCCAGACCATCTTGTGCGGCTCTTAGATGGCACAGGTGTTTCTGGTGACGCTGAATCTGTTCGACCGATTGGTGACCAGATACGCGAGATGAAGGCGGAGGAGTTCGCAGCGCTCGCTCGGCCAGATGGGATCGAGAGCAGTCAATTCTCCGGTACGAATTACGAAGTCGATCGGGGTTGCTTCAGCCTGGCTCTTGTCGGACTGCTGGAATCAGTGAGTCTCATTGATCGTCTTCGGGAAGTACGAACACTGCGGGGGTTCCATCGCGTCAGTCCATCCGGCGAAGATCGGATGGTGAGCGCAAGCCTGAGCCCGGCTACAGATTGGTTGCCTGCTTGCGAAGTGTTCGGTGAGGGGATCTTCCTCAATTTCAACCCGGAAGCAATCGCGCACTGGGAGTCAGGACTTCCAACTAGTGAGCGGGCCCGTCTTCAGGCCCTGCAGAGGCGGATTGTCGACGAGGATCTTGGATTCCTTCCGAAAGTGTCAGCTCGTCTCATCGCCATTCACGGTCTTACCCATCTCCTTATGAGGCAATTGTGTTTCGAGAGCGGATATGCGTCGAGTTCTCTGCGTGAGCGTATGTACATCGACGACGAGATGGCGGGCGTACTCATCTACACTGCAGACGGCGACTCGGAGGGGACCATGGGAGGCTTGGTCCGGCAGGGGCGATCAGATCGCCTTCCTGCGGTGTTAGCACGCGCGCTGACGGCCGCTGCATGGTGTTCTGGGGATCCGTTGTGTGCGGAGGGCGAGAATCAAGGGATGGCTGGACTTAATCGCGCGGCCTGCCATGCGTGCCTGCTCGTCTCTGAAACATCATGTGAATGCGCGAATGCGCTTCTTGATCGTCGATTCCTGATTGGAGGTTCCGGCGGCATGACCGGTCTCTTCTCAGAAGCCTTGGCAGAACTAGAGATAGTCTGATGTCAATCCACATGCCTACCTATACGCAACTGTCGGATGAGCAGAAGGCGATTCTTGAGGAGTCCGACTACGACGACAACATTCTTGTTGTCGGCCCGCCCGGTACAGGCAAGACAGTGATCGCGATGCACCGAGCCGAAGGGCTTGCCAGAGCGAGAAAGCAGACGGTCAACTTGATCATGTATAACAAGGTACTCGAGCACTACACGTCGCAGTGGGATTCCGCCGTGTTTCGAGAGTCCGTTGCCGTAAGCACGTATCACAAATGGGTGGCGACATTGTGGCGTCATCACAAGTGTGGCGGAAACGCACCTCATACTGAACCATACAATTATGACTGGCCTGTAATTCAGGCCGAGTTCGTGCGCCGCAAGGTGCAGCTCGGACGACTAGTAATTGACGAAGCGCAGGATCTTCCGGTCAGCTTCTACAAGGCACTTGGTCTCATTGCGGGGAGCTGCAACGGGCAGTCATCATTCTGTATTGTTGCGGATGAGAATCAACGCCTTGATGAGAATCACAATTCGTCGATCAATGACATCCGAAAGGCGATCATCCTAGCTGGAGAGCCTCAAGAGTACCTGCTGCATTGCAACTACAGGAACACGTATGAAATCGCATTGCTCGCGAGTAGATTCTACGTGGGGCTCGATTCCGGCACTGCGGAGCTTCCAGAGACACGCCGAGGCCAAAAGCCGCGGATGGTTGGGTACGACAAAGGGACAAATGGCATGGCTGATGCAATCAGTCGACATGCATCTAACAATCCGACGCACTCGGTTCTTGTCGTCTGTCCCACGTCGCGACTCGTCAAGTCCCTGCGCAACAAAGTTGAAGCCAGGCTCTCCGGACGCAACGTCAAGGCATTCCTGTCAGGCAAAAAGAGTCACGTTGCGAGTGACCTAGAGACGGGACTTGACGGCTCGGTTACGCTGCTTCACTGGCGCAGCATGAAGGGCGTGGAAGCGGATGCTGTGTTTGTGCCACATCTTGAAGCCTTCGATCTGGGTGGCGATTCAACCGTCGGCGAGAAGATGCGTCTCTATGTGCTGTTGTCCCGCGCTCGCCAGATCCTGGAACTCCAATACGACCATTCGGACAAGTCAGTATCAGAGACGCGTCTCATCGAGGCCATCCGCGAGACCGCTGGTGATGACCTTGAGGAACTCGAATTATGACTGCATCGGACACACTGTTCCCAGTCGGGAAAGGCCCGAGGCCTTCGCGTTGGGTTGTCATGAACGATATGGACGTGCGTATGTGCCTCGCTAAGGGCGTCGTGCCGCTTCCAAGTGAGACGCGCCAGTTTGCTCCTGAAGTGAACCCTCCAGACCAAGGCTGGCGTTGGATTGACGTGGCACGCATTGACCGTCCTATCCCGGTTCACGATGTTCGACGCGCCTGCCTGGTTCGCATGCAAGGCATGATTTCAGATGGCAACTTTCTGAATGAGCGGGTGCCTGCATCATTCATTGCGTCGATCGCATTCCCAACCGAACAACTTGGCACCGACTGGGTTGCCCGCTCAGCTAGCTTCGAAGGTCTTCCAAGCAACCTCCCCAGCGTCGAGGTCAAAACGCATCTGCAATTTAGGCAGGCAAAGCCAACAGATCACTCAACTGCACGCGCAAAGGCCGCAGTATTGCCAACGGAGGCAGACCGTGTCGGAGGTGTATTTACCTCCATATTGGCTGCGGGCGAAGCGAGCCCGAATGCCATGATAAGCCTGGCAGAAGTCAACCTGCCTGATCGTGGATTGGTTCTGGGCTTGATCCATGACACCGTGTCTGTGGAATCACCAGCATTGGACCTATGTTTCGAGATTCTCGGGGATCCTGCCTGGCATGGTGGGTTCGATCCGCTTGAACTCTTGGAAGCCATGCGATCCAGTCTGACTGAGGTTACCGAAACTGATCGTGTTCAAGCGTGGGCAGTGTATGTTGGCGAGGTCCTGCGAAACCTCCGGGATGCAGGAGGTGGCACCCTGCTGGATACAGGTGATGTCCTTTTGCGAGCACTCCAGTTGGTGCTGCGGTCGACACCACTCACGGTTCGCGAGATCGACAATCAGATTGCCGCACGCGGTGACTCTGTCGGCCCAATGGTTGGTCAACTGTCGCGTTTCCTTGCTGCTTGGTATGAGGGGTTCGGGGCATTAGCTGGGGCCGTGAAGAAGCGGTCAGAAATCTACTCAATCGGATGCAGATCAGTCGTCGGTTCAAGTTCCTATCCGCTCGAGTTCACGATTGAGTACGAAAAGGACCGGACCGGATTAGGGCGAGCGGTACTTCTCTTAGAAAGTGGTCACGAAATTCTCTCCCACGTGGTACGTCCAAGACCTGAATTCATGGAGGCGTACTACGCAACGGAAACGGTGTGCCAAGAAAATGGCTGGAGCCTCTCATATGATGATGAATCCGGTCTGATGCGGCTTACTGTCGGCGACCGCGTGATTGAAGCTGACCTGATATCCGAAAGGGAAATCTGCTGGTGCGCAACGATGCCAGCCGGCAAACGCCCGAGAGCACGAAAGTGGCCCAAGGGCTTTCTTGAGAGTGTCCTCGAGGCTGCTTCCACATGCCGATGTACGATCTCTTCAACGAGTGGCTACCCGCAGCTCGAATTTCGGAGTTATCAGTTGCTGGGAACAATGGATCGCGCCGAGGTTGGATTCCATATTGAAGCGATCAGTCACGCAATGGACCAGATCGAAGCAATATCTTGCGCCGTACAGAAAGTGGATGGCTCATGATGCTGCAGCATGTCGAAAGGCAGGACAAGCGTGGATGTGCATACCCGTGAACAACGCAGTCGCAATATGGCTGCCATCCGCGCTTCCAACACGAAGCCTGAGATAGAGATTCGTCATCGCCTGTACGCGATGGGCTTCCGCTATCAGCTCCATCGCCGCGATCTTCCTGGAAAACCCGATATCACTTTGCCCGCATATTCAGCGGTAGTGATGGTAAACGGTTGCTTCTGGCATTGGCATGGATGTTCGCTCTGCAAAGTCCCCAGCACACGAACGGAGCGGTGGCAAGAGAAACTGTCCCGCACCATTGAGAGAGATCACGATGTGCGTATGCAACTTCGGATCGCCGGCTGGCGAGTCTGCAATGTGTGGGAGTGCGCCTTTCGTGGCCAAGGCCCGCAGTCAGCAGCTCTCGATCGAACTGCTGCGGAGATCGCGAGGTGGATTAGGGGGACAGAACAGGTGCGCCAGATACCCGCGCACTTGGACGGCGATGCTAGGTTGACGATCGATGCCCGGTTGGCGTCCGTCAACCAGCGATGAGTTCAGCCTTCCGAGGTACCGTCTTCCTTCGGTTTGGCGTGCGAGATTTCCTCTTCACTCTCTTCATCGTGCGAAGTACCTCGCGACCAACGGCCTCGACGACATCAGGAACGACCGCATTTCCGAATTGTTTATACGCCTGTGTGTCTGAGACAGGGATGTCTTCTCTCGTCTCCACGGGCTCACGGAATCCCATCAGGCGAGCCGCTTCCAACGGTGTCAGTCGCCGCGGGTTGTCATTGCGCTTATTGGGTATGTTCGTCGGGTCGCTGACGCGTCTGGGGATCAGGACTTCTGATCCATCTTTGTAGTACCGAGCACTCAGCGTGCGGGAAACGCCGTCCAAGTCGGTCATACCGAATCCAAAGCCGTTACCCTTCGCCTTGTGCTTCTTGGCATAGTCCTGAAGGTAGTTCCAGAGGTGATCGGTGAGGACGTACTTTTCGTCTGGACAGTCCTCGAGTATGTCGCGAAAGCGAGGGCGTTCGCCCCCGTTGGGGCTGGGGAATTCGAACTTCGGATTGTCGCCGAAGAGGTCCTTTCGGAAACACACGATAAAAATCCGTTCACGGTGTTGAGGGACATAGCTGGCGGCATCGATGATCTCATGGCGCACGTGATATCCGAGCGAGCTGAGGTTCTCTTCGATCACTGGCCATGTTCGTCGCTTGTCATGCGACTTGAGGTTCTTGACATTCTCCAGAATCATCACTTTCGGACGTTTCACTGTTGCGATATCACAGATGTTGAAGAAGAGGTTGCCCTGTCGTTTGCAATCAAATCCATGTTTTTGACCAAGGCTGTTCTTCTTGGAGACACCAGCTATTGAAAATGGTTGGCACGGGAAACCGGCAGCCAAAATGTCATGATCAGGGATTGACTTGGCGTCGATTCCTGTGATGTCACCCTTTGGTAATTCACCGAACCAATGTTCGTAGGTTTGTTGGGAGAATTTATCCCACTCAGAAGTGAACAGGCACTTGCCACCCAGACGCTGGAGGCCAAGTCGAAATCCGCCGATGCCAGCGAACAGGTCGATGAACGTGAACTTCATGATCGTCGTTCTTTCCGGTCTCATGACTTGGGACTCCGTGAAGAGCCGCAGTTGGTCTAGTCCATTTCTATACGCTTGGAGAACATCAACGATGAAGTTCTTGCGACTTCGATGTGCTGCTGCGCTCTCTGATTCGATCCACGCCCAAAGAGGTGCTGGGACACGCCGTAGGCAGAACTGTGTCTTTATTGGTTCCCCGAGCGTATTTGCCGCTTCATCGATAGTGATTGGCCGGACCCTATGACATGATTCCAACGGGTTCGGACTCCGTCGGTCTGTACGAATGTGGTCGAGAAGCTGGCACACGAACAAATTGATATCCAGCTTTCGGGCATATGCCTCGGTCTCGACCCAAGTCCACAGATCGTTGGGGATATGCTTCATACCGAACTGTGCTTTGTCGTGAGTCATGGGATTGCTCGCTGGGACACCATGGTATCAGGATACCATGATGTCACGAGGCGTCAACTGCTGTGTCGAGCAGCTTATGGGTGTCGGTTCTGCCAGCAGGAACACCCTGAATCTGCTTCAATGAGTGGATGCCCGAGAGCGTCTTGCCAGACCACGCACGTTTTCCACCAGAGAATCTGCCTCTGGAACGCATCTCCAGCCTCATGCGTGAGGCTGGCTGCGCCCATCTGTACGTCAAGGAACTGGCCGTCAACGATGACTCGAAGCGCCAAATCTACCTGACAACTGACCTCTCTGCGTTCAACATGTTTCCCAGCCAAATGGAGGACAATCCCCCCATGCCGAAGGGGATAGCGGCCACACAGAAGCCGCAACGGCAAGAAGGAGAAAATCGGATCTTCGGGCATCTTGCGATGTCATGGATCGGACTCGACGGTTCACGATGTGAGGCGAATCTCGCCAAACTCATCTACTACCCGCAGTACCCCGAGGTTCGGCTCTCCGGTTTTCTCAAGGGGGTCGACAATGTGCCGTCGATGTACCTCCGTGAAAAGTCCGGCGAGCAGTTCTCGAATCGACTCTTGTTCCTCGGAACTACAAGCGCTGGCGATGTCATAGCCCTCCTTGCAGTCGGCCATGACTCTTTGCGCGATGAAGTACGTCACGCTCATAGTCATGACGACGAGGTGGTCCTAAACGAGGTTGCCCTTTATGCGCCTGCAGAATCCCCACGGCAGGAACTCGTTCATCGTCTCGCAATCATCCATCGGAAGAAGTGGATTGCAGGCAAACGTCTTTCGGCTGAAGGTGTAGTGCCTTACGACGCGCCCAATGCAATCGGTTACACGCTGGAGGCCGAACTCGGTGTGATGCCCAATGGCGATAATGCGCCAGACTTCATGGGCTGGGAGGTTAAGGCTCACACAGTAACTAGTTTCGATTCAACCGCGGCAAGGGTAGTCACGCTGTTTACGCCCGAGCCGGACTTGGGTGTTTACTGCGATGAGAGTGTGTTCGAGTTCATTCGTCGTTGGGGATATATCGATCTCAAAGGAAGACCCGATCGGCGAAACTTCGGTGGGATACACCGTGTCGGACATGTTCACGAGCGTACCGGCCTTCGCCTGGCGATAAGTGGATATGAACGAGATGAGACTGGTCGTGTTGACCCGACTGGGCACCTCTCGCTCGTGGCGTCTGATGGGGAGATCGCGGCAGGGTGGTCTTTCAGAAAGCTATTGGATCGGTGGCAGCGGAAACACAGCGCAACCGTGTATGTCCCAGCGCGCCGCCGAACAACGCATGGGCTAAGGGAGTTCTGCTTCGGCACATCGGTCCTCTTGTGCGAGGAGACTCACTTCCAGTTGGTCCTAGACGCCATGTACGAGGGGGTGCTTTATCTTTACCCTGCTGTGAAAGCAGAAGGATGGAGCAGCGGGACGCCGGTGATCAAACGACGCAACCAGTTTCGAATGAAGAGGAAGGATGTTGGGTGTCTGTATCGGCGATCGGGTGTCGTTAACGTGTGCGGAGAGAGTCGGACCTGTTAACCAACTCCGCCTCGGCCTCGCTGACTCCTGCAGGCTGGATTCGGCTTTTGAACCCGTTCCGCTCGGGGAGCTTCTGAACGGCTGGCGCTAACTCTGGCCTTCATGCCGAACGACGCCTTTTTTTTGGTCGCGATCATATCTCTCATACTCCATGCGATGCTGGACGCGCGAAGGCCGCAACGCTGCGCCTGAGGGGCTCAAAGCCACTATGCTTTGGAGCATCATCGAGGCGCCACTGCGCCGGTGAATTCGTGAGGGGGTAACACATGTCAGATCGATGGATGATTCGAGGCGTGGA
>Ga0114931_10003533_pt1 | contig 19750 bp, 15 predicted proteins | sample 2SBtaG_FD_89579 | JGI IMG/M metagenome (GOLD analysis project Ga0114931, IMG submission 89579) | Deep subsurface microbial communities from Kolumbo volcano to uncover new lineages of life (NeLLi) - 2SBTROV14_V59a metaG | ecosystem: Environmental > Aquatic > Marine > Volcanic | place: Kolumbo...
CCGCCGAGCTATACTTCGGCACAGCAGCGGCCCTGAAGGCCGCATGATGATGGATAATAAAACAGTGAGGAGCACACCTTAAATGGCCGACCAAACTGTCCCGTCAATGGGGTCCACCTCACAACAAATAACCCTGTTAGCTTAAACTTCTTTTCTCAATTGGATGGGGTCTTGGCCTTGATGCATGGTCTTTTTTAACTGGATTAGAGCTGTGTGAAAACTTGTTGATGGTGTATTGTGTATATGGATGTATCCAGTAGGAAACAGTTTGTGCAATTCATCTTTCGGAATAAACCAACGATTGGTTGATCCTTTTTTATTTATCGGCACCAATAGTAATTGAGCGTGTGCCGCTCTGGCCATGTGTAGAAGAGATCTTGTAGTCCAGTTGAGAGATTGGGCTATTGAATCCAAGAATAGATATTGCCTTGAAAATTTCCAAAGGGAATCATGGGTTATCCGGCGCGGGCCTTTCGTTGTTTTGCACTTGAGCATCCCAAACTTTATAAGCCGGTAAACACATTCTGGATTTGTATCCAATACTTCGGCGGTATATTTGATGCCATAAGTGAAATCTATGCTCGCATAATGTTCAATGGTCAGCAGCCTGATCTTATGTTTATTAAAGTACAGTTCACCTGGAATATTGCTGAGTCGTCCAGACGAACAAAATATTTCTTTTAATAATCCTATAAAAAACTCGTACGTAAAATGCTTGTGTCCCCATATGTTTTTTCTCTTTAGCAGTTCCGAAAGAGTAATGTGTTCTTCAGGGCAATATGGTTTAGGGTGTCTTGGAGTAGGCAATCTCAACAAAGCATTTGAAAGCGCCTTAATATCCAATTCATGATATGAACATAAATTATCTGGAATATGCCGAAGTGTATAAATTCCTTTTTCTCTCAGCTTCTCCAGAAAATTGGAAGGCACTCCAATCATCTTTGCAGCTTCTTTTCTTGCATAGCACCTATGATTGGTTTTGCGCGGAAGGTCATCGGTTATCTCAAATGCCAAGCTACTGGCATTCCCATTAGCAATCATTGTGGGATGAAGGTAACCATGTTTTACCAAATTCCTGATCTCGGATGGTTGTACGCCAATAATTCGTGCAAGCCCTGTTGGCCCTATAATGCTTGATGCGTGGTCACTAGCGTTGAGCGGGCGAGAAGCGATTGCTGCATCATTTCCATCTTGCAGATCAAAGCTGATGAATTCATCGCGCATTAAAGTAAATTCATGGCTATCACTCCATGGTTGGAAAAACAGGTTACGCAATTTTGCATGCTGTTTTTTCGGATGGAAATGTTCATCATTCTTGATACTCTTCAAATAGGAGTGAAAACCAACAGGCCAATCCGCCAAGGCGTTTGCGACTGTTTCGAGCGCGCCCTGCTCTGAGTTTCCTTCACTAACAGAAGATACATAATTTCCCAATGTGTTTATAAGGGACAAGATCAGGCTTAAATCTAAGTTGGGCAATGGAATCAAAGACGGTGCTTGTTTGCTTGGTAGTACCGTATCACAAAGGGGGTCAACGCCTGAGTATTTGGTTCTGAGCATACCCAAAATCCCGAGCATCTTAGGGTCTTCGATTGGGGATCCTTTGATGGTAGAAAGATCGAATCCACATAGGCATGTCAACAACCCCTTCCTTTGCCACGTAATCTTTTTATCGCACTGCGGACAAACGCTAATAGCAAATCTTTCGTGAGTTGGACAGCCAATAGCAAAACGTAACCCCCAGTAGCTCTCAATGAATCCTTTTTCAGCTACACATAAAGGGCAAAATCGGGCGTTCTTTTTTTGTATGTAGTTACTGTGAATAATTTGGTTCGCCACCTTGCATTTCATGGATCGTGGCTTCATTTCATCAATGACAAATGAAGCCGCCTTTAACTCTTCGGGATCCCTATTAAGTATCGGAATGAGTTTTTCAAAGGGCATCCTTATCGACTGCATTCGTAGGCTATTTATGACGGCGTAACGGAGAATTTCTGCTGGCGAAGCATATCCATTTTCCTCAGATACTCTGAGCAGATAGCCAAGGAAATGCTCATTCTTAATTGGCCGTGGCGTAAGAACTAACGGTTGCATCATTGGAACATCTAACTAGCGCTTAACACTGAAGAAACACTAGGATTTTTACGTTTTGAAACAAATGCCTTTTGATTCCCCGTAGAACTTGATGGCTCCGGATCGACTTGGAATCCCAGCATCATAGCTTCATTGATTACATCATTGGTGGGGCTAACTGTTAACTTATTAACGAAAGGTGCGGGGCAACAAACCCCTTTGTTTAATATAGCTCTCTGTTGAGCTTTGTGGAGCATACCAAGGTCTATGGACATGGTATTTGTGTGGATAGCTAGTGTCGTTGCTGCCCGCAAAATCTTTATGACAAAGCCGATGAGCCCTCCTGAAGCTAAATACATCCGAAAAGACATTTCTTCTGAATCAAGTTCAGGCAGGTCAAATGGAGCAAGGTTTTCCTGAAGAGAAAAAAGAAGTTGCCTGAATTCAACCTGCTCTTCAGATACTACCCAATCGAACCTTCGGAATTCAACAGGTGCCATAAACCGCCGTGCGAGTTGTTCATTGCTCTGAATGACATTGATACTGGATGGAAGACCCGCCACAACCAGTCCGACACATGTGTCATCCACGAGTATCTTTAACCAATCAGCAACGTGGTGCTGAACTTTGCGGTTGGCCTGGTCAATAAAGTGTTGAAATTCATCCAGGATAATAAGTTTCGTGCCTGCTCCACGGATAAGTTTTTTTAGTCGAATGGTTTTGATGCCCTCTGTTCCCTTCTCGAAAAGAGGATCACCGATTTGATGGAGCATTTCTTCCGCGAGGCCCTTTACGGTTGGTTTGGAATGAACTTTTATGTGCAAAATTGGCACACAAAGGCCCTCTTCACTTCTGCTCTGTGGATACCTGCTTTCAAAGTGTTCCAAGACCCTTGTTTTCCCAGTTCTGGATTCTCCGATGATGGCTATGCATGTTGGGGCCGAACCCAATAAGGCTCCATCAAAGCTCATTTGGATTTCATCAATTGCCAATTCGAAGGCCGAATGCATTATCAGAACATTGTCTATTCTGGTTCGAAGGTAATTTCCATCTTCTATTTTAGCCATTGTTTCTCCTGTTCACTCGAACCTTCGCAATTCAACAGGTGCCATAAACCGCCGTGCGAGTTGTTTATTGCTCAGAATGACATTGATACTAGATGGAAAACCCGCCACAACCAGTTCGACACATGTGTCATCCACGAGTATCTTTAACCAATCAGCAACGTGGTGCTGGACTTTGCGGTTGGACTCATCAATGAAGTGCTGAAACTCATCTAGGATAATAAGTTTCGTGCCTGCTCCACGGATAAGTTTTTTTAGTCGAATGGTTTTGACGCCCTCTGTTCCTTTCTCAAAAAGAGGATCACCGATTTGATGGAGTATTTTTTCTGCCCGCCCCTTTACGGTTGGTTCGGAGTGAGCGTTGACGTGCAAAATTAGCACGCAAAGGCCCTCTCCACGTCCGTACTGTGGATACTTGCTTTCAAAGTGTTTCAGGACGCTTGTTTTACAAGTCCTGGATTCTCGGATGATGGCTAGGCATGTTGAGTGTGATTTTGATAAGACATCGTTAAAGCATGCTTGAATTTCATCAATTGCCGATTCAAAGTCTATGGGCAATATTAGTACCTTGTCTCTGGTTTCCAGAGCATATTTTTGTTTTGTTGTGTTCATTCTTTTTTCACTCCTTTAGTGCGATTTTCAATTGCGGTTTTCAGTGACTTCCTCTCATATTGAGGTTGGATTGGAATCATCTGCTTTGATTCCGATGTGACGGCCTGTTTCTCCTGTGCCTGACCTTCATCATTGGTTGGTGTGACAAATTCATTTCTCATGAATCTGGCTATTCTTTTTCGGGTCTTACTTTTCTTCACCTTGAGATCTGTTTGAACCATATGTCGGATTTTTTCCTTTGCTTCAGCTAGGCCTTCGATGTCTAAACGACTTAAGTGTTGGGTGGCATAGCGTTTGCAAACATTATGCTGCCATTTTGTGAGCCCCTGAGCGTAGGCTTGATGTAGTGCGGGCACTTTGATCGGTTTGTTAGTCTCGGGGTCAATAACGAATATGTGTCCTAAATCGCTGGCGTTATATCTGACGGATACTTTTAGGGAACTTCCAAGGCGATATCTAAGTTCTGTAATCTCCTTTGAGTTATATGATAGACTATGTAACTCAATACCTTTATGTGACACAGTCCTCGTCACTACACAGCCAATCAGGCTATCGAGATCTTGTATATTTGCCGGAAGTGGAACTGGAATTTTATCGATATTTTCTCGCCATACCTTGGCTGGCTGCTGCCTAAGGGTGCGATGTATATTTTGGTGATAATAATCAACCACCCAAATATGAATTGCTTCCATGAGCGTGGAGGATGTAATAACGGCATTTTTAATTGCATCGTAGTCAGCTTTTTCGAAAATATTCGAAAATGTTGTTCCCGGTATTCTATGTATAAGTTCTGTATTCATGGTCCCAAAGAATCTTTCAACATATGGTTTGAACCATGGCATTTTTCTTGGGGAGAATTGCAGATTAATCCCAAAGCTTTCCACCAAGCTTTCTAAACTGCGTGAGTGGAACTCCATTACATTATCGACTACGAGTTTTTCCATCACCCCAAAGCACTCCCAATCATTTTTTACGGATTTGAATGTCTTCTTTAGGTAAAGCTTTGGCAGGAAGCTGTGCTTTAGGCATTGGGCTACAGAAAAATGGCTTGGTGGTTCAAAACTCACAAACAGACCTAGAATGCAGCGTGTCATTGTATCAATGCACAGGGTTAGGGTTGGGCGTCCTAAAGGCATCATGGTCTCTTCATCGACGACGAAAACATCCATGATTGTGTGATCAATTTCGGCCTTATCAAGCGGCCTTGTAGATATATTCGCACCTTTTACGCCACGAAACTTTTTCATGGCTGCCTCTCTGCCATACCTGGCAACTGCAACATCGAAAGCGGGGAGTTTTGATATCTCTGATGTGACCAAAGATCGACTTGGCAAGTCAAGCTTGGCGCTGGAAGGCAGCAGATGATTCATGTCCTTGATCTGACTAATTGCATTTTCCAGAGTGTCTTGAATACTCCCCCTTTCTTGCTGCATAAAGATGGTTTGTATGGCCCGTTGAACAGCTTCAATGACTGTTGCATCATATCTGCGAACGGCATTTCCCTTGTGATGATGTTGTGGCACGATCGCTCTAATATCCTGCCCTGCGCCCATAAATCTTTTATACCACCTGTTTACAGTGGACCAGTGTGGTGGTTTGTCTGACATCCCCAATTTTTTTTGGGTTGCCTCAATGATCGGTTCAAGAGTGGCTAATGTGTAATGCCTCAGCTTTGCTTGTTTAACTGCTAAAACAAACGCATATCGCTTCTTTGTTTCGGATTGCAACTCTTTAGAGAGTAAATCGATTGCTGCAACTTGCTTCTGAGATCCTTGTTTTTTGGGAACGATCGATTTGACCGTAAATTCCATATCTGCTTTTACTAACAGGGATAAGAGTTCCTTCTCTGTTTTGGTTTCTATTCGTCCGGAGTTTTCGTGTTCAATTTGCCATTCATGGTTAGATATTTTTCTAAGGATAACGTATTTATTTCCCTGAATGGTGATATGTTGCTGAGGTTGAAGAAAGGCAACGGCCATTACAACACCTCCTTTTTTTCTGTGTAAATTATGGAGGTATCCCCCGTCCATGCCTGGGATGCATCAATTGATAAGGCGCCTTCAAGAATCATTCGGCAGATGGCGGGATAAAGGATGTTGCAATCATTGCTGTTGATGATTTGGGAGGTGGAGCATTCTCCCTTCATAAAATAGTTACGAATGAGCATGTCCCTAATTTGAATAGGGACCTCATTTCGTCCATAACGAACCAGTCTGCGGGCATTGGAAAGCTGAGGTTCATTCCGAATTTCCTCTTCAGTCAGCACACCATAAGAAAAACCTCTTACAGGTAATTGAGACGACAGCAATGTTGTCCGTTCCGTTACGAACTCATCCGCAGCATTTTTGCTTTCTTTTACTTCAAGGAAGGAAGAAGCATGTTTGGTTCGTATGAATAAATCGGGATAGTGGCAATGGTCTATGCCATCAAGAGTGTATGATATTTTTGCGGGCTGTTCTCGGAACTCTATAACATTTGGGTTGGCATCAAGCAGATAAAATGCATCTCGCTCAAGAGTTGATTCCCACTGCATCATTCGCTTCATCTTCCAACTGGGGTATTTTCCTGTTACCCGGTAGTTTGATCGCTTCACAACTTTACGAATGCGTTTTGACTCTTCTGGCGCCCATTCCATGCTAGTGATCCCGTTTAATTTACTCATTGTCCTTCCTTTAAATGCGTCAATGCCGTTAGTGTAATAAATGCAACATTAAAATTTGATTAAGAAAACTTGCATTAATCCTATTGGTGCATTATTATTCACCGATGGTGTGTAAATTGATTGATCTATCAACGCTGTTTTCTGGCTACCCATTCCGGGGGAAAATCACTGAAAAGACTGGTGGTTCTTCCTATGTGGTGCAGATGAGAAACGTAGGTTCGGAGTCAGGTATTGATTGGAACGATGTGATTTGTACAGATTTGCCTGGTAAGGATCCATCGACTTGGTTGGAAGATGGAGACATTGTTTTTGCAGCACGAGGCAGGAGTAATTATGCGGTTCTTGCACAGGGGTGCTTAGAAAGATCGGTACTTTCTCCACATTTTTTTCAAATACGTCCTGATACATCAAAGGTGATACCTAGCTTTCTTGCGTGGCAGCTTAATCAACAACCAGTAAGGAAATATTTTTCTATGTCCGCAGAAGGTTCAGCGGTTGTGGGTATCAGGAAAGCCGTATTGGAAAGCACTCCTTTGCAATTGCCTGCGATAGAAGAACAGCGGCAAATGATGAAAATAGTAGATTGTTGGAAAAAACAACGGGTGGTTATTCGGGAGATGACAGAGAACCACGAGCAGTTCATGGATGCTATTGCAGACAAAGTATTGAACAGATCATCGGAACTAGGGAGACAAGAATGAATTCACCAATCAATCAGGATGCGATCAATAAAGCCGTATGGGGTGCATGCGATACTTTCCGGGGTGTGGTCGATCCGAGCATCTATAAGGACTACGTGCTAACGATTCTTTTTCTGAAGTATATCTCTGATGTGTGGCAGGATCATAAAGAACAGTATGAAGCCGAATACGGCAACGAGAAAGAGCTTATTGATGAGATGATGAAGAATGAGCGGTTTGTGCTGCCGGAGTCGGCGAATTTTTATGCATTATATGACCGGCGTGCCGAGCCTGGTGTTGGTGAACGTATTGATAAGGCGCTGCATGCCATTGAAGAAACCAATTTAGCCAAGCTGCGTGGCGTATTTCAGGACATGAGCTTCAACTCCAACAAGCTCGGAGAAGAGAAACAAAAGAACGATATCCTGGCACATCTGTTGGAAGATTTTGCCAAGAAAGAATTAAATCTCCGTCCTTCCCGCATTGGCAAGCTGGATGTCATCGGCAATGCCTATGAGTTCATGATTAAAAATTTCGCTGCCACATCCGGCAAAAAAGCCGGTGAATTCTATACGCCGCCTGAAGTGTCTGAACTGATCTCCCGTCTGGTGGAGCCCAAAGAGGGTGATGAGATTTGCGACCCAGCTTGTGGCTCCGGTTCACTGTTGATGAAGTGTGGCAACCAGATCAAAAAGTATTTTGGTGGTTCTAGGCGCTATGCGCTATTTGGCCAAGAGGCCATCGGCTCCACCTGGACGCTGGCGAAGATGAACATGTTCCTGCATGGCGAGGATAATCACCGCATTGAGTGGGGTGACACCCTGCGTAACCCCAAGCTGCTTGAGGGTGAAGGCAAGCTGAAACACTTTGATGTGATCGTGGCCAATCCGCCATTCAGTCTGGATAAGTGGGGCCATGAGGCAGCTAAGCATGACCCCTATGGCCGCTTCCGCCGTGGTGTGCCTCCCAAAACCAAGGCGGATTATGCTTTTGTCTTGCACATGATCGAGACCATGAAGCCGGGCAGCGGGCGCATGGGGGTCGTAGTGCCGCATGGCGTGCTCTTCCGTGGTGCCGCAGAAGGAAAAATCCGTCAGAAATTGATCGAGGAGAACCTGCTCGATGTAGTGATCGGCCTGCCTGAGAAGCTCTTTTATGGCACAGGCATTCCTGCGTCCATTCTGATCTTCAAGAAGAATAAGGCGGATAAGAATGTTCTCTTCATCGATGCCAGCCGTGAATACAAGGATGGCAAGAATCAGAACTTTCTCACCGAAGCACAGCTGAGCAAAATTATTGAAACCAATAAGACGCGTGAGACAGTCGATAAATATGCATATCTGGCTACGCCTGAGGAAATCAAAGAGAACGATTTCAACCTCAATATTCCACGCTATGTGGACACCTTTGAGGAAGAGGAAGAAATCGATCTGAATGCGGTGCTGAAGGAGCGCGAGCAACTCAAGGCGCAGCTGGCTGGCCTTGAGGTGGAGATGGCGGGCTATCTGAAGGAGCTGGGTTACTAAGATGGCCTTTCAAATTTTGTCTATCGATGGGGGTGGGATAAAGGGATTGTATGTTGCTTACTTTCTGGCTGAGCTTGAAGTAGCATTGGATATAACAATTGCCGATCACTTTGATCTGATTGTAGGAACTTCTACAGGTGGAATCATTGCTTTATGTTTGGGTGTTGGGATAAGGCCTATTGAGATCACAGAATTATATGCTGCAGAAGGGCCAGATATTTTTCCTGAAAAGGCATTGTCTAAGCTTAAGCGGGTCAAATCTTCAAAGTTCAGTTCAGATCCACTAGAGAATGTGTTACGTAAGAATTTTTTCAGAGAGGGTCGGCGGCTACTACTAGGGGATAGTAACAAACGCCTTGTCATTCCTTCTTACAGTTTAACTAAAGATGACACCTATCTTTTTAAGACGGCACACACCACAGAATTTTGTCATGACTATAAGGTACCAATGTATGAAATCGCTATGGCAACAAGTGCTGCACCAACGTATTTTCCCGCATATGGTGGAGTAAATTACCAGAGATTGATTGATGGTGGAGTATGGGCAAACAACCCAGTTATGGTTGGTATTGCTGAAGCTGTAGGGGTACTGGATAAGAAACTAAATTCACTAAATGTATTAAGTTTAGGGACCACAAGCGAGGTAAAACAACGAGGTGATGAATTGGATTCCGGAGGCCTATACCATTGGGCCTTAGAGGCTCCTGAAGTAATTATGCGTGGCCAAAGCATAGGGGCTACGAATCAAGCGGAGCTTTTACTAGGTAAAGACCGGTTTTATAGAGTCGATCCAAAAGTTCCTGCGGAACTATACAAACTGGATGGTGTATCAGCTTCTTGGAAACTTCTAGCTGAGGCTAGCAATGCAAGTCGAACCTTTTCCACCACTTTCAGGGATAGGTTTGCAGATCATATCGCTGAAGAGTTTCAGCCATGCTACCAGGTTGTTCATGAGTAACCTGAGTCAAAACTTCAGTGCCTTTCTGAGCAAGTTGGCTGAATCCCTAGAAATCCCTAGTGGAAGAAATAAGCAAGCCATCGATAGATATAAGGATGTTGGAAAATGGTTGAATCGAGAGGCTTCAACCATCGCCTTGTATGAGCCCGATATATATTCGCAAGGTTCATTTAGGCTGGGTACTGTTATAAAGCCACAGTCTGATGATGAAGAATATGATATTGACCTTGTTTGCACTTTAAATTTACAAAAAGCTCAAGTATCACAAAAACTTCTTAAGGAAATGATTGGCCACGAAATAAAAGGGTACGCTGAAGGCAATAATATGAATGCAGCCCCAGATGATGGTCAACGCTGCTGGACATTGGTTTATGCGGACGGTGCCCAGTTTCACATGGATATTTTACCAGCCATTCCTGATGGTGATGGGTATAGGATGTTTCTGGAGTCCAGAAACACTTCAGCTGAGTGGACAGAGCATGCAATAGCAATCACCGACAATGAGCACCCAAGCTATGCCGAAATTTCACAAGACTGGCCCAGAAGTAATCCGAAAGGCTATGCAGAATGGTTTAAGTCGAGGATGGAGGTGCGCTTTCTCGAAGCTCGTAAAATGGCTGCTGAGTCCATGCAGGCAAGCATTGAAGATATCCCTGAATATGATGTAAAGACGCCGCTTCAGCAGATTATTCAAATCCTAAAACGCCACAGAGATATTTCCTATCAGGGCGATCCGGATGACAAACCTATTTCCATCATTATTACCACTTTGGCAGCTCATGCCTACAACAACGAAGCAGATATTCTTAAAGCTCTCATCAACATTGTGGGTGGCATGAAAGATCACATAGAGCAGAAGTATGACTCACAATTTGGTCGACAAATTGATTGGATAGGCAATCCGGTAAATCCGACCGAAAACTTTGCTGATAAGTGGCCAACCAACCAAATTCGCAAACAGCATTTCTATGGCTGGCTGAATGCAGTTCAAGTTGATTTGCGGAATGCCCTTGAAACGGGTGACGTCCATTCATTCGGCGAGACCTTCCGTAAACATATTGGTGATCGGTATGTCAATGAAGCGCTTAGTGGGTTCGGAGGAAAGTCGAGTACAGGCATTCCTATGCAGAACAGCGTGACAGGAAGCCTCAGTAGCAGATTCGATGTTCCTCATCGAAAGCCGCCAAAATGGCCCCTTCAAATCCAGGGAGCCGCAAAGGTTAGAGCCACATATCTTAAGCAAGGATGGCGACCGCAAGAGCTTCATTCAGGAGACCCCTTGCCAAAGGGGGTTTCTCTTCATTTCATTGCTTCAACCAATATAGCTAAGCCATACACCATTTTTTGGCAGGTGGTAAATACCGGTAATGAGGCGAGTGATAGAAATTGCCTTCGAGGAGGCTTCTATGATGAACAGTGGAAAGAAGGAAAGCGTTACAGAAAAGAAAGTACGAGCTATCAAGGGCAGCACTGGGTGGAATGCTTTATTGTGAAAGATGGACGAGTCTTCGCGCGAAGTGGTGAATTTGTAGTGAGTATTTTATGACTAGCCTGATAAAGCACGAGCAGCTAAAATGGCAGTTAGCCGATCTGAAAGAAGAGATGGCTAGCTACCTGAAGGAATTGTAATATGATTCCTGAAGTGTGGAACTTGGTGAGTTTGGGCGATGTGATTACTTATAAAAAAGGATTCGCTTTTAACTCCAGCTCTTATTTAGATTCTGGTGTTCGCATTATTCGCATTTCGGACACTACAAGAAATAGTATTCACAACAACAATCCTGTTTATGTTTCAGAGTCGCTTGCTAATAACAAGCACGAATATGCCCTTAATGAAGGAGATATAATATTATCAACAGTAGGGTCTCGCCCTCACCTCTTGGACTCAATGGTGGGCAAGGCTGTACAGGTCCCTCATAAAGCAAGTGGAGGGCTACTGAATCAAAACCTAGTAAAACTAGTGCCCTTATTTGAGTACATTACCAATGATTATTTATTTTCAATGCTAAAAAAACCTCGATTCATTTACTTCATTTCGACTTTGGTGAGAGGGAATGCAAATCAGGTGTCCATAACTTTAAAAGAGTTGTTTCAGTATAAGTTTGTTTTACCGCCTCTCCCCGAGCAAAAGAAAATCGCGGAAATTCTTTCGACTTGGGACAAGGCAATCGAGACCGTCGAGAAGCTGATCGAGAACAGCCAGCAGAAGAAAAAGGCGCTCATGCAGCAACTCCTCACCGGCAAAAAACGCTTTCCTGGGTTTGATGGGGAGTGGAAAGTGGCCGAGCTGTCGAAGCTGTGCAAATTTATGAAGGGTCAAGGGCTATCCAAAGATAAGCTGTCCGATTCGGGGCAATTCAAATGTATTTTGTATGGAGAACTCTACACGAGGTATAGCGAGGTCATCAGAGCTGTTGTTAACAGAACTGATCACGATGAAGGGATTAAATCCGTGAGTGGAGATGTTTTGATTCCAGCATCTACAACTACTTCCGGGATTGATTTGGCAAATGCTACCTCATTGAAAGAAAGTGGTGTTTTGTTGAGTGGAGACATCAATATTCTCCGAACTGATAAAGCTCAAGTTAATCCTGATTTTCTCGCTTATGTATTAACGCATGGGAAGAAGTTTGAATTGGCGCGCCGGGCACAAGGAATCACGATTATTCATTTGTATGGAAAGGATATTAAACATATCGGAGTCGCTCTTCCTTCTTTGGATGAGCAGAACAAGATTGTTGCATCGATTTCTTCTGTAGAGGCCGAAACAAGCAGCTTATCATCACGATTAACTGTGCTACAGAGGGAGAAAAAAGCGCTCATGCAGCAGCTGTTGACGGGCAAGAAACGAGTTTGCTTGCAAGATGGTGCGCAATGAAGTTTGCCTATGTTGATGAGAGTGGCGACAAGAGCCAAAGCGATGTGTTTGTCATGGCGGGCCTGCTTATTGACGCTTATCGACTCAGAAAGTACACATCAAAATTCGATGGGATGATTAAAGGTTTTCTTGCTAGGCATCCATCTGCACCTCGGGAACTTAAAACCAAGGCCTTTATCAACGGATCGGGTGGTTGGAGCTCAGTTGATGCTGATGACCGCAAGGTCTTTCTAAAAGAGATGTGTGAGCTTGCTGTCGAATGCGGGAAGGTATTTGTCATTAGTATTTCCTTTGAGAAATTCGATGCTGAGGTTAACACAGTTGGAGCAAGCTATCCTTTCAAGAAGAGCTACTGGGTTTCTTCCGCGATGTTTCTTGCTGGATTCATTCAGAAAAAAGTTCAGGGCGAATCGAATAATAAAGGCCTTACAGTTCTAATATTTGACGATAATCAGCAGGGGATGCCCAAATTATCTGATGGTCTATACATATCATCAGAATGGTACGACCCTTTATATCAAACCCAGAAAAGGGTAAGAGGATCTTTGCAGTGGCAAAGGATTAACCCACAAAATCGTTTCGACCATATTATCAACACAGCATTTGCTATTAAGTCCGAACACTCTTCACTGGTGCAGGTGGCTGATGCGGTTTCCTATGTTTACCGGCGTCAGCTGGAGCTGATGGATGAGGCCGAGGCTTGGGCTGGAGAACAAGACTATTTTGATGGTCTGGTGGCAATATTAAACATCAAACGAGAGAAGCTTGGTCGAGTTCCTTCAGGGGATTGCATCGACTTTTATAATGCCGTTAAGCATGGCAGATGGGATCTGTAGTGAAAATCCTGTCCATTGATGGGGGAGGCATTCGAGGCATATACCCAGCCCATATTCTTCAGAGGATTCAGGCTAAGTACGGCATTAACTTCTCCGAATATTTTGACCTCATCGTTGGCACAAGTACTGGATCAATCATCGCGGCAGCTTTGGCTACAGATTACCCAATATCTAATGTTGTAGATTTGTACGAGAAAAAAGGAAAAAAGATTTTTAGCAGGAATCTCTTAGGCTGGGGTGGCTTCCTTGCTAGCCGATATACCAACAAGCACCTCAAGGAAGAGCTGAACCTGGCTTTTGGGGATAAAACTCTTTCGGAGACAGATACACAGCTCATTATTCCGACAACGGATATTGGCAATGGCTGTGTTCATGTCATCAAGTCAAATTACGATCAGGCGTTTGTCCGCGATCCAAACCGGAAAATTGCTGATGCCGTTCTGGCATCATGCTCGGCACCGACCTATTTCAAGCCTCATCGAACTGACGGCTATCTACTGGCTGATGGCGGCCTTTGGGCAAATAATCCGTCTCTTGTAGCTCTAATTGAAGCAATCACTCGCCTTAATGTGAATAAAGAGGATATAACGCTCCTTTCGTTGGGAACTGGAATAGGTGAACAGTTCTATCCGCAGAAAAACTATAAATGGTTCCCTACGAATTGGTCTTGGGGTTTTGCGACCCGCTGGATGGGTAGCAAACTTATCGACTCAATCATGAACCTTCAGGTGAAATCGAATGAAAATGTCCTTGGTCTAATTTTAAACAGTCAAAACTACCTAAGAATCAACTTCTCCTCGCACAAACCACTCTCATTATCCGATGTTAAGTCTATCGATGATTTGAAGTCGAAGGCCGATGATGATTTCACCAAGCATGCCCCAAGCATTTGCAAGATTTTGGGCATTGGAGGACAGCCATGAAGCTGACATCGCATTTTAACGACTTCCTTAACGATATTGTAAATCTAAATCAGACCCGGATCGACACGCTTGAGCAGCGGGTGCAAACAATCACTGATTTTGTCAAAAACTCAGATGCGTTTGGCGAGCATTATATTGAAGCGCAGGCTCAAGGCTCCTGGGCCCATAAAACCATTATTAAGCCATCTGATAAGAGCCCATCTTTCGATGCTGATGTTGTTGTATATCTGAACGAAGTTGATGACTGGGAGCCCAAGGATTATGTCGAGAACCTATACAAGCTGTTCAAAGAAAGTTCGACTTATAAAAATTTAGTCAGACGAAATACTCGATGTGTTGTTATTGACTATGCGGGTGAGTTTCACCTCGATGTGGTTCCGTGCATACGTGAGGAAATCTTGTATGGGTTGTGGGAGACCAACGAGTATGTCTGCAATCGATTGACGAATACTCGTGAAGAAACTGCCCCACAAAAATACACCAAATGGTTTTTGGACGAAGACAAAAAGGTGTCAAACCGCCGGCTTATCAAGGTGGTTCGTCTTGCAAAATATTTGCGGGATATCAAAGGAAACTTCTCTGTAAAGTCCATCTTGCTCACTACCTTGTTGGCTAAACAGGCGGATTCTTGGGAAAGCTATGATGACGTCCCAACAGCCCTGAAGAAGCTATTCAATTCGTTAAACACATATCTCCAAAACCATCCAATTATGCCCATTATCAAGAACCCTGTGTTGGACTCTGAGAATTTCAATCGTCACTGGGATCAGGCGAAATATACCAACTTTAGAGAGAAGATTCGTTTTTATACCGAGAAAATAAATGCTGCATATGATGAGCCCAAGCGTTTAGAGAGCATTAGGAAGTGGAGGGAAGTTTTTGGTGATAGCCTTGCCAAGGCGGTCGATATTGGCTCCAAGTCAATCAACGAATCGCTGGCTCCACGGCTTTATGTGCCTAATTATGAGAAGCCAGAAGATCGCCATTGGAATCTGAGCTTTGCTTCTCGAATAGAGATTTCTGCAACTATTCATGAAAGTGAAGATTGGCCAGCTATCTCAAAATTGTATTCTGATGGAGCTGCGCTTCTACCTAATCAATGTATCCGATTCGAGTGTATGGCAGAAACGAAAGGCAGTGAAGTTTATTGGCAAGTTGTAAATACGGGAGCGCATGTCAAAAGTGAGGGTGGAGAACGTGGGAACATTTTCCCAGGTAAGAAGGTTCGATGGGAACATGCCTTGTACCACGGAAAACACAGGATTAGGTATTTTGTGATTAGAAATGGACACTGCCTTGCACGCAGCAATTGGTTTTATGTAAACGTGTGGAATGATAGTTGGGATGGATGAAGAGAAATGAGTAATGAGCTTCCAAAAACCCAGGAGCAATACAGTTCCCACATCCCGGCGCTTCATACGCTTGCAGCCCTTGGCTATGAATACATATCTCCGGACGAATGTATGGCCAGGCGTGGAAGCACGACTACCGTGCTTCTTAAGGATGTGCTGATTGAGAAGCTCAAGCAGAAGCGGTTTGAATTTAAGGGGGAGACTTACCCTCTTTCAACCAATGCCATTGAACAGATTGTGCGTGAGCTGGAGACGCCCCAGCTTCATGAAGGGTTGATCACGGCCAATGAGAGGCTTTACGATAAGCTGACACTGGGTATCACCGTCACCGAATTTGTGGGTGGCAGTAAATATCAGCCGACGGTTCAGATCATCGACTGGGAGACCCCGGAGAACAATGGCTTCCATATGACCGATGAGTTCGTGGTCTCCAACACGAATAACACCGGCACGCGCAGATCGGATATTGTCTGCTTCGTGAATGGCATTCCGCTGGTGGTGATCGAAGCCAAGCGGCCTGACTCGAACAATCCGAACAAGGATATGCTGGATGAAGGCATCTCGCAGAACATCCGCAATCAGAAGAATGATGAGATTCCCCATCTCTTTGCCTATTCCCATCTACTGCTTTCTATCAACGGCATTGATGGGCGTTATGGCACAACCAAGACAGCGAAGAAGTTCTGGGCCAGATGGCGCGAAGAAGATTTGGATGAGGCGCATTTTGCACGCATCAAGAATGAGGCGATCAATGCAGAGCACCGAACTGCACTGCTCAAGCAGCAGAAGCCGTGGATCCGAAGCTATTTTGAATCACTATGGTCTCAGCCCATGGCAGTGACGGATCAGGATCGGTTGTTAATCAGCTTACTATCCCCTGCGCGGTTACTGGAGTTCATACGTTACTTCATTTTGTTTGATCAGCGTATTGGCAAAATTGTCGCCCGGTATCAGCAGGTATTCGGCATCAAGCGGCTCATTGACCGCGTGAACAGACATGGGCCAACTGGCGCCCGGGAGGGCGGCGTGATCTGGCATACGACCGGTTCGGGCAAATCATTCACCATGGTTTTTCTGTGCAAGGCGATGCTGCTCCATCCATCCTTGAAACAGTGCCGCTTTATTGTCGTGACCGACCGTATTGACCTTGAGAAACAGCTGAATAAAACATTCCTGATGTCCGGTGCCTTTGGAAGCTCCATTGCCACGAAAAAAGCCGGGGAGCGATCAAAAGTCAGGACAGGCAGGGATCTGGCTCGGCGCATCGGCCAGGGCGATGAACGCATCATCTTCTCCATCATTAACAAGTTCGCCACGGCTGCCAAACAGGCGCAGTGCAGGAATGACAGTTCCGATATTATTGTGCTGGTCGATGAGGGGCATCGTTCACAGGGTGGGGAAACCCATGAGCGCATGCGTCTGGCGCTGCCGAATGCGGCCTTCATCGCCTTTACTGGAACCCCATTGCTGAAAAACGAAAAGACCAAAAATAAATTCGGCCCCATCATTCATGCCTACAGTATGAAGCGAGCTGTTGCTGATGGCACGGTTACTCCGCTTCTCTATGAAGAGCGAATGCCGGAGTTGGATGTAAACCAGAAGGCCATTGATAACTGGTTTGATAAAATTACCAGTCAGTTGAATGAGAAGCAGCGCATTGATCTTAAGAAGAAGTTTGCCAATAAGGGCGCAATTTACGGATCTCAAAACCGAATTGAACTGATTGCCTGGGACATTGCTGTGCACTATTCCACCCATATCAAGCCGACCGGTTTGAAGGCGCAACTGGCAACGGACAAAAAGATCTCCGCTATTCGCTATAAGAAAGCGCTGGATGAAACTGGCCTGGTATCCAGCGCAGTGGTGATTTCTCCGCCAGATACCAGAGAAGGACATGCTGATGTGGACGAGACCGAACTGCCGGAAGTGCAGCAATGGTGGAAAGACCATGTCGGCAGGCAGCCGGACGAAGCATATACGAAGGAAGTCATTGATGCCTTCGCGGGTGATGGCGATCCGGAAATTTTGATTGTGGTGGACAAGCTGCTGACCGGTTTTGATGAGCCGCAGAATGGCGTGCTCTATATCGACAAACCTCTGAAGGAACACAATCTGATTCAGGCTATCGCTCGCGTTAATCGGCTGCATGATGCCAAGCAGTATGGCCTCTTGATTGACTATCGTGGCATCCTCAAGGAACTGGATACAGCCATCAAGGACTACCAGGATTTGGAAGAAGCAACACAAGGCGGCTTCGATATTGACGATATCGATGGGCTTTATGCACAGGTGAATACCGAATACAAGCGCCTGCCAATGTTGCATGGCAAGCTCTGGTCGCTTTTTTCCAGTGTGAAAAACCGGAAAGATCTGGAGCAATATCGCCAACTGCTGATTCCGAAACTTCTGAAGGATGAACAGGGAAAGGATTACGATGCCAACCAGAAATATCGCGAAGATTTTTATGAGGCGCTGACCGAATTCGGGATGTGCCTGAAAATTGCATTGTCATCCCGCAGCTTTTATGAAGATTCCTCATTCAGTGAGGAGGATATTAAAGACTATAAGGAGGATCTGCGTTTCTTTGTCAATTTGCGCAAGATAAGCAGGCAGGATGCTCAGGAAACGGTGGACTATAGCGTCTATGAGCAACAGATCGGAAAATTGGTTGATAAACATGTTATCGGTGAGGGTGTAAAAGACTCCGAAGGAGTTTATGAAGTTGCCGCTCTTTCTGAACTGCCCCCCGAACAATGGAATGAAGAAAAGACACGCAACGAAACCGACATTATCCGCACCCGTTTGAAAAAGAAGATTGATGAACAAATGGATGATGATCCTTATGCCAAAGCCTATTTTTCTAAATTGCTGAAGCAGGCGATTGAGGAAGCCGAGCAGCTCTTTGATCATCCACTGAAACAGTATGCGCTTTTCAAAAAATTTGGTGAGGATGTTGAACTGGGGCGTGTTGCAGGTATCCCGAAAGAGCTGGAAGAAAAACCGTATGCACGATCTTACTACGGAGCAATCCGCATAGTGCTTGGCGAAAAAACCATGGATGAATCCGATGAAGATACAATGCAGGGCTATATTGATTTGTCGATGGAAATTGATGATGTTGTGAACCGTGCTGTTGCGGAGCATTCATTGAACCCTCAAAATATCGAGGCGGAGATTCGCAAGGCGCTTTTACCAAAACTATTCAAGTCAATGGGTGGACTGGATCGTGCCAAGGAAATCATTGAACACATCATCAGCATCGTGCGTCACGGTAAGCATTGATGCCAATGCCACGCTTTCGCTATGGGGATAAAACATACGAGTATTCACTGCATCTCCTCGCCACCCGGAAAAAGACGGTATCGATTCACGTTCTCCCTGATGCGTCGGTGGAGGTAAAAGCCCCGGCGCATGTCACACCGAAGAAAATCATTGAAGTGATAGCCAAACGCGCTCGCTGGGTGGTGCGGCATATAGAGCAGATGCAGCGGCACCGCGCACTCATTCTACCGCGCGAATATATTAGTGGAGAAACCCACTTTTATTTGGGCCGTCGTTATATGTTGAAGGTTTGCAAGTCTGACATTGATCGGGTCAGGCTAATTCGTGGCTCTTTCTTGATCGAATGTAGAAAGGCTAATCCGGAGTACGTGAAAGCACTTCTGGAAGATTGGTACAAAGCGCATGCCCGTCAGGTATTTGAACGTAGGTTAGTTATGGTGGCTGCTGATATTGAATGGCTAAAGCAAGTTCCGCCAATAACTGTGAGAAACATGAGAAAGCAATGGGGAAGTTGCTCTTCACATGGAAGGGTTAGCCTGAACTGGAACCTCGTAAAGGCCTCCGTGGAGTGCATTGATTATGTCATTACCCATGAGCTATGCCATTTACAGGAACATAATCACAGTAAGAAATTTTATGCTTTGCTGGAGCGCCATGCTTCCAATTGGAAACCGGTAAAGACTCGGTTGGATGGCATGGCTGAATTGCTTCTAAATAACTGAAATGCCATTTCACTAAATAAGTCTCGTAGATTCAATTCGTAAGTCTCTTTATTGAAAGTTGGAAAAATGTTTTCATTCTTTTGCAACTTATGCTGACCAAATTTGCAGCTTATGCCTCCTAATTTGCAGCTTATGCTTAAACCCACAAGAAACCCTGAAAATATACGCCCACGAAATCATAG
>Ga0114931_10003534_pt1 | contig 19745 bp, 18 predicted proteins | sample 2SBtaG_FD_89579 | JGI IMG/M metagenome (GOLD analysis project Ga0114931, IMG submission 89579) | Deep subsurface microbial communities from Kolumbo volcano to uncover new lineages of life (NeLLi) - 2SBTROV14_V59a metaG | ecosystem: Environmental > Aquatic > Marine > Volcanic | place: Kolumbo...
ATTGCGGTGCAAACTTGAACCGCGAAAAATGTAGTTGTACTATTGAATAAATAAGTTTTATAAAATATTAGTTTAGATAATTAAATAATAAAGGTTAGAGATTATGGCACATCCTAAAAGGAAAATATCCAAGAGTAGAAGAGATAAAAGACGCACACATTATAAAGCTACGGCTCCGTCACTTACAGCTTGTTCAAATTGCGGTGAGTTAAAATTAAGCCACAGAGCTTGTCCAAACTGCGGATATTATGCAGGGCGTTCAATGTTTGTTCCTACCGAAGCATAACATTCGGTACAATGGAAGTACATTCCAATAAATCAAAATGCGTTATTGCGGTCGATGCAATGGGCGGGGATTTTGCCCCAGCCAATGCTGTACTCGGTGCACTTGATGCTTTTGAAACATCTGATTTTGAATTGATATTGATTGGCGATAAAAGAGAAATAGAAAAAGTTATTTCTGAAAATAATCGTAAGTTCGATAAATCTAAAATTGTACATACTTCAGAAATAATTTCTATGTCCGAATCACCTACAAATGCTTTTAAAACAAAAAAGGATTCTTCCATTGTTGTCGGTGCACGTTTTGTAAAGGAAAAGAAAGCCGATGCGTTTGTAAGTGCCGGGAATACCGGGGCGATGAGTGTTGCATCTATTCTCGGTATGGGAAGAATAAAAGGCGTTGCTCGTCCTACACTTACTGCTCCTCTGCCAAACGGTAAAGGCGGATTTACATTCGTAAGTGATGTAGGAGCTTTCGTCGATTCAAAACCACAGCATCTTTTAAGTTATGCAATATTAAGCTCACTTTTTATAGAAGAAATTTACGGTATTAAAAATCCTAAAGTAGGGTTGTTAAATGTAGGTGAGGAGGAAGAAAAGGGATATCAGCTTACAACAGAGACTGCTGAATTATTGAAAAATTCAAAATTAAATTATTATGGAAATGTAGAAGGAAAAGACATTTTCAAAGGAACAGTAGATCTTGTGGTTTGTGACGGTTTTGTTGGAAATATTCTTTTGAAATTTGCGGAGAGTATCATCCCGTTTTTGAAAAGTACTTTCAGAAACTATGCCGATAAAGCATTCGTTAATAAATTGAAAATAGGATTGGTAAAAGGTCCGTTAAAAGAAGCACTAAAATTTGCCAATTACGAAAATCACGGCGGATTACCTTTACTTGGAGTTGATGGAATTAGTATTATAGGGCATGGTTCAAGTTCGGTACTTGCTATAAAAAATATGGTTTTACAAGCAAAAAAAATGTATGATAATGAATTAATTAATAAAATTAAAAACACACTGAGCAATAATGGAAAATAACAATAAAAAATTCAATGCTGTGATTACCGGTGTAGGAATGTTCGTACCGGAAAAAATTCTTGATAATAAATATATGGAATCCATAGTTGAAACAAACGATGAATGGATTTTATCACGTACCGGAATTAAAGAAAGAAGAATGTATGAAGAAGGTCCAACTAGCGAAATGGCGACCAAAGCTGTTGAAGATTTGTTGGCAACATCTAACACTAATGCCGAAGATATTGATGCTATAATAGTCGCGACCGTAACACCGGATATGTTTTTCCCGGCAACAGCATGCTTGATTCAAGATAACATCGGAGCAAAGAATGCTTGGGGGTTTGATTTATCTGCCGCTTGCTCAGGGTTTTTATTTGCTCTCAGAACCGGAGCAAGTTTGGTTGAAAGCGGTTCATATAGAAAAGTAATTGTTGTAGGTGCCGACAAAATGACATCGCTTGTAGATTATACTGATAGAAATAATTGCATTTTGTTTGGTGATTTGGCTTCGGCGGTTTTGCTTGAGCCTACGACTGATGAGACATTGGGAATTCATGATTCCTTACTTCACATAGATGGTTCGGGAAAAGATGCTCTGCACATGCTCGGCGGAGGAAGCCTTAATCCCCCAAGCAAAGAGACTGTGGAAAATGGAATGCATTATATATATCAAGACGGAAAAGCGGTATTTAAAGTTGCCGTAAAAGGAATGGCGGATATTTCGGCAGATATTATGAAAAAGAATAATTTAAATTCCGAAGATATATCTTACTTGGTTCCGCATCAGGCAAACAAAAGAATTATTGATGCCACTGCGAAAAGAATGGGATTAACCCCCGATAAAGTTATGATGAATATTGAAAAATACGGCAATACTACCGCCGCAACAATTCCTTCATGTATGACTGAATATTACAGAGCCGGTAAAGTTAAAAAAGGCGATAAATTAATTCTTTCTGCTTTTGGTGCCGGATTTACTTGGGGTGCTATGTATCTAACATGGGGAATTGATTAAAAGTGAGTAAAAGAGCTTTGATTTTTCCCGGACAAGGTTCGCAATATGTCGGGATGGCAAAAGATTTTTATTCAAATTCATCTGTTGCGAAAAGTATTATAGATGAAGCTGATTCTGTTCTTGGAATTGAATTGTCAAAGATAATGTTCGAAGGTTCCGCAGATGAGTTAAAACAGACTGATATAACACAGCCGGCAATTTTTCTGCACAGTATTGTGATTATGAGTTTGTTGGATAATTTTAATTTTGATGCTGTTGCCGGGCATTCGCTTGGCGAATATTCTGCACTTGTAACGGCAAAAGTTCTTGGTTGGACCGATGCTTTGAAACTTGTTAGAGAACGCGGAAGTGCTATGTTGGCTTGCGGGGAGGAGCAGCAGGGAACAATGGCAGCTATAATCGGTATGCCTACTGATGACATTGAGGAAAATTGTAAAATTGCTTCGGACAAAGGAATAGTTCAATGTGCAAATTTTAATTCGCCGGGGCAAGTTGTAATTTCCGGTTCAGTTGAAGGTGTTCATAAAGCTATGGAGCTTTGTAAAAACGGCGGTGCTAAAATTGTAAAAGAGCTTGTTGTTAGCGGAGCATTTCATTCCAAGCTTATGGAAAGCGCAGGTGAGCGTTTGTTAAAAAGTTTGAATATAACCGATTTTAATGATGCCGATGTTCCGGTTTATGCAAATATTACTGCTAATCCTGAAAAATCAAAAGATAATTTTAAAGATTTGTTGTTGAAACAATTAACATCACCAGTCAGGTGGGAAGAATCAATTAGGAATATGATTAACGACGGTATTGATGAATTTGTTGAAATTGGTCCCGGAAAGGTTTTACAGGGTTTGGTAAAAAGAATAAACAGGACTGTTAAATTTTGGGGAATAGACAAATTTGAAGATTTGGGGAAAGTCAATAATTTTTAATTGGTAGTTTTTTGAGAATATAATTTTTAAAATGTAAATTTTACAAGTGGAAATAAAAAACTGAATATTGTATATTAAAATTCCGTTAAAAGTATTATTTAATAAATATTATAAAATCCTAAGTTGGTTATTATTTTGGGATTTTACAGAGAAAAAAAGTGGCTGAATTAAAAAATGCGTTGGTAACCGGCGGATCCAGAGGAATAGGACGCGAGATAGTTAAGGAATTAGCTCTCGGACTGAATGGTTCTCCCAAAAGCAATGTTGCTTTTGTTTACCGTAGTTGCGATGAATGTGCGGAAGAAATTATTATTGACTTAAAAGATTCCGGAGTTCGTGTACTCGGATTAAAAGGAGATGTAAGTTCTTTTGATAATGCACAGAAAAATATTAATAAAGTTATTGAGGAATTCGGCAGTGTGGATTTCCTTATCAATAACGCCGGTATAACGCGTGATAATCTTTTGCTGAGAATGAGTGAGCAGGATTTTGATGACGTAATTAATGCTAATCTGAAAAGCGTTTTTAATTATTCCAAAGCTGTCTTGAGACCAATGATTAAACAAAGATTTGGGAAAATTGTTAATATTACTTCTGTAGTTGGAATTATCGGAAATTCGGGACAAGCTAATTATGTAGCTTCCAAAGCAGGAGTAATTGGGTTTACAAAATCAATTGCTAAGGAAGTTGCATCTCGTAGTATTAATGTAAATGCTGTCGCACCCGGATTTATTCAAACGGATATGACCGATGCAATAACTGAACAGCAAAAAGAGAGTCTCCAAGCGGCGATTCCTCTTAAAAGATTGGGAACAGCTGAAGATGTTGCAAAAATGGTCGGATTTTTATGCAGCAGCAATTCAGATTATATTACAGGACAGGTATTCGCCGTTGATGGCGGAATGACAATGTAAAAATTATTTCAATAATAAATATATATCCAAAAATACAAGGAGAAAAGAATGGACATTGAAGCAAAAGTAAAAGAGATAATCATTGATAAACTTGGTGTTGAAGAATCACAGATTACACCGGAAGCTTCATTTACAAACGATCTTGGTGCTGATTCACTTGATATAGTTGAATTGGTAATGGGATTTGAAACAGAATTTGATATTTCAATCCCTGACGAAGCTGCGGAAAAAATCGGTACTGTTGGTGATGCTATTTCATATTTAAAAGAAAATGTAAAATAATTAAACAAAAAAGGCTGTGGTTTAATGCAGCCTTAGTATTTAAGTAAATTAGGGATATTTAGATGGGAAGAAAAAGAGTTGTAATTACCGGACTTGGTGCGGTTACACCAATCGGAAATAATATTGAAGAATTTTGGCAAGCAATGATGGATTGCAAGAGTGGAGCAAATTTAATTACAAGATTTGATGCGTCGGCATTTCCAACTCAATTTGCGTGCGAAATTAAAAATTTCGACTTTTCCGAATATCTCAGTAGAAAAGATATGAAACGTATGGATTCGTTTACTCAGCTTGCAATGGTTTCGGCTACAATGGCAGTTGAACATTCAAAATTAGATCTTGAAAAAATTGACAAATTCAGAACCGGTGTTATTTTCGGAAGTGGAATCGGTGGAATGCAAACATTTGAAACTCAGTTCACAAATTATTATAAAGGCGGTCCCAGAAGAATTAGTCCGTTCTTTGTTCCCATGATGATTTCTGATATTGCTGCCGGACAAATATCAATTAAGTACGGATTTAAAGGTCCTAATTATGCAACTACATCTGCATGTGCAACATCTTCCCATGCAATATCAGATGCGTTTATGATTATACAAAGAGGTTCGGCTGATATCATTGTAACCGGTGGAGCAGAATCTTCGGTTACACCAATGGCCATAGGGGGTTTCAATTCCGCACGGGCACTTTCAACCTGGAATGAAAGATATAGCGAAGCTTCACGTCCGTTTGATAAAGATAGAAACGGATTTGTTATGGGCGAAGGTTCGGGGACTTTGATTCTTGAAGAGTATGAACATGCAGTTAATAGAGGTGCGGAAATTTACGGTGAAATTGTAGGAGTAGGTTTAACCGCCGATGCTTATCATCTTACTGCCCCATCCCCGATGGGCGAAGGGGCAATACGTTCAATGAAAGAAGCCGTTAAAGATGCGGGCATTCAACCTGAACAAGTCGATTATATTAATGCACACGGTACTTCAACCCCGATGAACGATTTGCACGAAACACAAGCTATTAAAACTTTATTCGGAAAACATGCATATAATCTTGCAGTTAGTTCAACTAAATCAATGACCGGACATTTGCTCGGTGCAGCCGGTGCGGTTGAAGCAATAGCAACAACATTAGCGTTAGTGAAAGGTATTGTCCCTCCTACAATTAATTTTAATGAAGCGGAACCGGAAATGGATTTGAATTATACTCCCAATAAACCGGTTAAAAAGGAAATGGAGTATGCTATTTCAAACACATTTGGTTTTGGAGGGCACAATGCTTCTATTTTAATTAAAAAATTTGACGAATAGATTATAGATTGATAGATGTTTCTTGATTTTCTGAAATCTAAAAAAATTGTTAACAGTAAAAAAGAATCATGTTTATCATTAAGTAAAAGCCAAAAGAAAAAGCTAAAAAAATTATTGGGTTTTAAAATTGTAAAAGAAGCTCTTTATATTAAAGCTTTAACCCACAGATCCTATCTTGATTTAACTCCGGAACAAATTAAATCAAATGAGCGTTTGGAATTCCTTGGTGACTCTGTTTTAAGTCTTATTACCGCCGATTATTTATTCAAGAAATTCAGTGATGAAAATGAAGGATTTTTAACCAAAACTCGTTCCCACCTTGTTGATACTACCTCCTTGATACAAACTGCGGTACCGATGAAATTGGCAGAAATAATGTTTTATGATAAAAGATTTTTAGATATTTCAAGCAACGGAATTAAAAAAATATCGGCAGATGCAGTGGAAGCTTTGATTGGTGCCATATACCTTGATAAAGGCTTGGAAACTACAAGAAAATTTGTAAAAAAATGGATTATCAAACCCAATATAAAATCAGGTGCTTATAAAATAGATAAAAATTTTAAAGGGCAGTTATTGGAGTTATCGCACATAAAACAAATGGGGATGCCTAGTTATTTCGTATTAAAAGAAGAAGGGCCTGAACATAATAAAACTTTTGATGTTGCGGTAAAAATGGATGGTAAAATATATGGTGTAGGAAACGGACATAATAAAAAATCAGCAGAACAAAATGCCGCGAAGAAAGCAATAAAAGTATTAAGTTCTTTATGATTTTTGTCTGTTATGGTATTTACACTTATTCCGTACACCGAATTTTTACAAAGTTTACAAAATTTTTAAAACAGAAAATTGATTTATAGCCTGACTTGAAATATTGGATTTTTGAAAAATTAAATTATGTATTTTAAAATAATTCATATTATAAAAATAAGAATTTAAAGTAAATTGATCCCATTTTATAAAATTATAAGTTGTAGTAAAATATTTTATATTTCCTATTACGATTTTGAATAATAATTGAGAAAATATGCAGATTGGTTTAGTTGGTTTACAATACTCAGGAAAGACTACACTTTTTAACACACTCGCCGGCAAGGAAATTGACCCTGCACTGGCAGGCAAGGGTGAACCACAGATTGATGTTGTAAAAGTTCCCGATGAGCGTCTTGATATAATGACCGAAATATTTCAACCGAAGAAAGAAATTTATGCAACAATCGAAGTGCTTGATATACCCGGCTTGAAAATGCAGGAAGATGGTAAAGTAAAAATCACAAATGAATTTTTAAATAATGTTAAAAATAATGATGCTTTATTTTATGTAGTTAGGCAATTTAAAAACGACAGTGTTCCACATCCGATGCAGAGTATAAATCCTTTGAGAGATATTGAATTTTTGGAAACCGAATTTCTTTTTTACGATATTGAATTTTTGGAAAATAGAATTACAAAGCTGAAAAAAGATATTGGAAAAATAAAAGACGAAGGGCTTAAAAGGGAACTCGTTGTAGTTGAAAAATGTTTTGAGCATATTGAAAAAGAGCACCCGTTGCGTACTTTGAATTTATCTGATGACGAATTAAAATATCTTTCAGGTTTTCAGTTGCTAACATTGAAAAAGGTTGCGGTTGCTGTTAACTTTGATGAAAATTCAATCGGTAATGTTGAAGGAATATTGCTCGAACTCAAAAGCAATCTTTCTGATGATATTGAAATTATTCCTTTCTTTGCGGAAATTGAATATGAACTTTCACAATTGGATGAGGAAGAAAGAGATTCATTTATGGAAGATTACGGAATAAAAGATTCAGCGTTGAATAAAATATTAAATACTTCTTATAAAATTCTAGGACTTCATTCTTTTTTTACTGTTGGTGAAGACGAATGCCGCGCTTGGACAATTAAAAAGAATTATACTGCTCAACAAGCAGCCGGTGTAATTCATACTGATTTTTTTAAGAGATTTATTCGTGCGGAAGTAGTTTCGTATGATGATTTTATGAAGTATAAATCTTTTGCCAAATGTAAAGAAGCCGGAGCTTGGCGTTTGGAAGGTAAAGATTATATTGTTGCTGACGGAGATATTTTAAATATTAGACACAATTAAAAACACTAAATGGAGAAATAAATATGTCGAAAGATGCTATTAAGGGATTAAGACCCGCAGATTTGTGGCAGCGTTTTTATGAACTGACACAAGTACCAAGACCTTCAAAGAAGGAAGCCAAAATTCAAGCTGCTATGATGAATTTTGCTAAAGACAACAACATAGATGCTTCAAAAGATAAAGTGGGAAATATCGTAATGCGCTTCCCTGCAACAAAAGGATATGAGAAATCACAAACCGTAATTCTTCAAGGTCATCTTGATATGGTTTGTGAAAAGAATAAAGATAAGGTTCACGATTTTGAGAATGATCCTATCGAATTAATTAGAGAAGGTGATTGGATTACTGCTAACGGAACTACACTTGGTGCTGATAACGGTATAGGAGTTGGTGCTGCACTTGCAGTTGCTATGGATAAAACTGCAAAACACGGACCGTTGGAAGTGCTTTGTACTTCGGATGAAGAAACAGGAATGACAGGTGTAAAAAATCTTCACAAAGGATTTATCAAAGGGAAAACTTTACTTAATTTGGATTCGGAAGAAGACGGTGCATTTTATGTCGGCTGTTCGGGCGGGCAAGATACTGTGGGAACTTTTAACATTGAATATGCAAAACCTCGTCGCGGGTACAAACCTTTTAAAGTTGTTGTCGGCGGATTAAGAGGCGGTCATTCCGGTCTTGATATTGCAAACGGAAGAGCAAATGCGATAAAATTATTAGCTCAATTTCTTTATAAATTGGAAGTACCGTATCAGCTCGCAGAAATATCAGGCGGTTCATTGCGCAATGCAATTCCCCGCGAAGCTGAAGCCGTATTGTATTTGAAGGTTGGCGATGACAGAAAAGTAAGAAGAGCTGCCAATAAATTTGTAAAAAATACACTGTTGGAATTTAAGACTTCTGATAGTGGAATTTCTATTAAAATTAATAAATTAAATGAAAAATTTGCTAAAGTATTTAAGAATGAGCTATCCGATATACTTATCAAGACTCTTGTTGCGATGCCTCACGGTGTGATGGCAATGAGTTCGGATATTCCTGATTTGGTGGAAACTTCTACAAATTTAGCAACCGTTAAAATAGAAAAAAATAAAATTGTAATTGGTACAAGTCAGAGAAGTTCGATTGAAAGTGCAAAGGAAAATATTACGGATAGGGTTGTTTCTGTACTTGAACTTGCCGGAGCTAAAGCCCTTATTGGCGAAAGCTATCCGGGTTGGAAACCAAATATGGGATCAAATTTATTAGCAATTTCAAAGCAAGTTTATAAAAAACTTTTTAAATCCGAACCTGAAATTAAAGCGATTCATGCTGGCCTTGAAACGGGGTTACTCGGATCGAAATTCAAAGGATTGGATATGATTTCGTTCGGACCGACAATAATGGGAGCACATTCCCCGGATGAAAAGGTGAGTATTCCGGATGTAGAAAAATTCTACAAATTGCTAAAAGGTATTCTTGCAGAACTTGCAAAAAACTAATTCCTTGCAAAAAAAACAAAGCCCAAATCATCTGATATTGGGCTTTGTTTTTTTTATAAATTAAAATAATTTGTAAAATAAAATTATTGAGCCAAAAATGAAAAAGGATTTGAAATTATACGATGTCCATAAAATATCCAATGTACAAGAGCTTCTTTTAAAGTCCGCAGAAAAACACGGCGACAAAATTGCCTTTGAAGATTTAAACAAAACACCAATTCCAAAATTAACATACAGTGAATTATTAAGTAATGCCCTTAAGTTCGGCAATGCATTGCGTCAGCTTAGAATTGAGGAGAGAACACATATAGCTTTGATTGGAGAAAACCGTGTTCAGTGGGCTCTTAGCTACTTTACGTTAATGATGTTTAATTATGTTGTTGTTCCAATTGATAAAAATTTATCGCAAAATGAAATTTACAATGTTATATATGAATCGGATGCGGAAACTGTAATTTTTTCAGAATCATATTCGTCAGCATTTCTTGGGAATAATTCCGTGCTTAAAAATTTCAAACATTTTATCTGTATGGATTCAAGTTGTGCCGATTCGAAATATTTAAGTATGAAAGATATGATTGATTCACACGATGAATTTCCTAAAGCGGAATTGCCTGAAATAAATTCAAATGATTTGGCGGAGATTAATTTTACATCCGGTTCGCTTGGCAGGGCTAAAGGAGTAAAACTTTCTCAAGAAAATATTGCAGCTAATATAGTTGCAATGGTTAGTATGCTGCTAATTACGCCGGAGGACAGATTTTTGTCCGTACTTCCCATTCATCATACGTATGAATGTACTTGCGGAATGTTGTGTCCTATATATTCGGGGGCTTCGGTACATTATGCCCGTAATTTAAAAACTATTGTTGATGATTTGCAAAAAGTTAAAGCGACAATTTTTCTCGGCGTTCCATTACTTTATGATAAAATGTACAAAAAAATTTCCAAGTCAATTTCAGAGGATAAAGTAAAATCAATGGTTGTACCTGCATTGGCAAAAGCAACTGATTTAACTTCAAAATTAGGATTGAAAAGCTTAAAGAGAAAAGTTTTTGCAGAACTTCATGAAAAATTCGGAGGAGCTATTCGTGTATTTATTGCGGGAGGTGCGGCACCGGATCCCTTGGTAGCAAAAGGTTTACGCCAATTCGGATTCAATTTTGTGCAGGGATATGGATTGACAGAAACATCACCAATATTAGCGTTGAATCGTTTGGATGCTTTTAAGGATAATGCTGCCGGAATTCCATTACCGAATGTTGAAATTAAGATTAACAATCCTGATGAAAACGGAATTGGTGAAATATGGGCGAAAGGCCCAAGCATTATGTTAGGTTATTACAAGAATGAGAAAGCTACAAAAGAAGCATTTGAAGGTGATTGGTTTAAAACAGGAGACATTGGTTATTTTGACGATGAAGGATTTTTGTACATCAGCGGTCGCAAAAAAAATGTGATTATTTCAAAAACCGGAAAAAATGTTTTCCCCGAAGAAATTGAAGATTTGCTGAACAGAAGTCCATATATTTTGGAATCTCTTGTTTATGGGAAAGAGGACGAGAAACACAGTGAAATTATTTCAGCAATAATTGTTTACGATTCCGAAGCATTTATAGAGTACGCAGAAAAAAATAAGATTGAGATATCGGAAGAATTGATAAACAATATAATTACAGAAGAGGTTGAAAAAATTAATAAGGAATTACCGATTTATAAAAGAGTAGTCAATTTTGATGTTCAAGATGAAGAATTGCAGAAAACAACTACACACAAAATAAAAAGATATGCTAACAGAATTTAGGAAAATTTTGTAAAAAAGTATGTAAAAGTATTGATTGAAAAGTAAAACAATACTATATTTAAGGCTCAAATTTATGAGTTTTTTATTATTTGTGAATGCGGGAATAGCTCAGTGGTAGAGCGTCACGTTGCCAACGTGAATGTCGCGGGTTCAAATCCCGTTTCCCGCTCTCTGTCAAATCCACTTCGAGTGGATTTTATTTTATAAGGCGACGTAGCCAAGTGGCTTAAGGCGAAGGTCTGCAAAACCTTTATTCATCGGTTCGAATCCGATCGTCGCCTCTCATTTCAACAAGTTCTTTATGCAAAGAAAAATGATAATTGAATGTCAATAATTTTTGAATCACGAGATAATTAGGGCAGTAAATATTAAATTATAATTTACAAAAATTTTACAATCAACAGCGAACTGAAAATACTACAAAATATTTAACAGTTGCTTCTTGTTGAAGATATATTATATCTGAATTCGTAAGAGCATTACACTGAATTTCATTGTCTCTTGTTTATTCAAAATTTTTTACAAATCTCCGGCGTGTTTATCTGCATGATAAGAGCTACGAACAAGCGGACCTGATTCAACTGCAAGAAATCCCATCTTTTTCCCTTCAATAAAATAAAGGTTAAACTCTTCCGGTGTAACAAATCTGTCAACGGGTAAATGCTCTTTGGTGGGCTGCAAATATTGTCCGATTGTCATAATATCACAACCGGCATTTCGTAAATCATGCATTAAGTCTAATACTTCATCAGTAGTTTCGCCAATACCGACCATTATTCCACTTTTTGTTCGTAAACCTTTTTGCTTAAACCAAGAAATTAAATCCAAACTTCTTTGATATTTAGCCTGCGGACGAACCGCGTGATAAAGTCGTTCAATTGTTTCCAAATTATGATTTAAAATATCAGGCGGACTATTCAATAAAATTTCAAACGATTTTTCATCTCCTTTGAAATCGGGTGTAAGGGTTTCAATAGTGCAATTTGGGGAAAGAATTCTTATTTGTTTGACGGTTTCGGCAAAAATATTTGCTCCGCCGTCATCCAAATCGTCTCTGTCAACTGATGTAATTACAGCGTGTTTCAAATTTAATTGTTTTACGGATTCTGCCACGCGGCGTGGTTCATCGGTATCAACATGATTCGGCATCCCTGTTTTAATATTACAAAATCCACACGTACGCGTACATATATCGCCGAGAATCATAAACGTGGCCGTTCTATCATTCCAACATTCCGCAAGATTGGGGCAGCGAGCTTCTTCGCAGACTGTATTAAGATGTTCCGTACGCATCAGTGAAAGGACATCTTTATAATTTTGTCCGCTCGGTAATTTTACTTTTAACCAATCAGGTCTTTTCCCCAAATGTTTTTCTTCAGTTTCTTTCGATTCTTTATATGTTCTTTGATGTACATTTAACACAATTCTCTCACTTTCAATCAATTATAAACTTCTCATTTTATGTAAATTATATCAACTTTAAACTTAAATATTATTAACATCGAAGTTTTCCAAAGTATCTTTAACCGCTTTCAAAAATTTTCCTCCGAGCATTCCGTCAACTAATCTGTGATCATGACTTAAAGACAAATACATCATTGGTTTAATTGCAATAACATCTGCTCCGTTTACTTCAATTACAACGGGTTTTTTAACAACCGCACCGACTCCGAGAATTCCGACTTCGGGCTGATTGATAATTGGATTTCCAAACAATGCACCGAACACGCCGTAATTTGTAATCGAAAAAGTCCCGTCGGCAACATCATCAGGCAGCAGCCCTTTGTTTCTAGCCTTGTGACAAATTTCGGCAACAGCTTTTGCCAATCCGCGAATGCTTAATTCATCGGCATTCTTAATATTCGGAACAATCAATACGTTTGGCTCTACTGCAACGGCAATTCCAAGGTTGATATATTTTTTCATCAGGATATTTTCGCCGTCAACAGAGGCATTCATCAACGGGAATTCTATTAATCCTTTGACGACTGCAGAACAGATAAACGGCATATATGTCATTTTTATAGATTCTTCTCTTAATAGTCTTTCCCGATTATTTTTGATGTAGTTGTAAATATTTGTCATATCAACTTCCATCATTTCAGAAACATGAACGGACGTATCCCTGCTTTGAATCATATGGTGCATTATTCTTTTGCGAATATTGTTCATCGGAATTACTTCCATTCGCTCTGTGCTTTTTACATTGTTGCCAAAAGAAATTTTAGTTTCGGATTTAACAATTCTCGAAGTTTGTTCGGGACTAGAGTTTCGTTCGGATATATATTTTAAGATATCCTTTTTACTAACTCTGCCGTTTAATCCGCTTCCGCTTATTCTTTCCAATTCCTCAAAGGAAACATTTTCTTTCCTTGCTATATTCAAAACAAGAGGAGAATAGAATTTGTTTGATTTATTAGAATCCGGTTTTATTCGGATTGCTTTCGGTTCAGCATCATTTTTAGTTTCTTCAATCTTAGGTTCATCGATGGTTTTATCATGAGTAATTTTTGCAACTTTTCCCGATGTGGAAATTCTTGCAATCACGCTTCCAACATCCGCAGTTTCATTTTCCTTAAACAATATTTCAGCAAGTGTTCCCGAAACGGGGGAGGGAACTTCCGTGTCAACTTTATCGGTACTTATCTCCAACAGTGTCTCATCTTTTTTTATCGAATCACCCACCTGTTTGTACCATTTTAATATAGTTCCTTCCATAACACTTTCGCCCATTTTAGGCATTGGAATGTCTATTAAGTTTTCTTCAGCCACTTGATTATCCTTTCGTGTTTCTTCAATTATTTTATCTGTTTCATCCTCTTTTCTGCCAACTTTGTCCGAGTCGGTTTCTAAAATAGCAATTACCGAACCGACGTCAGCAGTTTCATTTTCGTGAAGAAGTATTTCGGTAATAATCCCGTCTCTGGGTGATGGAACTTCAGTGTCCACTTTGTCGGTACTTATTTCAAAGATTATCTCATCTTTTTTAACGGAATCACCAACAGCTTTATTCCATTTTATCAATGTTCCTTCCATAACACTCTCGCCCATTTTGGGCATTAAAATTTCTTCTTTCATTATATAAAATTCTCCGTCATAAATTAGTAGGCAAGAAGCTCTTTAAGTTCAGTATAAATCCTATCCCGTGTCGGCAAAACAGTGCGTTCAATGTTTTGCTGAAAAGGAATAAAAGCATCGAGTGCAGCAATTCTTTTTATTGGCCCGTCAAGATACTCAAATGAGTTATCGGAAATACGAGCAGCAATTTCCGCTCCGAATCCTGCTGTTAAAGTATCTTCGTGAACAACTGCAACTTTTCCGGTCTTCTTAATCGATTTGTAAATCGTTTCTTCATCCAAAGGATTTATTGTTCTGATATCAACAATCTCAATTGAGAAGCCTTCTTCTTCCAATTTTTTTGCTGCAAAATTAGATTCGTGTACCATTGCACCATAGGTTACTACTGTTAAATCATTTCCTTCTTTAACAATTTTTGCTTTACCGAATGGAAGCAAGTAATTCTCATCAGGTTCCGGTGAACTTGCGTAAGTTTGTCGATATAAAGCTTTGTGTTCAAGGAACAAAACAGGATCATTTAATCTTAAAGCTGTTTTCAAAAGTCCTTTTGCATCGGCAGCATTGGAAGGATAAGCAATTAATATTCCGGGAATGTGAGCATAAAATCCTTCTATTGTTTGGCTGTGATAAAGTCCGCCTCCAATAAAACCTCCAACAGGCACACGGGTTACAACAGGTGCCGACCAAGCATTGTTTGAACGGTAGCGATAAGTTGCAAGCTCATTTCTCATCTGCATAAATGACGGGAAAATGTAATCACCAAATTGAATTTCAACACATGGTTTTGCTCCGGTAAGTGCCATTCCGATGGCTACACCTTCAATACTTGCTTCTGCAAGAGGAGAATTAAAGACTCTGTCAATTCCAAATTTTGAAGATAATCCCTTAGTCGCTGTAAACACACCGCCTTTACCATCGGCAATGTCTTCACCGAAAACAAATATTTTATCGTTTCGTTCAAGTTCCTCGTGTAGAGCGTGATTTATTGCATCGACCATTACTATTTTTTTCCCGCTTGGTTCTGAAAGCTCATATTCCAATTTATCTTTTAAGCCGCTTTCATCAAGCACAAATCTTGATGCAGTTTCCGGTTTTGGATCAGGTTGTTCTAATGCCCATTCTGCAACCTCATCAATTTCCTTATGCGCATCATCAGTCATTTCATCAAATTCAACTTGAGTTAAATATTTTTTGTTAATAAGTAAATTCGATAGTTTTTTAATCGGGTCATTTTTCAAATCCTCTTCAAGAGATTCTTTCGGGCGATATTTTTTCTGGTCATCCGAAGATGAATGTGAAAATAATCGGACTGTGTGAGCTTCAATTAAAACGGGACCTTTACCAGCTTTCACATGTTCGTAGGCTTGTTTGGCAGCTTGTTTCATTGTTAAATAATCAGTTCCGTCAACTGCTAGAATGAAAAGGTTATTATAACCTTTTACCATTTCGGCAATCGAAGCATTTTTACCGCTCGATTGATCTTGAACTGGAACCGAGATTGCCCATTTGTTGTTTTGAATTGTAAAAATTACCGGTGCTTTTGCACGGGAAGCCCAGTTTAACGCTTCATGAAATTCACCCTGACTTGTAGTTCCTTCTCCGGCACTAACATACACAACTTTGTTTTCTCCTTGTTTCTTGTATGCAAGTGCACTACCGACAGCTTGTAAAAACTGTGTCCCGGTCGGGCTTGACTGTGAAGGAATGTTTAATCTTTTTGAACCCCAATGATTGGGCATTTGTCTTCCGCCGTTTGCAGGGTCATCTGCTTTGCCCAACATTTCAAGCATAATTTCTTTCGGTGTAATCCCGAGAGATAATATAAACGCCATATCGCGATAATACGGATATGCCCAATCTGCACCGGATTCCAAAACTTCACCGAGAGCAACTTGTGTGGCTTCATGTCCGGCGCCTGAAATTAAGAATCCGGCTTTCCCTTGTTTTAATAAAGTCAAAACTTTATAGTCCAGTTCACGCGAAATCACCATAGTACGTAAACCTTTTAACAGTTCTTCCTTAGTATAATTTTTAAATAATTTTTCGTTTAATTTATTTACCGAATGAATCTCGTTTCCCATATTATTCCCTAACTTATTATTTCCTGTAAATTACCATAAAACAGTTGTTACCAATATTATTTCCTTTGGTGGCGAGGTCCATACCTCGCCACGCTTTTAGGTCATTACCACTCAGCCCAAAGTAAGGGCTAAAGCCATAAGCTTTCCCTTTCTTTCTCTTGTCCCCCGACATAAATGTCGGGGTAAGTAAATTATCTTTTTTCAATTTTCTTTTTATAAATAAAAAGGTCTATCTACGGTCTATCAAATGCGATATCTACGATCTGTCAAAAGCCAGATTTACAACTTTATCCTTTTATCTTGTAACTTGCTGCGCTAAGCATATATCTCAATTATTTAATATTTATATAATCAAATCAAATAATTTTCACTCATTTATCATATTCAAATAATAATTTGAAATTCTCAACAATTCTATTTTTCACTTCATTAATATTAAATGTTTTATTCAATTCTTTTTGTAAAGAAGTTACCTCTTTATCTTTTATTCCGCACGGGATTATTCCACCAAATAATGAAAGGTCTGTATTTACATTTAAAGCAAAGCCGTGCATTGTAATCCATCGGCTAATCTTAATACCGATAGCACAAATTTTTCTGTTTTCGATCCAAACACCTGTTAATCTTTCTTTCCTACCGGCAGTTAAACCGTAATCGGCACAAGTTTTAATAATAACTTCTTCCAAATTTCTCAAATACAAATGAGAATCTTTTTTCCAATTGTCGAGCTTAATTATTGGATATCCAACAAGCTGACCGGGTCCGTGATAAGTTATATCACCGCCTCTATCAATGTCAAAAACTGAGAAATTATTTTTCTCTAAAAATTTTGCATCAGCAATTAAATTATTTTTGTCAGCAACTTTACCAAGTGTATAAGTATTGGGATGTTCGAGCAGCAAAAGAGTATCTTCAATTTCATCTTTTCCTCTTTGCTCAAAAAGTTTATGCTGCAAATCCCAAGCTGCCTTGTAATCTACTATTCCTAAATTTTGATAATCTAATTTTTTAATCACTTTTAATTTCTGAAATCAAATATTAATTGCTTCGCCGTAGGCATTTGCCGCAGCTTCCATTATGGATTCCGAAAGTGTCGGATGTGCGTGTACGGTTTTTGCAAAAGATTCAAAAGTTGCTTCCAATGATTTACCAAGACCTATTTCGGCAATCAATTCTGTTGCTTCAGGTCCGATAATATGAGCACCGAGAAGCTCTCCGTATTTTGCATCAAAAATTAATTTTACAAATCCTTCGCGTTCACCAATTGCTACCGATTTTCCGCTCGCTGAAAACGGGAATTTCCCAACTTTAATTTCATAACCTGCTTCTTTGGCTTTCTCTTCCGTTAAACCGATACTGCCTATCTGCGGAATTGCATAAGTACAGCCCGGAATTGAATTGTAATCTAAAGGCTGAACATCAAGTCCTTTCATTTTTTCAACGCAGTGAATTCCTTCAAAAGAAGCAACATGTGCAAGCCAAGGTGGTCCGATTACATCACCAATTGCATATACATTGCCCACATTTGTTTGGTAAGTTTCTTTGTCAACTTTTATGTGTCCTTTAAATAATTCAACGCCAATTTTGTCCAAACCGAATCCTTCAATATTTCCGGATACTCCAATTGCGTTTAAAACAATGCCAGCACTTAATTCAATCTTTTTGCCTTTTTTATCAATAACAACGTTTACTTTTTTCCCTTTTACTTCAGCGTTTTCAACTTTTGTACTTGTGTATATTTTTACACCACGCTTCTTAAAACTTCTTGCCAGTGTTGAAGAAACTTCTTTGTCCTCAACAGGAACAATTCTATCCAGCATTTCAATAATTGTTACTTTTGTGCCATAGACTGAATAGAAATATGCGAATTCAACTCCAATTGCACCGGCACCGATAATAATCATTTCTTTTGGGAGAGTGGGCAAGTTCATTGCTTCTTTACTTGTGATAATAAATTTTCCATCTACAGGAATTGATGAAATAATTTTAGGAATGGCACCGGTTGCGATAATAATTTTATCGGCTTCAATTGTTTCTGTAGTTTCGCCTTTATCGTTTGTAATTTCAATGTTATTTTTAGTTACAAATTTTCCAAATCCTTTAATGCGGTCAATTTTATTTTTCCGCATTAAATATTCTACACCGCCTACAACCTTTGCAGAGACTTCTCTGCTGCGTTTAATGATTTTTTTGAAATCAAAATTCAAACCGGTTACGGAAAGACCAAATTCGTCAGCTCTTTTATTAATAGTATCAAAAATTTCGGCATTTTTTAGCAATGATTTTGTAGGAATACATCCCCAATTCAGGCATACTCCGCCAAGATTCCCTTTATCAATAATTACAGTTTTAAAACCAAGTTGCGATGCCCTGATTGCTGCAACATAACCTCCGGGACCGCCGCCGAGAATTGCTAAATCATACTTTTTTGTCATTTTTTAATCACTTTTTAAATTTTTAAAAGATTATAAATATAAAGAAGAATGATGTAAAAATGAAGAAATAAAAATTAAGATAAAACTCTCTTTTAGTGCGTTATTTTTTGACCTTTTTTTTAATTACAACCTAAAAAAACTAAAACGAAACCACAAAACACAAGAAATACTAAATTCTAATCAAACTATTTACAAAAAACCTTTTATGTTGAAGAATTATTTAAAAGCCCGACTTTTTAAAAAAGTCGGGCTTTTTCTTTCGATAATATTAAGGAAGAACAACAGAATGTGGTTCTTCATAAGTAATAGTTTGGAGTTCGAAAAAATTTAGGAATAATCACTATAGTGAACAGTGTTGCGGAACACGCAATATATATTTATATTGCTCTATATGATAAAATCTTTCAAACATAAAGGTTTGCAAAAATTCTTTGAAACCGGTAGCACCGCCGGCATTCAAGCTGCTCATAAGAAAAAACTAAAAATGAGATTAATTGCACTTGATACCGCTACAGAAATTCGAGATATGGATTTGCCCGGATTTCGCCTTCATCCTTTGAAAGGTAAAATGGAAGGTTTATGGGCAATACATGTAAGTGGAAACTGGCGAATAACTTTTAAGTTCAAAGATGACAATGTATTTATAGTAAATTATAAGGATTATCACTGATGAATATGTATAACCCTCCGCATCCCGGAGAATTTATTAAAGAAGTCTATCTTGATCCATTGGGAATTAGTTATAGAAAAGTTGCGGAAATGCTTAAAGTTGCTCCTTCAACTTTTAACAGGCTGATTAATGGTCAAAGTAGCATTAGCCCTGAAATGGCTTTGCGTCTTTCTAAAACTTTTGGTCGAACTGCGGAAAGTTGGCTAATAATGCAAAACAAATATAATCTATGGCATACTAAGAAAAATCTTAATTTAGACAAAGTTGAAAAACTCAATGTCAAATTTAGAAAAAAACAATATTCGATGGGATAATTTTACACAGGCAAATAAAACAA
>Ga0114931_10003535_pt1 | contig 19744 bp, 12 predicted proteins | sample 2SBtaG_FD_89579 | JGI IMG/M metagenome (GOLD analysis project Ga0114931, IMG submission 89579) | Deep subsurface microbial communities from Kolumbo volcano to uncover new lineages of life (NeLLi) - 2SBTROV14_V59a metaG | ecosystem: Environmental > Aquatic > Marine > Volcanic | place: Kolumbo...
GCTGCAACGTTATGCCTGTGATGCGGCGCATACTGAGAGCCTTGACTTCTACCACGCGGGAACGTCGACCGGCAAGCGCGTCGCGATCGTCGGTGCGGGTCCGGCGGGGCTGACGTGTGCGCACGAGCTTCGCAAGCGCGGGCACGACGTGGTCGTGTTCGAGGCGCGCGACGTGGCCGGCGGACTCAACACGCTCGGCATTGCTGCGTACAAGATCAGCACGGCGTTCGCGAAGACCGAGGTCGAGCGCGTCTTGAAGCTCGGCGTTGATCTGCGGCTCAAGACGCCGGTTGATGCGGCGATGTTGGAACGATTGCTCGACGAGTATGACGCGGTCTTTCTCGCGGTCGGTCTGGGCAGCACAGCGCCGCTCGGCATTCCCGGCGAGAATCTCAAAGGCGTTGTCGAGTCGCTCGCCTTCGTCTTTCAGACGCACACCAAACCGCTCAACAAATGCGGCGTGGGCCGCAACGTCGTCGTCATCGGCGGGGGCAACACGGCGATCGACGCGGCCAACGCGGCTGTGCGGCTCGGGGCCGAATCGGTCACGCTCGCATACCGCCGCGACAAGGCTTCGATGCCGGCGTTCGAGCATGAGTACGCGCTCGCGCTCTCCAGCGGCGTGCAGATGCAGTGGCTGGTCAAGCCGACACGCGTGCTCGGCCGCGCGGGGAAGGTCAGCGGTGTTCGGCTGAAACGTATCAAGCTCGTCGGCCGCGGGCGTAGAGCGCGGCTGAGCGCGGTCCGCAATTCTGATTTCACGCTTGCCTGCGACATGCTGATCAAGGCGCTCGGGCAGCAGCCGTTGCTGGAATTGCTCGAAGCGATTCCAAAGCTCAAGCTTACGACCGGCGGTCGCGTCGTCATCAACCCGCGGACGCACGCCACCAGCGTTCCCAGGCTGTTCGCCGGCGGCGACTGCCGCAAGGGCGCGTTCGAGGAAGTCGTCAGCGCCGTGCAAAACGGCAAGGATGCCGCCGCCGGTATCGACGCCTTGTTGTGCAAGTGACTGGGTGCGAATCGCCTTTCGCAGTCGGCGCTGGTTTCTTCTGAATCGAGCACCTCGCCGCTACCATTGGCTCCCGTGAAACAAGCCCGGGCAACTCGCGTCTTCATTTCCGTCGCGGAAGATTCCGCGGATGTTCATGCCGCGTCGCTGATGCGTGCGGCGGATGCCGGCGAGCGGGAGTGGAGTTTTCGAGGCCTGACCGGTCCCAGGATGCGCGCCCGCGGCGCAGAAACCATATTCGACATGACCGCACAGGCCGCCATGCTCGCCGGCGCGGCCAAACTGGTGCGCAGGGCGTGGCAGGCGCTCGGTGCTGCTGAAAAGTCGTGGCGAGAGCAGCGCCCGGACGTCGTGGTGCTGCTCGACTCGCCTGAGCTGCACCTGCCGATGGCGAAACGCGCCAAGCGCGCGGGAATTCCGGTCGTGTACTACATCGCTCCGCAAACGTGGGCGTCGCGCCCCGGTCGCAACAAACGCATCGCGCGTGACGTCGATCGGCTGGCGTGTATCTTGCCATTTGAACAGGACTTTTTCCAAAGCGCGGGCGTGCGCGCCAGCTTTGTCGGTCATCCTCTGTTCGAGGCGCTCGCACGCGAGAATCCCGACCGCGGCGTCGTCGACCGGCTGCGAAGCGGCGAAGGTCCGCTGATTGCATTGTTGCCCGGATCGCGGAAGCACGTCATAAGGGCGATGCTGCCGCTGCAACTGCGCGTTTTGTCGCGCCTGAAGGAACTCGGAATCTCGCACCAGGCGGCGGTGTCCGCGGTCGACGAAGATCGCGCGGGCGCGATTCGGCGCCTGATTCGGGAAGACACGACCCACACAGGCGGATCGCCCGAAGTCGTGGTAGACGACAACGCCGGCTTGCTTAGCGCGGCGGATCTGGTGCTCGTCGCGTCAGGTACCGCGACACTGCACGTGGCTCACTATCGAAAGCCGATGGTCGTGATGTACGACGCCGGCGCTGCGCTCCGGCTGCCGCACCGTTTGTTCGGTCGCTACATTCTCAAGACGCCGCATTTGTCGCTCGTGAACATTTTGGCGCGGCGGCGTGTGGTTCCGGAGTTCATGCCGTTCGTGGACGACACCGCCCTGGTTGCTTCGGTGTGCTCGCAGCTACTGCGCGACGAAGCGTGGCGGCGCTTGATGTCCCGACAAATCGACGAGGTGGTCCGCCCTCTCGCCGGCGCGTGCGCGAGCGAAAACGTCTGCGCCATGATTGAGGAAATGCTCTCGCTCCACGCCCCCGGTTGAGCGGCTGAGCCGGCCGCTTGGGGGGAAGTCGGAATTCGTCCAGTCCTTCGGAGTTACGCCCCTTCGGCGTGAGCGAAACCTTCTCGTGATGCTTCGATCGCTTGGTCGCAATGTGCGCATCGATCCGTTCGCGCTCAGCAAGCCGATCCTGAGGCGGCGGCAGCAGCAACGTCTGACCCGAATCCCACGCACGACGGGCCCTGCTCATCGCTGGGCCCTCGACAATCGAGCCAATCATCCCTGGCGAAAAAGTCTGGCCTATTCATGTGCGTCGAGCGGTATTGCTCGGACAGGCCGCTAGCGCCGCGTGTGTGCCGCGTGGACCTGTTCGAGCGTGTCGGCGAAGCGGTCGGCCAGCTGCTCGCGGGCGAACTCGCGCTCGGCCAGTGCCCGTCCGCGCAAACCGATCGCCTTCAGCTCACCGCGCCGCTCGTACAGATCGAGCACCGCCTCGGCGAACGCGCGCGGGTTGTCCGGGTCAATCGCCACGCCGCACTCGTTCTCTCGGATCATGTCCGCCAGCCAGCCTGGATAGTTGTTCAACACCGGCAACCCGCCGGCGATGTAGTCGAAGAACTTGTTCGGCGACGTGCCATAGTAAAACGAAGGAAGATTCCGCAGGATCATCAGCCCGACGTCCATCCGCGGCAGAATCTGCGCGAGGTCGCTCTTGGGGACCGAGTCGTGGAACAACACATAGTCGTCAAGCTGCTCGCGACGGCTGCGCTCCACCAGTCCCGGCTTCAATCCACCACGCCCGATGAAGACGAACCGAATCCCGCGCACGCCGCGGCGCTTCAGTTCGAGAGCCGCATCCAGGACGGCGTCGAGGCCGTTGGCCTGTCCGTGCGCACCGGTAAAGACAAGGCGAAACTCATCAGCGTCGCCGAAACGCGGATCGTCGAGCGGCTCATCGCAAGGCTGGAACAGCTCGAGATCGCAGCCGTTGGGGATCATTGCGACCTGATCCGGCGGATAGCCCGTCGCGCACACGCCGTCGCGAATCCCCGGCGCCAGCGCGATCACCTTGTCGGCGGCGAAGTAGATCTTGCGTTCGAGCCCCCGCGTGTACCACTTGAGCAGCGGGTTGCGAACGATGCCCATTGCGATCGGAAGCTCAGGCCACAGATCGCGCACCTCGAACACGAACGGCAACCCACGCCGCTTTGATGCCTTCATTCCCGGGATCCCGACCGTCAGCGGCGTGGATGTGGCGAATACCAGATCGGCGTCAAGCCCGCTCGCGACGTGCGCGGCGCGACGTGCGAACCGCCCGAAAGCCAGCACGCGCTGGTAGAAGTTCATCCGGTTCTCGTAGCGCTCGGGAATGCACTTGACCTGGATGCCCTCGATTTCGAGTTCGCGAACGGCGGTTGATCCGTCGCCGCTCATATCGGTCACGTCCGATTCGCCGCAGATCATGCTGACGCGATGTCCGCGTTCGATCAGCCGCGTGCCCATCTCGAACGAGCGCGTTCCGGTGGAGGCTTTGCGAGTCGCGAAATGTTGGTGGATGTAGGCTACGTGCATGAGACCGCCTGTTGGTTTGATTCTCTATTCATCGTCCGATTCGAGCGTGGTCAAGAGGTAGAGATCGCCGACGCGACGCCAGCGCGCCGCGCGGACGCAGGTTTCGGGGCGGTCACGGTCACGCGGCACGAGCACGACGGGGCGATTCTCAAGTAGAAATCCCGCCAGCCGCGCCTTCCATCGCGAGACCTGCGCGGCATCCGCCTCACGCGCAATATCGAGGACTTGGACGCTGGCGGGCAGCTCCTGGACGGCCTGGGCGTAGCGGATTCCGAAGCCGATCATGTGGTCGGCGACCAGTACGACGCCGTCCTCCCCCGCCGCCGCCGCCACCGCCCGATTCACCCGCTCGCCGGCGTCGTTTGCGCAACCCCACGGCAGGAAGAACGCCCGATAGCCGTCGCGGTACGGCTTGTTGCGCACCATTTTCTTGAGCAGGCCGCGCGATTCGAGCACATGGCTCGTCACGAGATAGACGATCGGCGTCCAGATCGCCGTGATCGCCGCGAGCACCATGATGACGCGCGCCTGGCGCGGATTCCACGAACCGAGGATACGCGCCAGGCCGAGCCCCGCGAACATGCACAGCAGAGTGTAGATCGGAAAGAAGTAGGTGTAGAGATCTGCGATCGAGTAGCGAATAACAAACACGGAGAACAGTAGTAATTGGATAGTCCACACTACACGAAGCGAACGGGTCGTGGCGGATTTCATGAATAGCCCACAGCCCGCGAGGAACACGGTCAGCCCGGGGAAGTTATACAGCACGTACCCGACCGCCAGGACGAGCATGCGCGGCGTAACGGACGCGTTCAACACCTGGCCGGCATAATTGCCGAACAGCGCGGAGTGAATCGTGCCGGACGCATCGCCGCTCTGGATCAGGGCGCGCAGCACAGGGACGAGATACGGACACGCGCCGACCAGCCAGCACGCGGCGCAGGCGATCGCGATGCGTGGGATTATCAGGCGTTTTCGCAGCGTCCACGCGAGGAACCCCGCGTCGACGAGCGTCGCCAGCCCCGCCAGAAGATGATTCGCGATCCCCAAGCCGTTCAGCAAAGCTCCCAGCAACAGCGCCCGGCGACTGCCGCGTATCACAAAGTAAGCCAGACACAGCCATTCGCCAGTCAACAGCGCCGCGACGAGCGCGTAGGATTCGGTATAGGTCGCGTTCTGCCAGAAGGTGTGCGACAGTGCCAGCGCCGTACTCGCGATCAGGGCCGCATCGCGTCGCCGGGTGATCAGAAGCAACAGCGCCGCCAGGTTCGCCACGGCGATCGCGGCGGCGACGGCGCTCACCAGCGTTATTGCAAACGCGGGTTCAATAGGAAGACCATAAATAGCGGCGCGGCCGAGGTAATGTTGCAGCGGGTGCGCCAAAGCCCAGCCGTAGGGATGCTCCAACTCGCCGCGGACGATGCGAAGCTGCTGCCAACCCGAGTCCTGCCACTGCGCCCCGCGATTGGCGGTCAAACCGTAGAGCGCCAGCCCGGCGACGAGCACTCCCACCCAGATGGGAAGCGCGCGCGGCGCCGCGGGCGGCTCACGCGCCGCTGAGGTTTGTCCAATCCGCGGACACACTTACCCAGCCCCCCGCTCTTGCCAGCCGGTAAAGACACGCTGCGCTTCTCGCTCCGCCGCGGCGAGTTCGAGCACGCGGGATCTGTCCCCCAAATCGATTCGCCAGCGCCGCGCGCATTCGTCGGTGTCCAGTGGCGTCGCACGGATGCTTGCGCCGAGCCCGATGGTTGTCAGGATGCGAAGCGGCAGCCGCGCCCGGCCGGAAACCACGAGCGTCGGCGCTGGCACCCGCGCAGCGTAGTAGCGGCTCTCCCAGCCTTGGATGGTCTCGTCATTCTCGACGCCGCGGAGGATAGCGCACTCGAGCGTCACTGTTGTCGACTGCGCGATCGCGAGGAATACATCGCCGATGTCCGTGGAGAGGAGCAGCGCTGCCGCGGCCTCGTCCAACGAACACTTCCCGTCCGCGAGATGCCAGCGCAGTGTCCAATCGTGCTCGCCGACCCCGAGCAGATCGTCGACGACGATCCAGGCCGAATCGTCGATCGCGATCAAGGCGCGACGATGCAGCACGCGCCACGGGTGACGATCGTAGTCGAGCGACTCGCCCTCGAAGCGCGGCGTTTTCGCGGGGAGGGCCTCGAACGCCAACTTTTTCGCGACCGGCCAGGGGAAAAAGAGAAATCGCGACACCTGATCGAACGGGTCCGTCTGATCGAGTTCGATCGTGTTGTGCGCGGCGCGCGAGATGAAGAACCGCTCCAATCGCGGATCGTCGGGCGTGTAGTAAAGGTAGCTGCCGCTGTCGCGCAGTACGTTGCAGCCGCGCCAGCATAGATCGACATGCAGCGCGTCGCGTTGGACGGGGCGATCGCGATAGGTGTGGCAGCGGATCATGGCCCAGCTCTCGGCGCGGCGCAGCGTATAGTAGCCGCCGACGTCGAACGCCGACGAGCGCGGGGCCGGTGTATCTTGCGGGTCGCTATCCATCGCTTCATCGCCGAACAGCCACAAGAGCGGCTCGTCCCACGGCCCCGCCGGCAGCATGCGCCGCCGCGTCGCGAGATAGTAAGCCGATTGAATCGCGGGTCGAAAGTCGGCGAACTCGCACTCGCTCAGCGGGAGCACGTGCGCGGCGTCGTTGTTGCCATAGTTCGGCAAGCGGCCGTCGCGCGACTCCATGTGTTGGTACAGGAACTCAGCACTGCGCGCCAGCAAGTCATACAGGTCGCGCTCGAACGGGCGACCGGCAAGCTCCGCCAAACGCAGCGCCAACACGCATACGTCGACCATGACACGCTGGTAGTTCATCGAGTGCTGGACATACGCACCGTCGGCGTAAATCTGGCGGCGCATCTCTCGCGCAAGGACGTCTCGGGCGGTGTGCTCCCAGCCTGGCGACGCCTCAAACTCCGGAAAGAGCTGCGCGATCAGCAGCAGCCCGCAGGCCTCCGACAACGCGTGGTTGTTCTTCTGCGAAATTGCATAGCCGATGTGTTCGCGAACGCGATATCCGGTCGCCCACGCAAGGCGTGCGAATTGCGCCAGGCGCAGCTCAGTCGTCGCGTCGTCGCGCGCCACACTCCAAAACCCGAGCGCCAGCGCGATCATCCGCACCGACGCTTCCTGTCCGCAACACCAATGTACGCCTTGAAACGGGGGGTCGGCCTGCATCCAATCATCGACCCAGCGCCAGTACAACTCGGCGGCATCGGGCAGCGACCCCGCACTGCGCGCCAGGTCAATTGCCCACGCGCAGCGGGCCGGCTCCCACATGGCGCGGATGTCCCCCTGCTCCGGCAAAAACGTCGGCACATCGCACCAGACGCGGTCGGCCGCGGCGCGCCCTCCGGTGATGGCGCAGCGACGCCAGTCGATTGGCGCGTCGGGAACGTGATGAAAGAATTGCACAAAGCGCCCTTGCGCGATCAGTTCAATGCGCTCATCCAGCGTCGGACGCCGCGCGCCTTGGCGAAGCGCATCAGGCACTGCGGGCGGCGCTCCAGGTGGAAAGAGAAACGCGATGCGCTGCTCGAGCTTGAACTTCGCATAGCCGTGTTCGTCGCTCGGCGTCCCGGTTTTCGTGATGCGACCGAGGTTGACGTGATCCCAGGCGCTGAGGCGAAACATGCGCCGCTGGAGACCCAGACGAGACGAAATCGCCGCGGCGACTCGGAAGCGTACGTACCCTGGACCCAGCCGGCGCAAGATGTTCCAGGCTGTCGCCGGGGAGATCACGTCGCGCTCAACTCCACCGCCGCCGCGGGCGCATCCTGCGGTTCGCACTGTGCGAGCTTGATCGTGACGCCGTCGCGTGCGGAGCGCACTGCGGCGATGCTCGCCGTGGTTGCCTGCTCCAACTCGGCGAACGGGATCAGCAAGGGGCCGCCGTCGCGGATGCGCTCGACAAAGGCGGCGACGCAGGCTTTGTGGCCCTTGTTGCGGCGAACGCGCATGGAAGGCGCGGCGTCCCAGTCGTGCGCAATGAGCTGGCGAAAGTTGTTGATCGTCAGAACGCGCCCCTCGCTAAAGATTTCGATGCGCTCCTTGGGGAATGACTTCGGCCCGTTGGCCAGATAGAGGATCGTCGCGATCGAGCCGTCGGCGAATGCGAGGTTGATGCTCGTCGAATCTTCGCCCATGCTTCCCGCGGACTTGCAGCAATTAATCGCTTGCACACTGACGATGTCCGCGTCCACGAGATGCCGCGCCACGTCGATGAAATGACAGCCTTCGCCGATGATCCGCCCGCCGCCGACCTCAGGGTCATGCACCCAGTGATCTCGCGGAATCGCTCCGGCATTGACGGTGAGTACGATCGCGATCGGCTGCGAGCGCCCTTTCAATAGTTCTTTGACCTTAATTGTGTGCGGGGCGAAGCGGCGATTAAACCCGACCATCAGTTGCTGATCGGGATGAGCCGCGTGTGCGTTGCGGATGTGCTCGAGCCCGTCCTCGTCGAGCGCGAGCGGCTTCTCGACATAGACGTGCTTGCCCGCTTCGAGGGCGGCGACGGTGAGCGCGACGTGTGAATCGTGTCGCGTGTTGATGAACACGGTGTTGATGGTCGACGACTGAAGAATCTGGTCGACGTCGGTGGTGCTTTTGGCCGCATTGAACTTGCGGGCCGCGTGCATGGCGCTCACGCCGCCGGCGCTGGCAATCGACTCGATCGGAATCCCCGCCGCGACGATCGACGGCAGGAGAAACAGCTTCGCGAACCCGCCGGCGCCGATCACGCCCGCGATCGGTTACGACGTGGGTGCGGAGCTGGTCTCCGCGTGCGGCTTCGCGCCGAGCACGATTTCGCGCGTCAGCGCGTTGGTCTCTTGCGGGTAGGTCATCACGACGCCGAGCGCTTCCGGATCATCCAGCACGAGTTGGTACGCCCGCGACGCGTCGGCGTGCTCTACGCGGTGACTGATCAACGGCGCGACGCTCAGCCGCTCGTGCGCCATCGCGTCGAGCACCGCTTCGAAATTGCGCGCGACGGTCCAGCGGACGTACGACTCGGGGTAATCCTGCGTCTTGTCCTCATACGTCGCGTCATAGCGCCCCGGCCCGTACGAGCACGACACGCGGAACGACAGCTCTTTGAGATAGAAGTCGTTTCGCGAAAGGTTCAGGCCGATCACGCCGACGAGCACGATTCTCCCGCGTTTGCGGCACATTTGCGTCGCCTGCTTGATGGTCGCATCGCTCTTGGTCGACGCCGTGATCAGGACACCGTCGACGCCGCGCGCTTTGCTGAATGCCTCCGCGGCGGCGACCGGGTCGGCGCCTTGCCCGGCGCAGCAGACCTCGCATCCGAACGAGCGGGCGAGTTCGCAGCGAGCGGTGTTTACGTCGACGCCGAGCACGTTACAGCCGTGGGCCCGCAGCAGTTGGATCGCGATTTGCCCGAGCAATCCGAGCCCGACGACGACGAAGCGCTCGCCGAGCGTGGGTTCGAGCAAGCGGATGCCGTGCAATGCGATCGAACCAAGCACGGTGAAACTCGCCGAGTCGTCATCGACGGGATCCGGAATTCGCGCCGCGAGCGTGGACGGAACGCACACGACCTCGGCATGCCGCCCGTTCGACGCGACACGATCTCCAACCGCGAATCCTTCAACCCCGCGCCCAACCTCGACAACCCGACCCGCGTTGCAGTAGCCAAGCGGCATCGGCTCATCGAGCCGCGAGAAAACGGTCTCGATCGTCGGCAGCAGCCCGTCGGTCTTGATCTTGGTCAGCACCTGGCGAACCTTCTCAGGCTGGGCGCGGGCTTTGGCGATCAGCCCGGCTTGTCCGAATTCGACGATGGTGCGTTCGGTTCCCGACGAGATCAGCGTGCGCGAGGTCTGGATCAGCAGATGCCCCGGCCGCGGCTTCGGACACGGCACGTCGGCGATCTCGATCTGTCCGCTGCGCAGATTCTCGATCAGTTGCTTCATCGATCCATCATCCCGCCGATTTCAGGCGTTCTTGTAATGCCGCGTCGCACCGCAAACAGCGAGTGTAGGACTGCACCGGGCGCGCGTCCATCGCAAGACTACTCATCCATCTTTCGCCGCGCAACTGCGAACAATTCGTTCCCTTGGCCGAGCGCGCTCTGCACAAGCCGCAGCGGCCAGGTCAGCACGCCGTAGACGCCCAGGACCGCTCCGCCCAATCTCGGCGGGGCGGCGCGCATTACCGCGCCGCGTTTCGGCGCGCGGCGTCCGCGCAATTGTCGAAGCAGCGCCGTTCCGACGCGCACCGAGGCCTCCGCGAACGCGTTCGTGCCGATGCTGAGCACCTCCCAGCCACTCGCTTCGAGCGCTACGCGCATGCCACGTTTGGAAAACAGACGCAGGTGCGCCTGCGAATAGTTCGGGGATCGCGAGCCGCAGACGCGGTGCTCCCAACTGTCGGCGTGCGGCGTGGCGATCAGGGTGATTCCGCCGGGCCGCGTCAGTTCGGCCGATTTCCTGAGAAACGCAAGCGGGTCGCTGACATGCTCGATCACATGGAAGCTGATGCATGCGTCGAACAGGCCCACCTCCGGACCCAGCTCCTCGAGCGCCCCGGCATAGACTTGTACGCCGCAGCTCTGGCGGATCTTTTCCGCGAGCACCGGCGAGTGTTCGACGCCTGCGACCTCGTAGCCTCCCTCTCGGGCCGCGCCGAGCACGTCGCCCATCCCCGGCCCGATCTCGAGCACACGCCCGTGTGGCAGCCGGCGTTGAAGCGCCGCGACCCGCAGCCGCGCCTGTCGACGATGCAGCGAGCGCGCCAAGGGCGAGAATACCAGCGAGTCCTCGTCATAGTGCGTCTGCTGCTCGGCCTCGAACTCTTCGTGCATCTCCATCGACGCGTCGACCAACTTACGCTGCATGCGGCACGACCGGCAGCGTCGATAATCGCCGCCATCGGTGCCGCGGATCAGACGGCTGAAGCGACTCCCGCAAACCTCGCACGCGCTCGCCGTTCCCGCGGGACGAGCGTCCGCGCCGCCCGCGCGGCGCCGCAGCGCGTATGCGTGATACACCGCCGCGAACATCTCATTCATGAATCGTTCGATATTGCAGGCCTCGTCGATTCGTCGCCGGGCGCTGCGGCCCATCTCTTCGAGCGCGGCGGCGTCGCTCAGCGCCTGGCGCAGCGCGAGCGCGAGCGGCTCGACGCCGTCGGCTGGAATGTGGTAGCCGGTCTTGCCATTCTCGACGAGGTCGGTCTCCGCGCCATCGCCTACGGCGCAGATCACGGGCAGCGCGTGCGTCATCGCTTCGGAGACCACCAGCCCGCCTGTGCCGGGCACGACGACCAGGTCGGCGAGTTGGAAATAGGCCGAGACGCCGTCGTAGACCGCACCCGCGAATGTGACCGACGACGCAATGTCGCGTTCGCGCGTGAGTGCTTCGGCGGCATCGCGCTCGGGGCCGTCGCCGACGATGAGCAGGTGGGCGTGCGGCGCGTCGGCGGCGATCATGGCGAAGGCCTCGATCAATCTGTCGAGGCGTTTGGTTTTCGTCAGTGCGCCGACATAGAGGATCACGGTTTTCCCGCACAGGCCGAGTTGCTCGCGCAGCGGCTCGACCTGCTCGCGCGCCTGCTCGATGCGCTGCTTGACGAGATCGGTATCGACGACATTGATGAGATTGAAGCAGCGGCGTGGGTCGAAGCCCCTGCGGAGGAAGTAATCGACCGCGACCGACGAGTAGCCGAGGTACACGTCGCAACGCCGCTCGATGAACTGCACCAGCCCGCGATAAAGCGCTCCGAGTCCGACGTAGCGGCGTCCGCGCAGCTCACCCAGGCTCCACCAGACGATCGGCTTGCGGAACAGCTTCGCGTAGCAAAGCACAAGCAGATTCGTGAACGGCTCGCCACCCTGAATCAGCAGCACGTCCGGCCGCCGGCGCATCAAGTGGAAGGCGACCGTCGGGTTGCACAAGAATGGCGATTCGCGCCCGCCGCTGCGCATCATGCGCTTGAGCGTCGCGAGCCGCGTCACGTTCAATCCGGACAAATCCGGGGCATTGACCGTCTTGGTGCCGGTGATCCCCGTGCCGACAAACAGCCGCGTTTCGAGCGCGGGATTGTCTGTCAGTCGGCGAAAAATCGGCACGCGGAAACGATAGCAGACCGCGTAGACCACTCCGAGCCGAATCGGGACTCCGCCGGGCGTGTTTGGCGGATCGGCCGGATACTCGCCACGCCGCGCATGCCGCGCGACCGGCGCGGCGGCGGTCTGCGCAGCCGCGTTTGCCGTTTCGGTCTCGATTTGTGCGGTCTGCCGCGTCATCAGAGGTATCCCAATTCCCGCAGCCGCGCCTGAACACCGGCTTCGATCGGCTTGGACGGTCCCCGCTCGAGTCGTTCGAGCAAGTCGTCATGCGCGGTCTTAAAACGCGTAACGAACGGCGCGATGACGGCGTGCAGCTCTTCGCGCGGCGTATTCTCCACGTCCGCCACGTTCTTATTCTCGTGCGGGTCGCTCTCCAGTGCGTACAACTCTTCCCGACCTGACGTGTTCCATACGAACTTGTGCGAGCGCGTCCGCAGCCCGACGCCGCCGCGACGCGTCAGACCCAGCTCGTCCAGCGCCGGCAAGTGTTGCCACTCGAAGGCGCGCACAGTCTGTGAAACGGCGAAGGTGCGCGTCCCCGCGCCGTCGAGAGGCAGCGGTTGCCCTTCGAGTTGATCGCGAATCGGATCGTCGCGAACCTCGGCCCAGTCGAGCACGCTCGCTGTGAGATCCACATTCTGCACCGGGTCGTTCGTCGCTCGCCCGCGCAGCGTGCTCGGAACAACCGGACCCCAGACCAGCAGCGGCACGCGCACGACGGTGTCGTACACGCATTGCCCGTGCCCGAGCAGCCCGTGCTCGCCAAAGCTCTCGCCGTGATCGGCCGTCAGCACGACGATCGTATTGTCCAGCGCGCCGCAACGGCGCAGACGCGACATGAACTCGCCGAACAGGCAATCGGTGTAGTGCAGCGCCCCGTTGTACAGCCCCTCGACGATCGAGAAATCCAACGCGTCCATCTTCGCCGCCCCGGCGATGTACGGAAGCGGATCCTGATTGACGCGCCACGGTCTCCTGCGGCGCAGGTCTGGAAGAAATCGCCCGCGATGCCCCAGCGGCGGAAGATACCTCGTGTGCGTCTCCATCAAGTGGACATAGACGAACCGCGGCGATCGCGGACGCTTGGCGCGAATCAGCGAACTCGCGCGGCGAAGCGCCGCGCGCCCGCCCCCATCCACGAATCGAGTCAAGTTCCAGCGCAATCGGTTCGCGCGGCTGTCGAGCCGTTCGGCGACTTCCTCACGCAGGCTTTTGGCTTGTCCAATATCAACCGGCTCGGGCTCCCTGTCCGTGCGTTCGTCGACCGCGAGATTCGCCCGCGCGCGATAACCGCGCAACGCCGTCGCCCAACGCCTCAGCCTCGGAAACGCGCACTCGTACTGATCGAACCCGCGCGGCATGTCTGTGAACGGCGAAACATACGGATTGTTACAGTTGATGCAACAGGTCTCGTATCCGCCGCGGCTGAGAGCGCCGGCCAACGTGTGGAAGCGCTTGTCCAGCTTGTCGCCTGTCATCCACAGACGATGCGTAGAAGGGTAGACCCCGGTGAACAGCGAAGCGGTCGACGAAAGCGTCTGCTCGGCGGCGGAGATGGCGTTGTCGAATCGCACACCATCCGCCGACCAATCGCAAATCCGCGGCGCGGTGGGGCTCGAGTAGCCATAGCAAGGCAAATTTTGCGCCCGGACGCAGTCCATCACGATCACGACGATGTCGGGTCTGTCGCTTGCGCCCATTCGAAAACCAATCCCATTCCCAGCTACGATGCGCCAAGCCGCGACATTCGCAAATGCGCCCGCACCGCTGCCGCCTTGCATGGCGTGCGCCGCCACAACGTCCCCGGCAGTGTCCAGACAACATGCGAAAGCGCCCGGATAAACTGTATCGGCGATCCGCGCCGCAGCGATGCCAGAGCGTACGATCCCATGCGCAGAATCAAGTATTTGAGCATGAGCCACCCAGGAAACAAGCGCGTCACAACCAACATGCGATTGCGAAAACGATAGTAATCCCACTTTGTCCCCGAGCCGCCGCTCGGACCGAGCCGCGGGTGCCACATCACGATGCTCGGCTCGGCGACAATTCGCCAGCCGGCGTCGAGCGCCTTGAGCGCCAGATAAGACTCTTCGGCGTAAAGGAAGAAATCCTCCGGGTAGTACCCGATCTGTTCGAGCATGCTGCGGCGCTGCGCGGAGACCCCGCCGTGAAACGTCCCGACGTCGAGCGCGCCGGCGCCGACAATCCTCCCGTCATCGGGTTCATCGACGTAACACTGCCGCAGCGCCACGATCCCGATTTTCTCGTCCGAGTCGAACACGTCGATGAGTTTGGGGAGCGCGCCCTCGGCGAGAAACCCGTCGTCATCGAGCGAGACGATGTAGTCCCCCTCGCAATTCGCGAACACATGGTTTCGGCCGCCGGGGCAGCCTAGATTGCGCGGCAGACGGATCAGCTTCACGTCCGGGTACGCCGCGCGGATGGCATCGATCGTCCCGTCGGAAGAATTGCTGTCGACGACGACGACTTCGACATCGTCTATGTCCTGCTCGTAGGCGGACCGGATGGCGCGCAGCACCGCTTCGCGGCGATTGTAGGTCAGGATTCCGATCGATACTTTCGACATTCAAGTCCGCTCTCCCGGGTGCTACGCTCCCAGCGGCGTCACTTGCATCGTGGGCACGGCGGGCATCGGAACCGGCTCGCTCGCGCTGCGTCGACGAGCTGCGAACAGCATTCCGTACACGAAGACCATCGTTATCCCGTATGTGGCCAGTCGCGGCGAGGTGACCGTCAGATTGCCGACCGCGAGCCCGGCCACGCACCCGGCGAAAAACATGCCGCGCGAACCGATGGACAATACGTCGGGCCCGACGCCGCTCGGGCGAATCCCGCGATACAGGGTGATCAGAAGTACAAGATACAACGCGAGTCCCGGCAGACCCGCGCTCCACAGCGTCTCGATATACTCGCTGTGCGGATGGGTCAGCCGCGTGTTGAGCGCCGTGCGAAACTGAAACGTGTCGTGCCCGTTACCGAACAGCGCCGCCTCCGGATGCGTGAAGGCGTACTTTATCACCTTTGCCTGCGTGGCGAGGCGCGAAGAGAGCGACCCCTGAGCCGATTGCACATCCAACCGCTTGCCCACGACCGAAAGCGCCGGGCCGATCAGATAAATCGCGCCGGCGGCGGCCATCGTTCCGAAAACCATTAACCGCCCGGTTCGCAGGTCGCGCATGTGCCGCAGAGACACGACGGCGACGTAGCCGACTCCCGCCAGGCACGCCACCGCGCCGGTGCGCGATCCGCTGAACAGCACGACGGTCGCGGTCAGCGCCGTCGCCACGGTGTAGATGATCACGCGCGCCGATCCGGGCCTGCGATCAAGCAGCAGGTGCGCCACGCAGTACGCCGACACCGCCGAACACCACACACCGACCGCCCCGCGGTTGAGCCCCATGAAACCGCGCTGGGCGGCCGAGTCGGTCAGGATGCTGTCGCCCGCCGCGCTGCCCGGGTCTTTGATCACAAAATCGACGTCTACAACACCGAAATACTGCGCCAAGCCGACCGCGGCCATGCCGATCCAGACGATCATGAACGTGTCGAGCACGTCGTTCGTCATCTTCGGCGCAACGACGGTCGTTCCGACGGCAAGGAAGAGCACCAGGTCGAGCCGCCGGTACAGGTACGTCAGGTAACCGTGACCCGTCGCGCCCTGCGTCACCGTGACGAGAACACCGATGATCGGCCAGAGAAACACCGTCATCAGCGCCAACGCCAACAGTCCGTGCGAAACACGCGAAAATCGCAGCAGCAATACGATCACCAGAATCGGCAGCAGCAGGTCATGCACGAAAACCGGGCTCTGAAAACCCGGCGCTTTCATCACCGGCAGCGTGTTGAACAGCAACGCCGCAAGCAGCGCCCGGCCGAATCGCACGCGCAGCACCGACACGGCGATCAGCACCGCGCCAATCGCGATCAGACTCTGCAAAATGACTGCGTTTTGCCACGCGTGTGTGTACATCTATCCGCCTTGCAGTGTAGTGTGAGGGATCCGCGTCGTGCGCTCCTGGTTGGCCGCTTGCGCAGCGCTGTCCAGGTGGCGTCCAAGCGTCGCCCGTATGACGCGGTCCCAGTTCTCCCGAAACTTCTCCACCAGGCTGCGATTGAAGTGCCCCGAAGCGCGCTCGAGCGCACGCGACAGCTCGCCGTACGCGTGAATCGGAACGCCCAGGTCGTCGAGTATCGTCGTACGCGTGTCGCGCGTTCCGTAGTAGAAGACGCGCTTGCGGTACGCCAGCGCGGGCAGCGCGCCGTGCAAACGCCCGGTGATGACGAGCGACGCCCGCTGGAAATACGAAAGGTAGAGTTCCATGTCACCCTCGAATCGCACGAGAGGCAGGTTCCACCCCGCGGCGCGATAGCGGTCGTAGTCCGCCACCTCATGCACAAGCCCGATCAGGTGGCAGCGCCGCGACAAGCGCCGTCCCGCCCAGGTTTGGGTGCGAACGTTGCGGCGTCCGAGCGACATCAGAACGAAGCCGTCGTCGCACACGTCGTCCGCCGGCAGCGTTAACGTGGGGCAGCCGGTGTAGTGCGTTTCCAGTCCCGCTTCGCGCAGCGTCCGGTAGGTGAACGAATCGCGCGCCCCGATCGGACCGGTTAGCTTGCGGGCGATGCGCAGGTCTACTTTTCCGGACGGCGTCTGACCGATGATGCGGGCGCGGATCAGCCAACCGGGGCGTCCCAGCGACACCCACAGACTTCCGGCCGGACAGTACACCGGGCAGCCGAGCCGCTCGATGTGGTCCAGCCCCGGATTCTGACCGGGTGTGATCATCGTGCAGCCTGGAACGAGTACGAAGTCGAAGTCGCCCTCCGGCGGCTCATCCGTAAATGAATCGAATTCAGCGACGGGGGGCGAAAACTGCTCGGCGAGCAGGCGGCGCGTCGCATGATCGATAATGTGGTTACCCCAGTTGCACGAGCCGTCGGTGAAATTGGCGTATAGATAACGCAGCGATTGCTCCCGCGTGCTCCGCTGATCGTCCGTTGGCATTCCTTCAGCGTCAGGCGACATTGTCCGCACCCTCCCCGTTCGTCCGCCGGCACATTCGCAGGCAAAGCCGCTTCCCCTCTTCCCTTTCGACGCGGTTATACAGCAGCCCGAACAACGCGGCCAGCCACACCACGCCCGCCGCCGCGGTCAGCAAAACCATCCCCAACATGCTCGCTGCGATTCCCCATCGGACCCCGCCGTAGAGCACGACACCCGCCGCGGCGGTCGGCAACAGGGGGCGCAGCACAAGCTCTCCGAGCGCGGCCGAAAAGCCCATCGAAAACGCACGCGCGACGACCGTGAACCGCGCAGCTTGATAGAGGCCGAAAAACACGACGAGCAGCGCACACATCCGCATCAGCGTATGCGAGCCCGGATTTTGCAGGACGAGAGCCACCCCAACCGTCATCACCCCCGCCAGCACGACCCCCGTCGCCGCCGGAATACGCAGTCGCTCGAGCGCGACGGTGACGACCGCGGCGGGCATGGCGGCGATTCCGAGCGTGGCTGCGCCGATCAGGTAGGGCAACGCCAGGACCAGCTCGGTAACGTCTTCCGAGAGCCACAGCGGGAGCACTCTGGCTCCGATGAGCACGAACCAGACCCACATCAGCATCCCAATCGCGACGTAGCTCTTGGTCGCAACGACGAACAATCGCCGCATCTCCTCGCGGCGACCGGACGCCTCGAGCGATACCGCCACGGGTGAAAACGCATTGACGCCGGGCAGCAGGAATCCGCGCACGAGGTTGTTGACCTGGAGACCGATCCCGTACAGGCCCACGAGCTGCAATCCGCCATAGACCTGAAGCAGCAGGACCGGCCCCTGCATGAACAATACATAGTTGAGGCTGTTGAACAGCGTCAAGATATTCAAGCCCAGCACGTCGCGCCGCAAAGCCCGGTCCACGCCACTGAAGTCGAGGCGGGCTTCGGGCACATGGCGGCGAACCCAGCAGGCCAGGCCCACGACCACCCCGCAGTTCGCGACGAGTATGATGATGGCATAGGTCGACGCGCGGGCCTCCCAAAGCTCGAACACGAGCACGACCGCCGCCGCCCGCGCCAGCAACGCCGTCGATTGCAGCTTGGTGTTGACGTCGACGCGATGCACGGCCTGCAAGCAACCAACCAGCGGAAGCGAGAGGGCCGTGAACGTCGCCGACAGACAGATCGCCGCGAACACGATCCGGCCTTCGACCGCGAGCGAATCCGCGATGTTGAGCCGCCCCCAGAACACCGTCAGCAACAGCGCCAGCACGACGAGCATCAAGCCGCCCATCACACCGGACAGCAGCACGCCCGCGCTGAAGTAGCGGCCGAACAGCCGGGCGTCGCCGCGCGTCAGGGACTCGTTGAGCCGCTTTCCGATGCCGGCGGCTGCGCCGAGTTTGATCAGCGAGAGCATCGTCGCGACTGACATCGACAGCGCCACCAGCCCCCAGCGCTCCCCACCTAGCTTCGCCACGACATAGCCGAGCATGAACACGCCGACGAGCAGTTGCAAGGCGCGCCCGCCCACGCCGAAGAGCACGTTGGCGCCAAAGCGGCGCGCATACTCGCCGGCGGGAACGCGCGATAGCGTCGCGGACTCGATGCTCGCTTCGTTCTTGCTCATGCTGATCGGGGCGGCCGATGAATCCGCATCATGAGTTCGGTCGCGATCATCGTAGAAGGCGATCTCCGCGTCATCAGTGCCGGGCGACCCGCCAGCGCCGATGAGAATGCTTGCATCGCTAGCCATTTCCTGCTCATTCGCATGCGCACAACCGCTCGATTCGCGTTGACGATCGAAGTTGCGCGATCTCCAGCGCGTCCGCCCCGCTGGCGGACGCTGGGCGAGAACTCGCCCCGCAACGACGGACTCCGCGTCCCGGAATCGAACCGGGAACCCCCGCTACTATCGGCAGCATACCCTGCTCCGACCCGCTTGCACCGCAAGCGGCCGAAACCCTCCCGACGCCCGGCGCACTCCGCCAAACGCCCGCGAAGGCACGCGCACGAGTTGCGCGATACGGGTGCTGAGCGCGCTCTTTCCGAGTCGTGCGTCACTCATGCGATTCTTCCAAAAGGTGTATCTGTTCGGAAATCCGTCGTCGCGCCGCGTTCAAGACGTCGCTCGATCCCGTCGCTGCGAGCACGTCGCGCTGCGCCTGCGAGAGCACGCGGCGCGCATGGGCCGCGGCGGATGCGCGCCCGCGCGACTCGGCTCGTTCAATCGCGCGGCTCAAGCGGATCAGATACTCGTAGTCCTCGACGCCGGCGCGCCACGCCTCCCAGCGCCGGCTCGGGATGATCGCTTCTTCAGAGGTCTCGACCGGCGCACCATCCGCAGTATAGATCACCCCGTACGGACCCGCCCGCGCGACCTGATCGCTCCAACTCGCGCCGGAGGCGCGCTTCGGATCCGTGTACGTCCAGAATCCGCAGCCCCGCTCGCCGCGCGCGAAGGCGCGCCACGGCTGCAAGCGATAGTACGACAGCGGCGACAGCGAGCGGCCCGGCCCCGCGGCGGCATAGCACCACATCTCTTTCGTCTTGCGCAGCTCGCGCTCCCATTTCGGCATGCCTGAGCCCGCAGCCCGATCCGGGAAGCAGAATATGTCGACGAAAGGCGCGGCGCGGCGTGCGGCGCTTCCGCGTGCGTCGCCGCGCGCGTTGGCGAAAATGCGAATGCGCGGGTCGACATCCCGCTTGATGAACTCGGCCAATCGCGTGAACTCCTCGCCGATGTACTCGTCGAACGGGTACATCGCGAAACGGTCATACCCGATTCCGCGTTCGGCGAGAAACGCGACCCAACGCTTCA